>JAABUT010000520.1_pt1 | contig 60321 bp, 74 predicted proteins | sample 5559281 | NCBI WGS metagenome assembly JAABUT01 (sample SAMN10711880, study PRJNA513359) | rock metagenome | isolation source: Antarctica rocks | place: Antarctica: Victoria Land, Ricker Hills nord | collected 2016-01-04 | reverse complement strand
GGGGTTTCATCAGCACACTTCCAGGTTCTTCTCTGGGATACTCAGCATCAGAAACCACGACACCCTAGATGCAGAACTGCAAAAGAATTGCGGTGGGTTCCATATCTGGCAACCTGAAAGACAGTAAGAGCGGAGGGCTTCTATTGCCCATACATGTCGGACTTTCTACTTTCTTTAGATTTCCTCGTTCGTACACAGCCATGGACTCGGTATTCACACATACCTTACCTCTACAGCATTGCTCTTCGATGTAAACGTCAGGAGTTACAGTAGGTAGCTCAAGCCCAAAAAAAATTCCGGCGTCGGCTTATTGCAACTACAGTATGTAAGGATTCATTGAAATTCCGATTTGCAGCCTAATTAATTGCATAAAAGCAGTAAGGATTCATCTCTGTAGTCTATACGGTGACGCTTTTAAAGCTTTCGACCGGGTCTCGAAGATGATACGTATCAAGCATTTTCAGTCGAGTTTTGGGCTTGTACATACTGTACAAACCAGGGCGTGGAGTGGTTGTTACTGTCTTGGGCGGGTAAGGTATTTATTTGCCTTTTCCCAACAACTTCAGGGGTGGGGGGGAAGGGGGCTGTCCTTTGTAGAAATCATATAAACCCATGTCTTTTGATGACGCGAAATGCAGCTCTGGTTCTGTTTTCTGTGCTATTATTGGTACTCGGCAAGTTTCTGTAGTCTGTTGTGGTCAGTATGAGTATGAGCGTGTAAGGTATGGAAGGTATGGAAGGAATTCTGCAAAGGAAAGCGATAGAGACTGAGCCGAAGCTTTGGATAATAGGCTGAGTGAGTGGGTTTTGGAGGATGGAGACTGGATACGGTTGGCGCGAACGTTCGGTTTACTGTCTGTCAGCTCGATCCTGCGTTTGATCAAGGGGTGTAATGATAGTAAAGCAAAGTAAGCAAATAATAATCGATAGTCAGGCATGCTACTGTGGGTCAATTGTTAGGCTACGAGGCAGGCTTGAGGGTGGAAAGGCTATGTAGCTTGAGTGGTTTCGTGTGTTTTTTTTTTTTTTTTGATTGTTTGTATTGCTTAAGCTTTGCAATCGGACTTTGGGTTGGTTGGTAGACTATGTCAGGGAGGTTGGGAGTTTCAATTGATGATTAGGAGACCAGGATTGATATTTATTTGTTTTGTACACCCTGAAGGTGGGATATCACAATCGTGGTACGGACGATTTCTAACCCTTCAGCAGAACGACTAGTGTAAGATCATTTTGCCTCTGGGAATTTGAGCCCAGGAGTTGGACCAAGATTATCGCATTGAAAATCATTGAAGTGTGTCTTTCAAAGGTGAATGATACCATATAAATCAACCACACAAAAGACAGGATGGTTTACGGGAACCGCGAAGGAGTTGAAGCTCTTTTGCAAAAGGGACATGCTATCTAAATTTGCCGGACCGGGTGACGAAAACTAGAACAAGAAATGGAATCCTTGAGCGAGGGAATTAAAGCAAGCAAAACGGAAATCTCTGATTTGAAGTTGACCTCCGAGGGGTATAAGCATCCGCAATCGCCACCTTGACGTGTATCGACGAGATATTGGAGGGGAGCCTAATATACCAAAGCGGCTTATTCGGAAAAGGAACGCCGCTGCCCACAACGACAAGCAGCCAGTGACGCCCTTCTAAATGAAAAGCGAATCAGGACAGACTATCCCGCTTACCAAAGAAAATATGGCATAAACCCGTTCCTAGCCTTGGCCTTACGTACGCTCGACCAGATTGTACGCATACGCACAAGCTGACATTGCTGTAAAAAAGCTCGGTAACGTAAAGGCTATTTGGCCTAATAAACTATCAAGGGACTTTGGTTGGGAATAGCGATTCGATGCCTTTGAAACTTGCGGCGGCGTACGAGGCTTTGGTGATGAAGGTACAAGAGTATCTGATGACGAGCGAGACAAACTCGGGGTTGTTCGAGGCGTACCGTGTGTATTGCGAGGTATATGAGAAATATACAGGGGCTTGACGTTGGGCCTTGGGTTGTGGTATTTTTCTGTATAGCTTGCGAGTTTACATATATGTATTCATGTATAATTATCTTGATCTTGGAAATTCTTTTTTAAAGACGCTTCGCTACTAATCGACGTATTTCTATTTGATCGTATAAAGAAGAACTCGATCTGAGATTGTGCAAAGCAATTAAATAGGCCGGTTTGAAATCATCTGTGATGTTACTGTGGTAGCTTTATGAACCAGTCTGAAAGGTGCTGTCATGCAGAGTATTCCTACTCCCACCAGCCTTCGTACCTTATTCTACTATCAAAGCAACCCTCAAGGCTCTATCGTTACAGAAGGCCCGGACACTCACTGATTGAGCTACATTCCTAGCTTATCTGATATGCCAGGTACACCCGAGAGCTTTCCATAACCCATCAGCACAATGACAGCCCACAGGCTCCTCCCTCTGGCTTGTTCCCCCCAGAAACTCCCAAATCCACGTTATCCTTTCAAACCTCATCACCAAAGCCGTTCCATCCCTCTTCCCCGAATTGCAAAACCCCCTGCAATTTGAGCCGCACCTCACGCTCACAAGCGATGTCCCCCAAGATATCACGGACGGTGCCACTGACTCCCAAGCCTGGCTTGACGGACTTCATATCCCCATCTCTGCGAAGCCCCTGATTCGCTTTGAATCTCTCGACATCGGTGACCAGTTCTTCAAGAAGCTTACGCTGAGTGCCTCCAAGGTGCCCTTGCTCGAATTAGCAATTCAGACCCGCGCTGCTGCCGTGGAAGATGGAAATCAAAGTGCCGCGAGCAGCTGGGCGAACAAGGACTGGGCTCCGCATGTGAGTCTGCTGTATGCGGATGTCGAGATTGCGGAACAAAAGCGGGAAGAGGTGTTGCAGGCCCTGCATAAGGCTGGGATCAGGCTGGATGAAGAGAGAGGAGTGGCTGCTGTAGAGAGTGGAGATTTTGATGGATGGGATGGAGGGCGGATCGTGTTGGTGCCGACGTGGAGAGATCCAAAGGAGTGGGTTGTTGTCGCTGAGAGGGAGGTGTGAGGGCATGAGTAGAGGGTGAATGAAAATATGTGACGGTAAGTGCCCGACCACTTTCCTCCACGGTCGGGGAGGACTCTCTTTTGTTCGAGTAGGTCCTATTTGAAATCTTCAATCGCATTGCACAAACGCTTGGAAATTGGCTATGATATTTTCATATTCCCAGAGGCCATGCACACTCAGTGCGTCAGCTATGTCCTAGATTTACTCTGCATGGCTGCTGCTAGAGAGGCACATATGACTGGAATTTCGAAACAACTTATGATCTCAACTGATTTTCATTTTTTCATTTCAGCAACACAAGTGCAATATTTTACGTCACAACGTCAACACTATGGTTCATCAAGCGTTACCTTGAACGTGAACTTTGAGTATATAATTTAATGTGGTCGAGCAGTTACGCCTTACCTATCATTTATTACATCTGTTAAATCTTCTATCATTGATACCCGAACCAAGCCTGCGACTCGCCAGGATTGTTTGATGACTACCCTGTGTACAGGACGAAGCCACTCCTATCTATATTCAACTCAGTGGTCGCTAAGCAGAGCTTCACTGTCAACCGGGTTCTGTGATCGCCTCCAGCGGCAGATTCCATCGAGGAGCAATCACCAACCACAAGGTATACACCCATTGGTGAGCAAGCGCCCCCCTTCCAAAGAAGCGTTCAGCCAAGTTATTCTCAATTCAAGATATTCCTCACTCTGAAAAAAGTTCATACTAATCCCTTTACCCGCTTTGTCCCCTACCTACGTAAAGGAATTCTGCTAATCCCCACGGCGATCAGAATCCGACCCCATCATGGAGCCATCTATGAACCCAACTCTCTGGCTCGTAGACTCATCAACCGTCATGGATCCACCATCACTCTCAAGCCTTTCTCTTGAGCTCCAACTCATCGTGTTCCAGTCTCTCGCCAGTCTATCCGATGTCGCTGCTCTATCACGAACTTCTCGGTTATTCAACGACATTTGGATGTTCAATGCTGCCAGCATTTGTGGTGCTATCCTTCCCCGTGTCATTGAATGTTTTGAGGATGCCCAGGCTTTAACCGAGGCTCAAGCACATGATGAGAAAGAAGACATCGTTGAGCAGGATAAGAACCGGGTAGCACTACAACAAGCCAAGCGCTATCTATCGAACCAGAATACGGTCCACCGGACATGTGACAGATTTGAGAGCGAGGTCCTTCGGAAACTAGAGTCACGAATCGGCAAAGGTACTCTGGTTCTAACACCAACTGAACGTCCTCGCTTCATACATTCTTATTATCAGCTGTGGAGCCACATCCTCAGTACAAGCGGTGATCACTGGTTAGAGTTGCCACTATCTGTGTCGACTTCTTCCATGCTGGATTTGCTCCAGAAGTCTGAGATGATGGTCTGGATTTACCACCGCGAGTTTGCTGGCCACCCACCGATAATGCCTAAAACCATAGGCAAGAGTTGGCAGGGAGACGCTGATATGATGAGGAAGCACGGCAGGATTCTGAATAATGCTTTCTTCGCCGACGTAATTATGCGACCATCCCAAGTGTTACCGCTGCTTTATACAGTCATGGACGACTTCCAAGACTTCCTGGAGCCAAAATTACGTACTATAGCTTCGAATGGAGGTCGGTTTTTTTAGATTAAATGCACCACCATGACCGTCAAACCACAAGTCAGCTAGCTACCATGTTCAAGATCCGCGCGGAGGCGGTCGTTTCAAGGAGGCAACGACAGGTCTGCTGAATCTTGAAGGTTTTTCTTTGACGTTCTCGGTAGTAGCTGAGGTCCTGCACTACTTGCTGGCCACATCAGACTTGACAAGAACAAGTGGTGATCGGTCGACTTGTCGCCTCAGTCAATAGCACTTAAGTACTTCAGTGCGGAATAAAGGGATATCGAATCGTCTGTCAGAGGTTTGAGAGCTACGATCAGAAATTACATGCTCAACCCTCGACACACTTCAGCCTTCTTTACCTCTTCTTTACCAGCTACAAAACGCGCCCAAATCCACAAACTCAACAGACTTTAGACCGTTCACTGGTCACGAAGTCCCCTTTAGAAAACGCATCAAACGTTCCCTTATGCACCGACCCACAAGTAAGACTTCACCCTTTCCATTCATAAATCACCCTCTTCCCATCCCACCACCCCTAATTGCACAACTCTACTTCTCACTCGCCCTCAAATCAATTTTCATTGAACATCACACAATCTCCCGCTATGACCGATTTTCAACATTACCGTACTACTTCGCCTACATTGAAGTCCGAACACTCCGATATCTTCTTTTCGAAATTAGCTTACTATCACACACACCCGGCCAGAGTCTGATAATGCAAAGAAGAAGAACTGTATTAGGTTCACTGATTCCATCACACCACCCACTCCCACTCCCACCCCTCCCCCCCAATCCTCCCAAATCCCAAATCCCCTCCCTCCCCGCTCCCCAAGCCCATCCAACCCAGTCTCCTCTAATACTGTACGCCTAACCCTACACACATAACTCCGCACCTCATCCACCCCTATCCACCCCACCTCCTCTACCCCATCGCAACCTCTTCAAGACTGGTAAGTTAGAGCGATGTGCTATGAACATGAATATCCGTCTCTGAGATTGGCGTTGAACGGGGTATGTGATTTAGGAAAAGGAAAGGGTGGAGGGTTAGAGGAGGGTAGAGTGGGTGATTGATGGCCAGCATGAAGGAAGAGGAACCGTGAGCGTCTCCTGATGGATTTCGAGCAAGGCGTATCAGGATTTTCCGCGGTGTTTGATGTAAAGAAAGGATTTTAACAGTACATGATGAAGGGGTTTTTGGGGCCCGGAAGAAGGTGGGTGGGGGGGAAGGGAAATACAGGATACCGTTGGGAGAACTGTACAGAATTCGGATAAAAGATGTCGTATGCACGATCTGACTCGTTCGTCAAAATCCGAATAAAAGTATAGCTTATAATATATACTTATGTTAAAGTACGTTTATATCAGCTTCGAGTAGAGCGTACTGCTGATGTTTTCTGATAAGGGTGGGAGGGATTGGAGATGGGTGTTTTTGGGTAGGTGGTGGGTGGGTGGTGGTGGGTGTGGAAGGGGGAAGAGGGAAGAGGATTTTTTGTGAGGAAGAGGGGAAGAAGATACAGAATACCGTTGGGAGAACTGTACAGAATTCGGATAAAAGATGTTGTATGCACGATCTGACTCGTTCATCAAAATTCGAATAAAAGTATAGCTTATGATATATACTTATGTTACAGTACGTTTATACCAGCTTCGAGTAGAGCGCACTGCTGATGTTTTCTGATAGGGATGAGAGGGGAAGATAGGGGGTTTTGGGTGAATGGTGGGTGGTGGTGGGTGTGGAAGAGGGAAGAGGATTTTTTGTGGGGGAGGTGTGAGTGTTGGTTGATGATAAGGGAGAGGACGCATGAAGAAACTAGGATGGGGTTTTGAATTTGGCACAATGACATATCGCATACCTTGGCAACGCGAATCGAATTGGTAGGGTTGGAGTGTTCGTACTTCCAAGGGGTTTGCTTTGGGAGTAGATGTAGGGATTTTAAGGGATTTTAAGGGATTGGACTGGGTGGTGGGGGGGATATCAAAGATTTGAAAGCGTGATAGGTTTTGTTTTGTTTTGACTTGGGTTTGAAGATGTTTTGTTTATTTGGTACTTTTAAGTTTGTTTGGATTAGCGAGATGTTGTGTGAGGTGCAAGGGGGAAAGACGAAGCAGGGTCTCTTGGTGGGGGATGTAGGTTGTAGAATGGATGGAAAGATTCAGCAATCATCATTCCCGCCTGTCGTAAACGTTATATATTCCACCACTTTCAACAATCTTTCATCAACAGTCCACTTGTGACAACCTGCCACCCCTCATACCCACCCATGATCTCCCCCAACCTCCCCATCTACCCAAACCGTCCCCTCAAAATCCGTCATCTTCTCCCCCTTAGTCGTAAACATCTCCGTGCGCACCGTATAATACCCCTTCTTCAACCACGGATACGGAATCATCACGCTGTACGACATCTCGACCGGGCCTTTCTCCGGTGGGCATTTATAAGCCTCGTTCTGGGTGATTTCGAGCCGGTGGTTGCAGAGTTTGTCTGTGACGCTGGGGCCGAGGGTTCCGTTTAGGGAGGCGGTGACTTTGATGAGGGGGGTGGGGCCGAGGGCGGAGGTTAGGGTTCCTGTGAGAGTGAGGGTGAAGTGGCTACGATGGTGAAGGTTGGTGTTGGTAGCTGCTTTTTTTTACGAACGCATACATATGCGAGAAAATAGGCGTGTAGAGTGGGACTTACTCGTCTGGTGGGTTTGGGATAAGATCTAGCTTTTCGATGGTAAGAATGTCGTCTTTTGGGTCACCGTTGTAGTGGGCTGGAGAGTCTCCAGGGACATTTTGACGGCAGTCGTGAAAGCTTGATGGATCTGTGAGTTTTTTAATCTGTTGAAGTGGTTCTTGAATTTCAATTGCCACTGATATGGCGACAGGACGGAGTAGTGCCAAGATCCAAATGATCGTTGAGATGGAGGTATGCATTTTTGCTTATTGTTCCATTCGTTCCCTCGACCGTGCGATACAACTTGAGAGAATAAAAATCGAGAAACTGTTCTGGTACTAAGTCAAAGACGTAAATCCAGGCAGCCGTCTGAATTCTAACAGCAAATATAGCCGATTCGTCGACCAATAGTGACTGGTAAGGGGGTCCATCTATCGATCAATCTATTGACGGATTCAGCAATGCCAAACCCATTTGATCATCTGATCTATCGTCAACCCATGCTAAGTTCTTGCTGGACTTTCTTGCGCTGTCAATCGGAGCGAGATGTTGCTGGCAACAATCGCACCTGGTCCCTAAAGCTTTCGTGAGTAAGGTAGATCAATCCATCAACCCCTTTAATCCATGGGGTAAGGCTTGGCTATACAGGCCAACTTGACATGTTGGTCGAGGACTAAGGCTGGTTGTTGACCTTTCATTGTTAAGCAGTGCGCATCTGACGCTTCCCGACAGCAACATGTCTGGGATAGCCGATAACAACTAAAATTGCCATTCTGGCTGAGAAGGCTCAGTTTAGAAGCTCCAAAACGACATGCAGATTCAATAGCCCAAACTCATGATGTTTGAGTACAGTAATCTTTCTACGGGACCGAAGAGTTGTTTCCGCCCTGCTGTGGTACGCTGTGGTCCTCGCCGGTAGAATAGTGAGTTATTAAATAATTGTATTTTCGAGATAAGGTATTGTGTGCAGGGTGCAAGAGTTGGTTGTTTATATTGAACCATCCAGACAGTCTGTTCTCTGTGATACATGGTCATATTCGTTTTCAGTAAAGTATTGACCCTCAGGCGAGCAAGACTAGAATTCTCGGATTGGCCATCGCATCGAGGTTTTCGATACCAAGTACCAACATTACCGCACAATCGTTGTATACTTAACAATGGAAACCCTTTCTGTCGTAATTAACACGACTTGATTCGAATATGGAGGTCTATTGAAACTTGGGATGGATCGTCCGTCCTCCCACTAGAACTACTGTATGCTCGTCGTCAACGTCATCACTAACTCTATCTCAACTTCTATTTCAAAATAATTGTTACAGAAATCCCTGTTACTCTTTTCTTCTCTCTAGTTGACACTCAATTAACTGCTCTCAACCAACCTCCCCGATCAACCTTCAAACTCATCAAACATAGCTTCTCCACCCGCCCTCCGCCTCCGCTCCCTCCTCCGCACAATGTCCACCACCACCCACCAACTCAATGTCCCTACAGCACCATGGAAACAGGCCTTCCTCTCACATATTGCCAAAATGGACTCACCTGAATTCGTCTTCGCCTCTTTACATCCGTCTAAAGACTCCTCATCACCAACACCCTATGTCCCCCGCCTCCGCTACTGCATCTATCGAGGCATGTGGGGCGAGCTGCCCGAGAACAAACACAATGACGCACCTCAAAACCCCCACGCTTACACGTCCGATATGCCCACCTTTACGACAGACGTACGAATGCAAAAGGTTGGAGACATATTTGCTAGTAGCGCTGGACATGCGACTAAAGATGAGCAAGTGCAAGGCAGCGGAGGTGGGGGACCAGTAGAAGCGGTATGGTGGATCAAGGATACAGGGACGCAATGGAGGATAAAAGGGGAGGCGTTTGTGGTGGGCAGGGATATCGAGGGGGAAGGTGAGGAGAGCAGTGGAGTTCGGACTGTGAAGAGTGAAGTTGGAGAGCGGATGAGGGTTGTGGATGGGAGCAAGGAGCAGGAGTGGAGTTGGGGGAAGGAGTTGACTGCGCATTTTGGGAATTGTAGTCCTGGAATGAGGGGTGAGTGATCCAAGTCTAGCGTTTGAAACGGCCAGCGGTTGTTTGACTTCGCATGCTGACAATACGATTCTCCAGGTTCTTGGAGGAACCCTCCACCAGGTACGCTGGTGAAAGGCGAGCCGGACAAGGACCATCAACTTGCGCAGAAAGTGACAGACCTGCACGATCCGATCGCAAGGGCGAACTTCCGCGTTGTCATTATCAAACCAGAAGAGGTCGAGCAAACGGATATCAGTGACCCGGCCAAATCGAGGAGATATCGATACACGTTTGTAGTAGAGAAGGGACAAGGCACCGAGGGCAAGGGAGAGTGGAGGATGGAGGAGCTTTGGCCTTGATTGGCCCCTCAGCATGATGCTACGGAGCAAGCACAATGCCAATACGAGCTCATCATCGTACATGATCAGAAATTGGACACAATATGCTTGTCCGGGTCCTTCTCACACATTGGCATGCTGCTAAGCCCATTACAAAGACCAGCAGAATCTTCTGAATTTCAGCACTACCAGTGTCAGCCCTAGTCACGGACCTTGCAAGAACGACGTTGTGCTTCGTATCTCAAAGAAAAACATTCATGTGATGACAGCGGGAACGTCCGGAGATTCTCCAAATAGAAAAGGCAGCCAATTTGCAAGTGCTATCAGAATATTTATTGGTGGAAACAGCCAAATGTTTACTTCCAACTACTTCCAATCCACGACCATCTGCTTACAATACGCGGGGTTGGCCAAAGGCATTACTTGCTGACTCGTTTGACACTTGGATAATCGATCGTTCAGGGATTCAACGCCAAAGGATTGTGATGTAACAGAAGTGGAAGAGGCGTGGTAAGGGGGTGATCAAGTAAGTGGCCTAAGTTCATTAGTAAGCTCTGCTACAGGAGCAGCAGAGGATTCAGGTAACAGTTAAACATTTCGAGCTACTGCCCGCGATGTACGGCACTGAAACATTTTCCTATTTCATGGGGCGGTTCAGGCGGCTCAGGCGGCGCATTCTTATACGTACCATCCAACATTCTCGTCGGGATTCTTGGTTCAACGGTCGGCAAATTCTAACCTAAGAAGGGCTTTGCAACAACATAATGCCTTGCGTTTCCAACTATGAGATGTTTCATCCTACAGGAATATCTGTAGGAAGATATTGCCACGATGGTAAGTCATACATATATTGTGATCTATGCCCTTCTCTGTGGCTGTAAAATATCCTCCAATATCCATCAATCTTGTCCTTTAATATGCTCACTTATATGCAGCGTTACCTCTACCCTATTTCTTTGTTGTTAAATGCCTTTTCTCAAGTTCGTGGACAATCCGCTGGCGGTTCGTCCGGAGTGCCTTCGGCGTCTTTCATTCCATCGTCTGGCGTTCCAAATGTGCCGTCTCCATCCACATTATCATCGAATCTCTCATTGAGTCTCGGGTCTTCGGCAGGGACACCATCAGGGCCTCCACCTGGGATTCCGTCAGCCGGGTCAAGTGTTCTGTTACCGACGGCAGGTATAGTACTCGTAGCTACAATTAGTTCAACGGCTGTCAGCGAACAATTTATACCTACAACTTTTCCAGGGTATGCTACGCTAACTACTACTATCTCAACGACTTCATTGGACGCGCAAAGTAACCCGATTACGGTCTTAATCGGTCCTAGTGGCGTTGCTTGGACGCCTACTAATCAACCTTCTGGGGCTCCTGAGGTCCCACCACCTTCAATAGTACCCTCTCAAATACTGCCCCAGACTACACAGTCTTCAGGAATAGCATTGCCGACGATTACGACTTCCTATGATCCTGGGACAGTAACTATTCTTTCCATTGACCCTACCATCACGGAGAACACTGTTATTCGAACGAGTGACGATCATCATACTCTAGGATTATATCCATTCATTAAGGGAGGACCAGGCTGTTTCTTTTGTCCTCCTTGATAATGGGGGGTTTTTCTTGTTTGGGATGAACTTGCCAGGCATATTCCCTCCTCCGACTCCTCCCCCCTTTCCAAAGGTCAATAATTGGCCGACGATCAAAATTGGCAATGATTTGCAGCCGACTCCTGATCCGGGAAACAAAGACCAGCCGTCTACGCAGCCAACGAATTCAGCAGATTCAACGGCGACATCTACCGGAACACCATCGTCCTCGGAAACATCGTCATGTAGTGCGAGCACTATTGCATCGGACTGCTCCGTGCTTTGCTCTGCTACAAGCGGTTCTGGCTCCTCTCAAAGTTGCAGCACTAGCTGCTTCTCAACTGTTACTGGATGCAGTACCGTAGGCACAACTATAACATCAACCACCACCAGGGCATGCCAACTACTAGTGCCTTTCAGTAACATAGTGGATGGATCTGATTATGCGCAGAACTCGGCAGCTCGTACAGCAAACCCTTCCAGTGCAGCTTCTCGCTCTGCCGGCACCATAACCGGATCCGTGTCAGCTATTGCCACCGGGAATTCGACATCTCAAGATGGAAGTGGCGGTACTTCGTCCATACCGCCTACGAGTACTACGAATACGACCACCACTGCGAGTACAAGCAGTCCCTCAGACTTCTGTCCCGCAACCAGTCCAGCATCTAGCGATCCTCAGATTCCCGGCTGTTAGGGTGTCCCCGGTAACTTCAACCATGGTCGTCTAGAGAACAGTCTGAAGGCTAACATTGATTAGGTTGTGCTTACTATTTAGCTTCTGAGCAAGGTCTTCCTGCTGACACTCCGAACTACTGCAACTGCGGGGGTACCACGGCTCCGCTCCTTACCAGCGACGGGACAACCGACTGCTTCTATAGTACGCAGCCTGCATCTAACATTCCCTTGGCGACATTGAGTGGAGTTAGCACTACGTCAGCTTCCGTTCAGCCATCAACATCCCCACCACCATCAACGTCGGCACCCCCATCTTCTTCAACAGTGGCAACCACTACATCTTCTCCGGTCTCTACCACCATAGATACTTTCCCATGCACATTATCAGAGGTAGCTCCCCTAGCCATCTCTAACGGTGTCGGTGCCGGTTCGACGCAGGACTGCTGGTGTAATTTTGATGGAGGTAGTAATGCTTGGAGTTACGGCAGAACACCTGGCGATAATTGCTGCGACAACGCTTGCAATGCCTGTACGAATCAATGCAGAGACACTACAGGGGGCCCTTTTTTTCCTCCTAGGCGTCGTGAACTTGCTCTGGGTAAAGATCGACTGCGCCAAATATCCAGCAAAAATTCAAGACGAGATTTTATTGCCAAAGCTCACGCGCCGGCAATTCGAAAAGAGCCATGGACGGCGATCGGGCGCTTGTTCGGTGTTCGAGGACTAAAAGACCATCAACCAAAATGGCAGTATTATGCGCCCAAAGGCCTGCAATACACAAGGACTGGACGAACAAGAACGGCGCTGACGCACAAGACCCATGCATCTTTGACGACTACTTCAATTTGCAAGGCCCTACCAAAGCGAAAATGTCTGAGACCGCCAGAAAGCTCCTAAGCGACAACGAAGACATCACCGACTCAGTCTACCTCTTAATGGTAGCCACAGTCCCCAAGGACAACCAGATTGCAGATTTCACCGTTACCATCAGTGCGAGCGCAGGGGTGTTCCTTGCTAAAGCCATTGACAGAGGCGCAAGGCCAGAGGACAATCCGCCTCGGGACCCGATTCCATACAAATTCTCTCAAGTAGCTCGGTGGATGTGGGTGAGGACTGTCAAGACGGACAATCCGGACGCGACTGATTTTTCAGGGATTAAATCGTTCTGGCAACGCGATGTTGACAACCCAGACACCGTCGAGATCCTGAATGAGATCTTTGCGGGAAAAGACATAACTGAGACGGTCAAATTCGACCCCAGCGACGAAGGCCCTGACAATGCTTTTTGGCCGCTACTTGGTTCACCAAACGGGAATGGCATGCAATACTTCCTTACTGATCATAAGGTCGCCACTAAAGGCAAGGGTATTAAGAGGATCAGTGTCACCACGGATAAGAACAAGAGATACCAGATGTGGGCTACGATTGGATAAGGATGATCGATGTTGCGACTTGGATGGTTAGCCTTAAAATGAACCTTTGAAGTTCTGTCTTCGGAAATGCTTCCATAATGTATTGGATAGAGATTAGAGCACTCTTTCCGCGGCGAGGCGTGTCGTTTTGATCCCTTCCATTTCCTAATGCAACTACATACCTTACACTCGTTCCAACTTTTAGCAAATCGTCTCAAGTTAGACAGTTCTACGGGGGGGTCCATCTCTTCGCAAAAGCCTTTTCTCTTCCACGGAACAGTGCAGGGTGTCAAAATCCGACTTTCATGGGCTTTATGATGAAATCCGCTCTTGTAATCAAGTCCGCAGCTTCTGGGATAGCCAGGCCCCACACCAGAAAATAAGTGGTGGTTTTTTTTTTACCATATCCCTTAAGAAATCAGACAGAATGCGACTCTCAAAGTTACAATATAACAACCCGTCGTTGACAACATGGAATATCACTGATAAATGTTTCTACTACACATCTGCATTCAGACAATCAGATAATTAGACGGTTTTTTAATTGGTCTGGCACGGGTATCGAAATGATGAAAGTCGACTACGCGAGAGTGAAAAGGAGGCAAGCTTCTCGCTAAAATTCCCAATTATTCTTTGAAATGCGCCTGTAGCGCCTTGCTGGCTTTGCAGATTCATTAAGCGAAAAAGTGAAATATTGTCCCCGGCGCCAGCGAAGATTTATTGGGATAAATACTGGGTAGATGTCTAAAAAGGATGGTGACGCAGACCGGATTGGTGATATAAAACCTGCGAAAACCGGAGGGACAAAAACAACACGGACCCAGTTCATACCTCGTCTTCGCTTCCATAAATTTCATCAAACATCTCATTGTACTCGGTCCGCTTCCTCGCCCTTTCCTTGTCTCGCGAGACCACAATCTTCATTGCGCGCTTGAGTGGGCAATGGAAAACACGTGCTTCACCCAAGTCACTGCCGTCGGTGACTTCATAGCTAGTGATGCCGTCCTTACTACCTTCGACATCAAGCTCTCTTGCAGTGCTCTCAGTATTGCACACTAGGAGTACGCCGTGCTCTTGCCACCCCTTGTTGAGGACAATTAATACCGACAAAAAAGTGGGTCTGAGCTGAAAGGGCCTATCTCGTCGTACTCCATCCGGCTTCACATGAAACGGAGCATAAAGTTCCCGATCCGGCACGTCGGCTTCTAGTCTCTGCAGTCGCCTGCAAAGCGATCGATGAAAGCGTAATATCTCCTCGAGTTTGCTTACTCCACGCTTAAACTGCATGAAGTTCCCAAAGAAACTCCCATCCGAAACGTTCTTATCTCGGGCACGATGCGGAAACCATTCCTGGTAGACCTGGCTCAGCAGATCGAAAGAATCTTGCCCTGTCAAACCAGCATTACCGTATATGACGCAGTCTTTCCAGCAGAACGCTCGACAGTCGTCGGGATTCAGATCTGACAGAGATCGAACGGTATGTCGGTTGTTGTAGCCACGAAACTCGAGCAGGCGCTCCGAGTCTGTGGCCGCAGGGTTGATGTAGAGGGGAATGTGAAATTGTTTGCGTTGTGGTTCGTAGTGTAATTCCAAGTCATCGTGAGAGCAGCGATGTTCTTGGTCCATGGTGTGTGTTTCGACTTGCGAAGTATGAGAGAGAAAGGAAAACAGCATGGAGAATGATCGAAGCCGGAAGATAGATACAGTAAAGCATTCAAATAAGGAACCAAGCTCTAACCGTCAACTCTTCTTCACATCAGTACTATAGAGCGTTTAGAACTACACATCATCGCTTACAAGTAGAAGGATTGAAGGAGCTGGCTGAGTCTAGGCAGCAGTGTTTGCCCAACCCTACTTGACCCAGACTTCAAGAGAAACATGTTCTGCGTTTGGAATTTCGTGCTCGAGTCCTGAGACCCTCGCTAATGCTTGTACTACGTAGTCGATGTTGAGGTATGAGAGTCAGAAGGAGAGCATACCTTAGGCATGTGTATATATTGGTTGAACTATTCTAGAAATTAGAAACTACGAAGAGAGAAAGAAGGTGAAAACTCAGAACCCCCCTAGCGTCAGCCCTATAGGGCTCGGAGCGGAGATTACTAATCACAGGGGTAACAGTACTGTAGGTAATTCTAGGGTCATACAAAGGCGTCACGCGAGTTTCATCTAGAACATTTGTACTTCAAAATAGCTGTAATTTTAATTTTACTGCTGTTCTTTACAGATAATGATTTTATTTTACCTTCTTTTTATACAAGCGATAATTTTAAAATTTACCGTATCTGTTTTAAACCCTTTACTTCAAAACACTGTCATTGGGCAGACTTTCAAAAATGATCTTCGTTAAAAAAAAACCGGTTTGCCACTACTTTAATTACAGAACTCTTTGCCCCTAGCTGAACCCTAAGGTAGACTTCTTTCTATAACATTCCTTCGCCCTACATATACTAGAACTCGAAGCCAGAGACCACAGGACGATACTGCCCCATCTTAGACGTTTCTCGCATTTAAAGGTCGCTATCAAGTTGATGGCCAATGGAATGTATCAAACCTTCAAAGTGAAGGGGCTCAGCTCATCAAATACAAGAAGGGTCTCCTCGCTATCTTAACTTGCTTAAAGCGATCGCCGCTTCTTTTCATGCCATGCGATTAAAGTCATGAGTGTTGTCAAAGGTGGACTCCCGCTACCGCATTAAGGCTTTCATGGAATTCGGGGAAGTGAGGTGCTTTGCGAATTTTCAAACACATTCCAAAATTGGAAAGAATTGATCCGGATGACCGCAAAACTGATATACTATACCTTCAACTGTTTACTGCCGAAGAATTTCTCGATAGTAGGAATATATGGCGATCCATTGGGGCACCATCTCCATTCCTCAAGGGTTTCGCGCTTAGGGTCATCGTCAGGGAAGCGCTTGAAGCAGGCTGAATTCTGTAAAGCCCAGCTTTCTAACTGGTCCCAGTTCCGGCACTGCTTGTGTGGCTGTCGTCCCGGATCCTGCAGCTTCGCTTTTCCACTCCCTGCAGGCCTGAGCGTGTCATCTGCTGAGCAGATGGCGTTCTCTCGCAGCGCGTCTAGACAGTGAACGTGGTGATGCATAGGAGTGGTTTGTGGAAGGCCTTGTTCGAACTCGCGTAGCGCTCTATAGATGTACATCTGTTGATACGGTTAGCGACCAAGTTTTACAGTCTATGGTTTGCTGGAGCAGAAGCCTACCAGACAATGCAGACTGTGGTAGCCCTCAAGCATGTATATTCCCTTGTCCAGATCCCAGGGGAACTGCTTCGTGGCATACAGATCCATCTTTCTGCTAAGATCTTTGTCCACGGCAACCACACCAACATTTGGGGCGAGTGCCTTCCACAATTCGTCCGCTTGAGTGGTGTTCTCGCTGCTCCACTCGGTATTCGTTAGGAATGGTCGGGATACCTCTCCAGTAACGCCAGCTATACGTACCTAGATCAGCAGGACCCAAAAGGCATGGCAAAGTACCTCGAACTTACCAATTTTCGACCGACAATTGAGAGTAGTGCGGTCGCGATAACGCCAGTACTGAAAAGCGTTGCCACCAACTGAGACCAGCAGAATTGTAGCTCCAATGGCAGTCATAACCTTCAAGAAGGGCCGGGAAGCCCGAGAAGGGTAATGAAAAGGAGGCTCTATCTCTTGATCTTCAAGAGCCGGTTCCCCTTTGTTTCCCAAAAGGCGATTTTCCTCCATCATGAAGGAGACAGAGCGGGTATGATTGAATGATGAGGTTTAAGTTGGCGACATCAATAGTATGAAGAGTCAACAGTCAAAAAGAACGCGAGGCACAATAATACCAGTCAGTGCAAGAGAATAGATAGGAGATCCACTAATTTTCTGGGAGCTAATATGTATACTAACTGTTTGCTTGAGTTCTGGCTCAATAACTCTGGACGGGTCATGCGAAGAAAGGAGTGGATCTGCAAAGCGGGAATCTTAGATGACCGTATTTGCTGGGTTTGGGATCGACTTGTCTGGAGTCCCGCATCCGTCATCACAGAGGAGGTAGAATGGCAGGGTATAGTAGCAAAATAGTGGTGAACGAGGAGAAAGTCGGGCTCAACGATTTCGGTAAGTTTTGGAGCGCGATGACCCAATCAAAGTGTCTCTGTCTGCAGCCATGTCTTCAGATCCTCGCTTGGAGGACCCAAAAGCATGTCAACCTACTAGGTGATTGACCATGCATCGATCCTGAGGTGTGGGCAGTGCTTAGTGGGTTGCATTCATTGATGCGGGTATAGATGAGAGAAATAAGGTGGTGGGTCATGATTGTTCAAGGATCAGCTAAAATGCTCTGCAGTGCGGCGTATTCGGAGCACCACGCCCTTTTATATTACATGCTGCTTTTAGAATGCTGAACCTACCCACACTCATAGCGCTACTCAGCAATCGAAAAGCAGGCGTGGATGAGCGCCAAGCGAGGATCCAGATGGACTTGCACGATTGACTGACAGTCCATTACCTCCCAACATATATCAAGAGTACAAAAGATCTCCCTCCGTGCAGCTGTATACTTGCATCTCTACCAGAGACTCGGTCACTGCCAGGCACCTATAGACCTGCCTTCTATTGCCGAGTCGTTCAGCAAAGGTGGCCCCTCATGTCACGGTACACCAGTTATCAACCTCTAAAGGAAGTGGAAAGTTCCTCGGGCACAGAATCCTGCCATACGTGCCATTTCCCCCCAAGCGGCTACGCTCGGCGAGAAAAGAGAAATGCTACCATCGTCTCAGTGTTGTTGATCCTATCTAACCTATGCACTTGGTTTCTCTCCAGACAAGTATTGTACGGTTCCTCTCCAAGCAAAATCGACCCTCGGACGCCTTATGGTATGTTTCCCTATCCATGCTGACACTCCGTTCCACTCACTGAATATTTCTCCACAAGCCAATTTGGAACGCAACGTCCCCGTCCCCTTTGCAAAAGGTACCCCGTACACCGATTCCAACGAAACTCTGGCCAACAAGCTCTGGGACGACATCAACATCGACGTCGGGATGGTGGCACTCCCAGAAGAATTCGTAGCAGCCCACGGCCTGCCAATCGCTCAGCGCTTCCCTTGGGACCGCTCAAAAGGCATCTACCTCCTAAACGGCCACCACAACCTCCACTGCATAGTAAGCAGCCCAATTTCCCCCACCCTTCCCCCTCTCCCCCCCTCTTTTCAAATCCTAGCATCGAAAGCAGTGCTAAACCCCAACCCGCCAGAGAGCAATCCACATCTCACTGACCGAGTTCCGGCAAGGCGCGCCCCAGACGCGGGCCTGGGGCCACGTGATGCACTGCGCCGACGTGCTGCGCCAAGACATCCTCTGCAACGCCGACGACACTCCGCGCTACTCGACCGCAAGCGCGGCCCCGGAGTCGGGCGTCGGCCAGGTGCGGCGGTGCCGCAGCTGGGCCGAGCTCGAGCGCTGGGCCCGCCGCTACAACGCGTGTTTCCGGTACGTCAATCAGACGCTGGAGAGCCTGCCCGAGGTGCAGCGGTTTTTGTACTGTCCGCAGGGGTCGCCGTATGCGGCGGAGGTGGAGAGGGTGTTTGGGGCGGTGCCGGCGTATGAGGATTTGTAACAGCATGCCGATTTTTGATTTTTGATTTTGGGGGGCTTGTGTGGGTGGAATTCCGAGACTTGGAGTCTTTCTGCCTCGTTTGAGTGATGTTTGCATGTTTTATCAGAGAGTGTTAGGCCTCCATTAGCGATTTTGGTGAAGACTTGTACAGCATGAAAAGCAACATATGTACCTTCACATTGCGCAGGCACACAAAGTAATCATGCAACGCTCGATACATCATGCACGGCTCTCATCACCCATCGTATCTCAGAGCGAATCCTGACTTTGTACAAACACCAAAGACTCTAACGGTTTCCCTTTGCAAGCTCGCGCCCTATCCAATCCAGAGGCTCCTCCGCTTCAAAATCCCTCTCCCGCTCCACCACCATCTCAGCTGGATTAAACCGCCTAGCCTTCCCCTAAGCGGTAGGCCCCATCGCCGCGTGCTCAGCGCCCGTCTTGTGGCCCACGAAGATCTCTCCGAGGTCGGGGACCTCCACGCCCTCCATCGGCGCGAAGTTGACCGCGCGCACTTCTACTTGGCATTAGTCGTAGGCGGAAGCAGGGTCGCAGGTTGGGGATGAGAGAGGAGACAGGGAACTTGGGTGAGGAGAAAGGGGGAGTGGTGAGGGCAAACGTACGAGGACCCTTGACGGGCGCGGCGACGCCGATGGTAGCGGCGCAGGCGAGGAGAACGATGACGGCGGAGAATTGCATTTTGGTCGGGTGTCGAGATGAGAAGTTTTCGTATGGGAGGTCTTTTTGATTCTGAGGGGGATCTGATGTACCCTGATTGTGTTCAGAGATTTCGAGGGGAGGCCCGAGACGCTCGCTCAGCTTATCTATCGCCCCGTCTTCCCCAAAGGGCATTGAACACCGCGCCCCCAGGCGGAGAAATGCATGTGGTTGGTAGTCCTCAGGTCATCGCGCCTTCGATCAACAGCGAGCATCTCACGCTGCCTTTAGCATGCCGTGCTGCTGGCGTCCTGCAGGATTTCCGTTCGAAAACGAGAAAAGCTGGTGGTGATTTTTAGGGCCATACATGCATGTACTACAAACCTTGCAGCATTTGATGCACTCGTCATTCACGGTTGTTTCCATCAATGCCCGTTCACTGCTGCCATCGGGTAGCACTATATTGTGGGTCTGCACTTGAATCCTTCGAAGTACGTCTGCGGCGTTGCAGTTAGACCAGACCAGACGAGATGAGACGAGACGAGACGAGACTCCCAGTGTTTTACGTGCATGAGCCCTCCCTGCTGCGTTATGTTTGCTGTACGTTCGGTAGATGGAAGTGAGTTGGAGATTTAAGGCGACGTTCCCGTCGGGACGGGCGGGACTGTTAAGCTCAGCCTATCATCCGTCGGCTACCAAACCTTCTTTAATCTTCTGATCTTCTCACCTTCTCTACCTGCACTAGATACTCTGTCGACGGTATACTTTATACTTTATTGTACTATAGTGCTACACCATCTGCAATGCATCTACGGCCTCATCCTCAGTCGGTCAGCAGCTGGCATGCTTTCACCGCCGATACTCGCTCGTATGAGAAGTGCGGTGTAGTGATCGTTTGAGTCCTTGATGGTGCGCCTCTGCTTTGCGTTGCTCGGACGTCACATTCGCAGCTGTTGTGGTGAAGAGGGCCGAGTGGTCAATTGAGACCCAACTTAGCGAGGTGCCCACAGTGAGAGCTACGATCGCCCATCGAAGTACGACGCTCATGACTTTCAAACGCCAAGAGTTGAAGTGTCCCAGTTGGGTGTTGTTGCATCAGGCTACCAATGCCATTGCATATTTGAGGGAGTGATGCTGGTTTCGAATATTGTAGATACAGATTTCATTATGCGGTGAGATCATGTTGTGCCCGACATTTTATCCCGCTAGTCAATCGATTGATTTCCTACACCGGGACAACTTTCAGCTCCTGCTGGAATGAAGCAATTCAGACATAGCTCTCCTGTTGATGAAAAGTGTGCTGGATGTCGATTGCTCCATTTGGTGGTCTCATGACCTCAGAGCACCCCAAATCTCTCATAGCATAACTTTCCACTGACGAAACAGTCTCTATTCCCGCAATGTGTTCCACAGATGACCCCTGGCTGGTTCGGTTCTCGAACTTGGTGGGTCTAGAGGGCCAAGAGCGGGAAGCTTGGGAGTGCAAGGAGAACGTGCTTCTGATACTCCTCAGTAATTTGTCGATCATGGACTGGCCGAAGAGATATCTCAGTGTAGGTAGACAGGCGGCGATGATGGCAGCTCCAGACTCAATCATAGACCAGAAGAGAATAAGACTGACATCCTCTAATAATGGTCAGTAATGGGCACCGTGGCGAATCGAGACACCTACTGTCTCCATCTAGATTCGGGCTGAATCCAACTGTTGCGTATTAGCGCAAGGCTGGGAGGCCGGAGATCAGCCGCTTACCCAGTACTACTTTGATGAAGATTCCCATCCTCACAATCGACGCCGCAACTGCACTGAACAGTTTGTCAGTACGGAGGCTTGTGAGAGCCAAACCTGGCTAGTCTGCAAATATAGCTTACAACCCTCCCAGCAAGAATATACCCATAACCATAACCTTCTTAGCAGTGCCTAAATGAAGGCTAAATATCTAAAGCCAAAGTCAATAACATAGCCGGCGAAACGTAGTACCAAGAACCGGAAAGACATACCACAGGTATCGGCATGGTGATGATGAAGACGTCCATTATCGAGTCAGATATCCCAAGTGCCAGCTGATCGCTCAAAGCGTTGGGACAATAGGTTATGATGTCAACCACAGTGCCCCATTCCTTCGAAGGATGGCTACCGCAGTAGAAGAGGAAAACGAAGAAGAAGGTAGCAGTCCATGCTATAATTAAACTCCCCATGACTACAGTGCTAATGGAGAACCATGTTCGCTTTCCCGTGCAAAATATGCGACGGTAAAACATGATGAAGCTGAGCTTGATAAAACCAAGTGAAACAATCTGCATGAGCTGGAAACTCCACTCGACCTGGCCAAGGCATCAGTTCCGGTCTCGATAAGAAACGACTGGGTTCTATGGCAGCGAACCTTCTCGGTCAAGATGATCTGGGGGCTCATATATGTGAACTCAGCTTCAGGCGGAGCGTCTGGGGGCAGTCCCTTGGTATAGCCTACGCCCTTTCCCTTCGCACCTTTTGGGTGATTAAGCATTGGAAATGGTGGAAAATGGACGCAGCTCCCTTACCAATGATCAAGGCGACTCCCATCCCAATGATAAGAACCTATACTGTATCAGCCAGAATTTTCGCCTTGGATCGTCCAAGGGTCTAGTAGACGGGGAGCAAACCAGTGCTGGAATCAGAAGCCAGTCGTCGGCTAGGAGTTTCGCTTTCTGTACACGTCGAACATAGAACCGGAGACCAACGTGGAGGATGCTCAAGACTGGAAAAATGGCTCCCACCGCGATGATCGCTCCGGGCGTCACGTAGGATACATTGATTGGTGAAGACATGCTGCATAGAGTACACTGCCTCCACAGTAGTATCTAACAGACAAATGTAATGAAGCGTTCAACAAGCAGCGCAGCAGAAGCAATGCATGAACATAGATTTAGGTAGGGAAGTCGCAAACTAATTGGAAGATCTGAAGAGATAATGAGGATTATAAAGAGGGAAAGTGACATGCACGATCAGGAGCAGAGGTGATCTTCCCAAAAGCCATTTGGGGGGTGGACGCTAAAGCACGCGCCGTAAAGTAGGTACCTATGTATTGCAGTGTCGCAGAATGTTACTGGGAAGAATAGGTACATAGCCCCTCGAGCCAGATCAAACGCTACTCTGCAAGTCTGCTGACAGGGTGTCTGCGCAATCTCTGGCTAGATAGAGTATGGTCTCCCGGTCTTGCTTCGCACACGGCCTGCCAGCCTCAATGCCATAAGGTAGGCATGCTTGCAGTACGTGAGGAACTATAGCTGACTTGAATACCTTATCATGTAGAGGGGTATAATTACCGATCCCTCATATCATCGCTGAGCTAAACGTTCCTTTGCATATACCGGCTCCCTTGTAGTCGCTCTATTTGATCGATATAGAGCTAGATTCATCTCTTTATCACGCATCACAAGTGCGCTGTGTGGCAGTTGCTGTGCTGGAACTGTCTCTCCCACGTTACGATCATCTAACTCAAGTCTTCAATCACAGCCGCGATGGGCCAAATATCACGTTTCCTTCTGCTCGCTTCGTCCTTACTCGTTGTCTACTACGTCGGAGCCAAGATCTTGGATCGATTAACTTACTCCAGGAACAAACGCCTACTCGGCTGTCAAGAGGCTACGAAATACCCCCACAAGGACCCTGTCTTCGGTCTTGACTTGCTAATCAAAGACACCAAAGAACATACCGAGAGCGTCTATCTTGCCGAGATCAAGCGCCAATACGCCGTCTATGGGAAGACGCATGAGATCAGGTTCCTGAACGTGAGGATGATACGCACGATGGACTCCAAGAACATACAAGCGGTGTTGGGCTTGAATGCCAAAGACTTTGGGCTGCAACCTCTCCGAGAGGGCCTAGCCATGCCGCTTTTCGACCGTGGAATCAATACGACGGATGGCGAATACTGGCAGCATAGTCGCTCTCTGATCAAGCCGACCTTCTCCAGAGCCGAGATCTGCGATCTTGGCTCTCTTGAGTTCCATTTCTGCCGCTTTCTCGATCTCCTACCTCGAGACCGCTCTGAAGTTGACTTGCAGCCATTGCTGTCCCGTCTGGTACGTTTTTTCGATTTACAAAAACGATGAAATTAGAATGGCAGGGCGAACTTGCGCTTCTGTTCGCCAGGCTGTCAAGCTGATTAGAATTTGGGTTGGCAATCTCTTTACCTTCTCCTTCCTAGCAGCTTGACCTGCTGGATGACGCATTGATCTTTTACCTTATGGAGGTAAGTCACTGCGACACTGACTACTGATCCAGTTCCTTGATACCTCCACTGAGTTCCTTTTTGGAGAATCGACAGATACCCTTCTACTGATGCCAGCTCAAGAGGGTGAGCTTTTCATCAAATCTTTTGACTATGTCATGGAAGGATTAGGAAATCGAGTAAGGCTGGGAAAACTTAAATTCCTGTACCGGGATCCAGTTTGGTTTGAGTCCATTCGGATTGTCCACGCATTTGTTGAAAAACACATAGACAAGGCACTGGAAGCGGAGCATAATCGCAAGGTCAGCGGGCAATCCAATGAGATTGAAAACCGCCGCTACATCCTTCTCAACGAAATGGTCAAACAAACGCAAGATGAACTTGACCTACGCTCTCAGATTCTTGCTGTATTCATGCCCAGCCGTGATACTACTGCGTTCCTAGTGAGCAACGTGTTCCATGTCCTAGCTCGGAGACCCGAAAGCTGGGCAAAGCTTCGGAAAGAGGTTCTGTCTTTCGCATCGCAACCCTTGGCTTTTGAAGTGCTCAAATCGATGAAATACTTGCAGTGGATCATCAACGAAAGTACGTACCAAGCTCACAAGTTTATATCCCCAAAACTGATATCACGGACCACATAAAGCCCATCGCATGTACTCGATTTCAGACAACAACCCCCGCGTCGCACTGAACGACTCCGTCCTCCCAACTGGCGGCGGCCGGGACGGCAAATCCCCCATCTTGGTGCGCAAAGGCGAATACATCTCTTTCAACATCTACTGTCTACATCAAGACAAGGATATCTGGGGTGCGGATGCCGACGAGTTCCGTCCTGAGCGTTGGGAAGGGCTTAAGCCGCTGTGGACTTTTATTCCGTTCGGTGGAGGGCCGAGGACATGCCCGGCGCAGCAACTTGTTGGCATGGAAGCAGCCTACGTCATCGCAAGACTGGCACAGGAATTCTCCAGCATAGAAAGCAGAGATGAGCACCCATGGACCGAGGCGTGGAGGATTGGACCCCACAGCAAGTACGGTTGTAAAGTTGCCTTGATTCCAGCGTGATATTACGAATGATATAGTATGAAGAGTAAAGCGAAGTTCAGGCCTGGCTGCACAGAAGTCAGTATGTTTTTCCAACCGAAGAGGGAATTCTGAGACCATATATGCTTCATCGGTATTTTGTAGCTCGCTAGAATGGAAAAAATCCATCCATTGGAAAGACAGGCTTCAGTAGAGTAATGTTAAGAGGAAACGAAAACCTGCCGCAACTTGAATTATGTCTCGTCTTCACTCCCATAAGTCTCGTCAAACAGCTCGCTATATTCCCTTCGTTTCCTCGCTCTTTCCGCATTTTGCGAAACGACGAGTTTCATTGCACGTTTAAGAAGGCACCGAAATAACCATGCTTCGCCCAAATCACTTCCGTCATCTACTTCGTACCTGGCAGTTTCTCCTTGGCTTTCTTCAATATTGAGGTCTCTTACGCACGTTTTCAGAGCCACAAACAATTAGCACACCGTGTTCTTCCCATCCTGCATTAAGGACAAGGAATACAGATAAGAAAGTTGTTCTTAGCTGAAACGCTCCCTCTCGTCGAACCTTCTCCAGCTTCAGGGCATACGGAGGAAAATGTTCACGATCCGGAATCACGTTTTCCACGTTGCGTATTCGCTCACAAAGCGTTCGATGAAAATGATCTGGGCCTGTCAGGCCGATGTTGCCGTACATGGCGCAGTCTTTCCAGCGAAACACACGGCAGTCGTCTGGAGTCAACTTAGAGAGATACTGAGCTGCGTGTTCATGTCTGTGGTTGCGAAACTCGAGGATGCGCTCGGAATCGGTAGGACTGGGATCGATGTGAAGAGGGATAATGAACGCGATTTTTTGGCCTTTGTAGTGGCGCTCTTCTGCACAAGCGCGGTCGTGGCGAGCTGCTGCGCTCCTGATGTTATTCGCGTAGCTGTGAAAGAGATTGCGAGATGATGGGAATGATCAAAGCCGGAAAATACATACAGCAAAGCTTTCAAGAAGGGAACCAAGCTCTAAACGTCAACTCTCCTTCACATCGGTACTGTAGCGCGATTAGAACTACACATCACCGATTGAAGGAGCAGTGTTTGCCCAACCCTACTTGAAACAATGGCGTTAGGACACTTTTACCCAGACTTCGAAAGAAACCTGTCCTGCGTTTTGGATTCCGTGCTCGAGCCCTGAGACGCTCGACAATGCTTGTACTAAGGTACGTAGTCGATAGTACAGTGGAAGGTTAGGTACCTTAGGTAGGTAATTCTAGGGTCAAACAGAGGCGTCACGTGAGTTTCATCTAGAAACACTTTGTAATCTCTGCCAAGCCACTGGTGCCCCATTTACTAAGCCTCAGGGCTCAGCCCTGGCATATTCTCTTTCAGTAAGTAAGGTACTTTAGGTCAACTTCCTAACTGGAGTGCTAATAGGAATCAAATAAAGGGATACTTTGTCTCAACCTACGTCTTGCCATGTTTAGCGCACCATATCTGTCGCAAAGAGCCATGCCGATCTACAGATCTGCTGTGTCGCGGCTCCCAGGGCGGTGCATCTGAAACAGTATCCTGTGACGCCCGAATAGATGCAATATACATTATACATATACAATAACTCTAGTTGTTATTACCTTTCCCGTTATTGTATCCATTCTTCTCAGCACTCACTTGTACAATTGGATATCGAGGACAGAAATCGGGTGTCACAAAATATTCATTACTTGCGTCGTCGACCGATTCACAGACCTTGTCGAATTTCTATTCCAGTTTACCTATATCAACTTCAAGACTCGGCTCCTAGGAAGTCTCGCAATCCCATCTCCTTTCGATTCCGGAAAGAGATTTCAGCAGGCTCTCAGGCATGTCACACCCTTCAACCCCAAAGGAATCCAAAAAGACGAAACGCGCCAGTTCGCCTGAAAAGCATTTCACAACACCTCCAAAACACTATGGGAAGTGGAAAGAGGAAGCGGAGCCAGAACCACCTCGGGGTTTTCTGAGCACGATTGGGAGGCTAATTGGGGTTCTGGGGGCTAGTGGAGGTGCGGCAGGCGCCTAACGAGGAACAGTAGGGAATACAGGTTTCGAGAGGTAGGGAACGAGGCTTTACCGACCTCTGCTTCTGGGTTTGGACCTTTGGTGAGACATGTGCACGAGGAACGAAGAGAACGTCAGGAAGTAGGATACCGTCATGGAGCTGAAAGTAATATTACTACCATTTGGCAAAGTCTATTCCAATAATCCTCGAATACCATGTCTAATGGTTACGAATCAAAGGATCTCAGCTCAGTAATTGCAGTTTCCATTTGGCTTCTCAGTCTAAAGCATCCGAAGAGAGCTCCATCTCCAGCACTTTCACTTGGAACTTCCGGAATCCGTCCTCCGTTGCTTGGCATAGTTGGTGCTTCTTGGAGCTTTGAATTTGTTCTTCCTCATTTTTAACCTCGTCAATCACCATTGCTAGGTCGAGATTTGCGATATCTGAGTCCCTGGTTGCTATATCCATCTTCTTTCTGGCTCCCATTGCTCTCTTCTTCGCCACTCCTAGTCTCTTCTTCGACGCCCTCCCCCTCTCCTGCTCTTTCAAAATCATTCTCGCCGCTACCACTTTAGATTTCTTCTCAGTAAGGTATTCGTATACCTCTTTAAGGCCTTTTTCAGCCTTTGATTTCTTGGCGATATAACTTCGGTCCAGGAGCGTGTCCTTTGGTGTGACTGTCTTTGGCACAACAAGCATACCAGTGGATGTTGCCAGCTGTCCCTGTTCTGCGTTACCAACTTCGGCATCATTGCCTACCAAAAGCGTATCTAGGCTTGATAAGTAGGTGTTGCAATAGGACACTATGGTACAGCTCACCCTTCCGAGCTTCGAGCTCATTTTCCTTGGAGAATTTCCTCTGAGCTTGACGCAGTACATCTGAGACAACATTCGGCGTATCTAAATGATGTTCATCCAGCCCGTCATCATCATCATTATCAGACATGGCTGATTCGGCAAACATTGTTCCTCCTTTGGACGGGCCTTGATCGACTTTCAATATGCCAGACATCAGCAAGCATACGTGTCAATTTAAAATTTGGAACTTACTCCGACCGTTCGTTCCGAGTTGCGACCGCTTAGGAACCGTGAACTCCTGGTCTGTAGATTGGCGCTTTGATGGGATCATTGCCGATTTGATCTATGAACCATCAAATCTTGGCGTCTTCTAGATTTGCTTAGATGCCTACCTTGGAAGAAGACATAGATCTCATAGGAGATGCTAGCACGAAGATAGTTGGCTGATTTTGTGGTGATTGTTAGACCCTAAATGCTTGCTCGCCTGGACTCAAACTTGGCAAGACATAAGCAGGAGAAATTAGATCCCCTTAATCAGGGATTTGAGATGGAATTTAAAGGATAAGAAATGCTTCACTGCCGAAATCTCTCAAAACTGATAAGCTAGGGGATACGAAGTGGCTTCTCTTGGATGGACGAAGAATTGATAGCAAAGCCTTCGAAAATGTCTTATGGTAAGTTCTTTCCAACGCATGCACCAAAAGGTTAGGCCCATAGGTCGTTGTGAAAGGATCAAGTTGAACAGAGGAGATGTACTGTTCTCGATAGAAAACCCCCCCGGGGTGGTGCATTCACACCGTGCTGTGAACCGGCGTGAATATTGACATACTGGGATTGAGAATTCACAGAGAGATACTTCAGAGCTGAACCGTGCTCCACTGGGGATATATGGCTGGAACACATCAATTATGAAAGAAGGTGACAACCTTACCAGCTACAAGACACACTTTCTCGTTCACGGGAGACGAGGAAAAGGTTTCCTAATGGGTTGCAGGGCTTGAAGACCAGACGATATTGCTAGAAAGCTTACGAAAGACCAGGACGAGTTCCTTACCCGCTCCTCTGACTTGAGTCGAAGAGCATTATTTGCTCTCTAAACTTTATCGTCTTCGGCTCAGGAAAACTCAGGCAGTTTCATAGCCAATACGTGCTCCTTGAAGTTCAGGAATCCGTCTCCCATCACAACATCTTCGGCACTTTGATGTGTAGGTCCTTCATACATCTTCGCTACCCGCAGTCGCTCAGACGCCACCGCGACATCATACTTTGCCATATCTGTCTCTCGAATCGCTGATTCCATCCTGGTCCTTACTCTAAGTGCTCGCTTTTCTGCCATCTTTAGCTTTATCTCTGCGAGTTTTATTTTGTCTGGGATGAGCTGCCCAGTGGTGGGTTTGGTCGCGGCTTTGTTTGTTTCGTAAGCGGAGGATCTTTCACTGAGGTACTCATAGACGTCTTCCAGAGCTCTCTCGGCCTCAGATCTCTTTTTGGTCGTCTTCGATGCATTGGGTGTTAAGGCGGCCTTCAGCTCGGGTTTCTTGCTCTTGAGGGCAGTCGTTAAAGCTCTGCTGCCTACGCTTGCACGCTCAATTTTAGCTTTGGCGATTGCAGAAGAGAATCTTCCAGCGGCATTATTGTTAGCGAGGAGTCTGGGCTCCTTGAGTACGTCTTTCTTCTTTTTAGGTGTGAACTCCTTGTTCGCCGCCACTTTCGACTTTCTAGCCCTGAGCAGCTTAGCGGCATTCTCGGGTACGAGACCTGTTCTTCTAGCTTTGGTGGGTGTCCTCGGCGCGGAAGCCATCTTCACTGCTGGATCTTCCATACCAGAGGTGACAGTGCTGCCGCTGGGGCTGTAGGCCGGCGAAATTGGCTTTGTCAAGTCCACAATCTCCCACTTTTCGCTAGACTTGGCCTGGAGCGGATCTAGGTTGTTGTAAGCCGTCTAAAGCCAGAAACTGGAACATAGCTTACCTTCATGGTCGTCATGACTCGCGTGTTGTTGAGGCGTTGTAGCTAGGGCCATCTTCTAAGCAGTGTGATCGTCCAAAAACCACTTCATACGGTATCAGTCAGGGCAGTTACTGACATAGTCAAGCTCATGTTCTTCAAGAGGATACTTACGACTGTAGAGCAGCGAAATTCCCTGCCAACAAAACGCGTGATCTTAAAGACTCAGTGAGCCTTTAAATGTCGTAAAGAACTTTAGAGTCTGGTACGAAAGCCACAGCGCGAATGGGCCAAGTCTCGATAGAAGATCATTCGATGCTGAGACCCTAGCTATTGTTAATGTCGAGCCAAAAAGATGAACGTTGCGAAGTTAGCTGAGACGAGCATTACAAGGTGAGTTGTTCCTCGCGTTTCACACTGATCGTTCATTCACAAAAAATGCTAGCGCCAGATTGCAATACAATGCCAAACCAGGATATGAGGACTCTAGGGCCAATTGACTGTCTTGAAGATAGTTTTCATGTTCTACTACTAAGTCCTTAACGGAGAGTTAGGACTTGGACTTTCTGAAAGGGCTTCAAGAGCTTTGGAGATCTTACTACATTGGCTGGAAGAAAGCTGTTGCTACCGCAGAGTTGGTCATCACCTGAGAACTTTCAAACAAACCATTCAGAGTCAAGGTAAGTTTCTTGCTTGTGGATGGCTAGACAAAGTCCTGAATAATGTCTAAACGCTCATGCACGCCAATTTCAGCTCCTGCCTCCTACGAAAAATCCGGTCCCATCGCGGTCGTCGTGAAAGTCTCGAAACCTCTCTAGGTCGGTTTCAACTCGGCTGCGTACTCTGATCTTGCCTTTTCCAGAACTAATTCTGCGCGGTTCTGTTTCCACCATGCAAGATTGAGGGTCACGTTAGCGTGATCCATTTTCTCGCGCGCGGCTTCAAGATTTTTCTTCGCCTTCTTATGCTCTTCTACGGCTTCACTCGTTTTCTTCTCTGCCAGTCTCAAGTGCTCTCCATCCAGAAAACCTTGGGCTGCCATTGCGGCCCCATCCTTGTTCCCAAACAGATATTCGTAGACGTCGTTCTCTACTGAGCAAGCGGGCTTGGTCATCTTCTTTTCGGGAGCATCATCAGGCTGAGGCGCTTGAGCTTGCAAGAATACCGAGAGCTTGCGAAGTACATCGTTTGACAGCTCATCGATGTCAAGTTCGACCTCATCAGCTTGCACGCCCTGTAATCGTTCCCCGATGTCAGTATCAAGCTCACATGTCTACGGTAGATGGGATTTGCAATCGTAATCGCAATAGCTCAAAGTATGATGGCACCTGCACCTTCAATTCCGGCATATTGTCCCGGATAATTTTCAGCGCCATAACCATCTTTGACTCCGACAGGGTGTTAATCATGCTCGAGATCTTCGACTTCTGCTCGTACGAAACTTTCCCGTCTTTCGATTGGACAGCAGAGCGCGAGAGGCCGGGTAGAAAGACCTCTGGGACCAGACGTGCTGCACTTCGTTCAGCTACCCCACTGGATGATCCTTCTGGTAAATCGGATATCAGTAAACATAGAGTGTTTTCGGGAGTGTAAAATGGAGTCTACCTTGGTGATCGCTCTTCGAGTTTCGCGGCTTGACAGATCCTTCGTTCAAGGAACGGCCATTGGTGTCGGTCTCGGACTCCTTCTTGAAAAGTCGAGTCATCTTGTTTGCAGACACAGGTTGCACAAGGAAGACTTGGTAATGATCGCGGTCAGGTTAAATGTGAGGATGGTCTATGTGGATACGGTCAGCAAGCGAAAGAAAAACGGTGGGCGATTCCGTCAATACTTCTCAGTCAACACTCACCGGTTTATTACCTAGATAACAGCTTCCGTCGAAGAGGTCTCTGTTGGAAATGTTGGAAACAGGGAACGGTACTGTTACCCCTGTGTTTAGTAATTTCCGCATTGATCCGGCGCTAGTGGATGGGTATTTACCCTTCGCCCACTTCTTTCCTTCCTTCTTCATCCCGTATGCTCTACCTACTAGATAGTTCAGTCAAATATATCTATATGCCTTTCTACCCTCGTGTCCTCGTATACCAAGAGTCTCTCAATCTGATACGAGCATCTAATTGGTGTTCGAGAGTAGAGTCACTCTCCTAGGCTAGACAATCATAGATAGATTGAGCAGCCCAGGTTGCTGGAAGAGTAGAAAGTATTTGTGGTTTGTAAAGGTTTGAATGAGGCTTTTGTATCCAGAAATGGACGGGTGGCATTCTCTTTGCTTTAGGGGTCCAGTGTGAATACGAAATTAGTGAACGAGAAGTTTAGCAGTACCAACTGCACACTCACCCATGGAGCCCAGAAAGAGATTGAAGATGAGAGCAAAAGCTAAACTCATTAGTCAATATACAGAATCTCCTAAAAACATCCAATCCACACCAAAGACATCGTCTCACGCAATCATCCTCTTCAAACATTGCTTCAAAGCCTACACATAGGGAAGCAATCCCACTGGTTCTCCACGATCTAAATTCTGCTCAGAGCCCGAGAAATAATTCAAACCCTAATCATCCAGCAAGAACTCTCCACTTCAACCACCATTGAGACCCCAGCGCTTACCCCAAGACCGTACCAAAAGCGAGGAAACCTACACATTCATGACAAGACAGCGAGGCTTATTAAAAACCTCTCATCCATGGGGTTTTAATTATTATCAAAGCCCCCCTGACTACCATGCAGCAAAACCCTTTCTCCTAACTTACCACTCCTCACCACCTCTACTTCTTCCCAAGAACCTTTCTTGATATATGACCCTTCAAATTCCGATAGCCATACTACAGAGCAAATTTTCCGTCAAGCCCAGTGATCAGAAGAGGCAAGAGGACTATTTTCGTGGAGCGGGTGGAAGTTGATTTTGCTGAAGAGTTCGGGGCTTATTATGTGTTGCTGCAATACCTCCCCAAACGCCGTCTCTCAGCTACGTCCTCTACCCTCGCCACAAGATTATTGTTTTACCTCTTATTCCAAACCCCAGGTCAGCCACTAGTAAGGAACCTGAACAAACCAGCAAGCAAGCTCCAGCCTCCCAACTCTCCGTCTTTCCAGCTTCGACAATAGTTTCCAAGGGAAAGGTGGTTAGATTGACTCCATGGCTTACCCAGTTGGTGATGTAGCGAAGGTTTCCTGGTTTTGAATGTGAGGGATGAGCTGGAAGTAGGGTCAAAGGACGGTCTACTTGGATCAGACAGCCTTATGCAGAAGCTACCTTACCTCTCTGCTCGCCGCTCTCACCCATTATCCCTCTCACCCATCATCCCTCTCACCCATCATCCCTCTCACCCTCTTTCCCTCATCCCATCAGCCTCATCCGACTCTTCATCATCTTATTCCCATACCCCCTCTCTAACCCCTTATACAACTACATCCCCTTCTTCTCCCCCCCCACTCCCACTCCCCTTCACTTCCCTTTCCTCTTCTTCATTCCTGATCCCCACCCAGAACATAGCTTCCCCACCCCTTTGCTCATTCCTCACTGCAAAACTCATCATTCTCCATCACTGACGCTCAAGTATCAATTCCAATTTCGCGAGCCGTCCGCGACAGACCACCTTCCCTATACTCTTCTCAGAAACGCAAGCCACCCACCCCATCCAAATTCCAGACCAAAAACCTCAATTTCACGCACATCTCCCGCATACAACTTCCCCTCTACCCCTTCATCCCTCTTCCTCCTTACTCCCATTCTACCACCATCCAACTACTTCCCTCGCCTTTAGCTGAACGTAAACCATTGAATAAGCGAGTCATATCTCACCTTACCTATAAGCCTTCCATTGCTAACTACTATATATCGAGAGTACGATTGGGTTCCGTATCTCACGAGCACAACGACCTCTCGAGAGACGTTGAGTCGAAAATCACAAGAAAGACTTGGACAGCGAATATGGGAGGAAGAAGGGGAGTTGTGATTGCCTGGAACAGAATGGAAAAAAGGACAGATAGGAGCGGGGGGGCGGCGGAAAGAAAAGCAAAGAAACAAGGGACGCGGAGGGAGTATGCAAATCATCAAAAACAAAAAGTCCGCTTCCAAGACCTCTTCACTGCGTATCCCAATCCGATCCCTTAAGAACTACATAGCCGGATCAACGTCCACCACCTACAGCCAAAACCCAGCAAGAGTCCAACACCCATCATCCATCAACCTCCAATTTTCTCGAAGATGTGCAAGGGTTCGACAACAGAGCGCAAGTAGGGCACGCCTGCGAATGAATCTTTATTTTTAGCAAATCTACACTAGCTATTCCTCTATTTCTGGGCTCGGCGTGGACCGATCGAGCGCATGTCTTGGTCGGTATGCTGTGATACATTTCCCATCCTTAGCTTTTCTCTTCAGGGTATGGAAAAGTTTATTTGGCAATGAGAATCGAGGTCTTTGTCCAAAGTTAAGAGATTAGAAGACAAGGTCTTGCGTAAGTAGGTGGCTTGGCATGAATGTGTCATCGTTCTTGTAGTTTTGGTATTTCCTTGCATAAGTCTACCCTTTAATCCTCGTCCATCGAGCTGTCCTCCTCATCCTCATCCTCATCCTCATCCCCATCTTCGTCCTCGTCCTCGTCCATCGAGCTTTCCCCCTCACCATCCTCCTCATCCGTTATCAACTCATCGTCAATGCCTATACTACAATTAAAATTCCGAGCATCCTGGATCAAAACCAGCTCCCTCGGTGTCAACTTCATTTCATCTTCAGTCAACGTCCTCTTCCTGACCCCTTCCCCAGCTTTAGCACTCTTACCGACTACCCTCCAGATCGGCACTCCTTCCCCGTCCCACTCTCCCTCATCGCCCACTTTCCAGAAAAGATGGTCCGGGAAGGGATATCTCGCTCTGTCTTCATCGAAAAGCAGGTGTGCACGGTTTTCGTTCGCGTTGATTTCGATATACTCTCTATCCGGTCGTTTGGGCGTGTAGTAAACCCAGGGTCGGAAAAGGAGGGATTCACGAAGGGTGGGAAGACCCACACGTCTACTCGGCGTATGCGCCGGATGGACGTCATCGACAGGGACCTCAGGGAGAACGATACGACGCCTGAAGGAGCGCGCGAGTTCCCAGCAAAAGCTGTGTGTAATTGTACCGTTACCGGTTGCAATGTCTATCAGCGCATTTTCACTGAACCAATGGAAAAACGACCAGATGACTTCAGAGATCTCGTCCAATGCGCGATGCTGGCCTGCCCACATGCTTTCGTTGGTAATGACCCAGTAACGGAGGTTTCCGCTTTCGGCAACTGTATCTCGTAGAGAGGGTAGAGTGGCCGTCGCTGGATCGTGAGCTGCAGCGTCGTGGACCGGTATCAGGGATTTGAATGCCGTAAAATGCTTAGGGAGGTCGGAGTATTGGTTTGGTAGCTCACTGGTTAAGAAGTTTTCGAGATCCCAGGGTATCGCAAGTGGGATGGTGATTTGCTTCTCCTGTACCGAAGCGAGATCAGGACCGTGAATCTGGCGCCGGATACGACGTGTTAGGTAATTACTGTCTGAGAAACAGATTAGCCACGATGTATGACTATGAGGCCGTACGCTACAACTCACAACCACCCCGTCGATCATTGATGCCAAGCTTTTGGCAGATAGCTTGCTTCAAAGAGTTGAAGAGGTTATCGTTATAGTAATCTATTTCTCGAGCAAAGTTGTCTAGATCGAGATCTTTGTTCCACGGGTAGGTTGGCATATCATCATAACTTTCTGGGTCGTAAGTCAAGCTTGCAAAACTATCCTCATCAAGCCTGCAGTAAATTATGTTAGCCTCAAATACTCTACACATTAACAGACGGATGTTTCGTCGCCGATTCCAGAGGCACAAACCCATGTTGGATATAACTAAGAGGAAATATCAAGGGGAGTTGCGCTTCAAAGCATTGAAACCTTAGATATCACCAGCCTTAAGACGGCTAGAACAGCGACGGTCAAACACAAATGGGGGGAAGATTGCAATATGGATAACAAAAGAAATCGACTCACTCAGCATAAGCTAGAGCATCTAGTCGCCAAGCCTCGCAATGTCTCATGAACAACTCAAAAGTACCCAGGCCTCGCCGGCCATCAGGCAAGTCGCCATGCATAGCAGCGGTGTCAATCACTGTAAAGCTCATGAGCGGACCATATTGGGCCGTAATACGGGTTCTCTGGGTTTCGTCGGCTTCACGCAGCACCTTGTTTGCGCTTAAAATTCTTGTGAATCCCTCTGTCCATTCTTCTTCGTTGATAGTGCGTATAGAGTTATCGTCGATTTCCATGTCACCATCTACAGAAGCAGAAAAATCAGGAGGGAGAGTAAGAGGAGTTGCCCCAAAGTAAAAGCGATTTACAAAATCCTGTCCAAGATAGGCAACACGCTTCAATGTTTTCAGACCGGGCTCGGGCCCATCAGGCTTGCGGATTCGTTCCGGCTGTGTCGTAATAACTGATTGATCACCTATCTCGCTCTCTGTTGCCTCTTCTCCATTCGTGCTTTCGTCTGCTGGAGCACTATCTTGGTGCTCTGGCAGAAGATATTCGAGCTCCTTTTCCAAACTATCCTTTTCTAGTGATTTAGCGTAAGACGGCAAGATACGAAGCCCAAAGCCACGATCCGCATATTTGAAGACACGTTTCTCCTGCGTTGCCCGACGATCACCAAGGTGATGACCCCAAATGAGATCCATAGTGAAGACCGAGTAGCCGGTTTCAACCGCTCGAGCGAATCGAGGGAGCATAAGCACACGAGAGCCGTCAAAACCTATAGCGCAAGCATCTAGATCAAAGTTGAGCAATATTTGTGTAGGCGATGGCAACAGCTTCAATATAATCTGTATGCGGCGATTCGGGTAACTAGGAAGGAGATTAATCGTCTTAGCGTTCTTAACAACAAGCTTCTGTTGGTTCGCTGGGGGAAGATTCTTGCTCCACACATCATAGACCTCCTCGATCTTGCGATTGGCTTCGTCAGGAGTAAGGCCATAGAGATAAAGATCAATATCGCAGTCTCTAACATGGCACTCGTCATCCTTGGAAGGATCAATATGCACGAGGGTGGTGAGAGCCATGCCCCCGGCTACCAAGACATTACTCCAATCCAGTCCTTTCAACGCACCTTTGGTGATCCGCTCGAATGTTCTAACGAACGAAGCATCATCAGGCGTAATGTGCATCACCCGCTCACGGAATGCATCCAAAAATTCAAAGCCCCCTTTTGGAGGTTCCTTTCTAACGAATGTTACTTTCGTGTCATCTATGCCACTTTCTGGAGCTCGTAGTAGTATGCTCGATAATTGCTCTAAGCCAACGAGGTATTTATTATCCCGATTTGCTTCGCCGCGCGATCGAACGTAGCGTTCGTTTGTAAGGATGGCTTCATCAGTATCGATTATGTCTCTTGGCTCCTCTGTAGACTTGCTGGGCGTGAAAGTTGTCAAGAAGCTCTGGATAGCTCTCTGGACGGCGTATGGTGTTCTAGGATCTGCGAGCAATTGTCGTACTGTAGTTGAATTCAGGCTTCGCATTATTGTTCTAAGGTCCGCATCAAAGTTGTCAGAGGTGTTAAGTACGTCTAAGACTTTACCGGCGGCAATGGAGGATAGAGTCGGAGGAATAGCTTTCGCTTGCCCTTGAGTTTCTTGGACGTGGTTATATTTCCCAAGTTGGTACTTGAGATATGCTTCTGTCAAAGATGATGCCTTCCATCCTTTGAGGTCCTTCCGCCTACGGGCTTGCCACGCCTCGTCCTTGCTCAAGCGCCAAGACGTAAGAAGATATTCAGGGAGTTTTGGCAATTGCACTGCTGAAGTCATGATAGGCTATTCGTTCAAAGGTAGCCAGCAGGAATCGAAGTCTCTCACAAGACTGCGCTCAATCAAATGACGTCAAATGTTTCGCAAGTAAAGCTGGACAAATATGGAATATGAGAAGTGATGTTCAGAATCGAAGCTAACGATGGGAGAACAAATGGAGGATAATGAAGTGTTGCCACAATTGAGAATTCGAGAAATTGTGATTTAGGGTATCCCGTAAGATTGTGCTCTGTGATATCAGGCAACTACCATCACTCAATTCATAATGTCATGTGGTAGAGTGTTTGGTGTTGAGATGGTTGGCTCTAGAAAGTTTTTTTCGCAAGGCGGGTCATTGTTGCCTTGGAGATCCCAAATTCCTGGCCAGACTACAAGACGGATCACAGTTCAGTAATGCCATCAAATCAAGTTGATGCATAGGTACTTGGATGCATCGATTCATGACTGCATGCGATGCTTCAATGTAGGAACGCGACATTGAATGGACTACGTACACCAACTCTGCTCAATCAGGCATCCACGCAGCCTTGTTCTTGTCGACCCCCCTCGGGGCTCAACCAATCGGTAGCACAATTCTCTCTATCTCTACACGTTGTTGCCTCACAACAGCACCACAGCCAGGCCTCCGGTAAAGTGTCTTGTAATATCATCTAAAATCACTTCCATCACTTCCATCAAGTTCCACACCTGGTGCAAGTGTCTGGAGGACTGCAGGTAGTCGAACTCTTGTGCTTTCTCGGATTTCTTATCCATCTTTCACTGAAGACACATTCACTCGATAGTCTCAACTGGGTTGTGTTCTGAACTTTTTTTCTCACTTCAAAACAATCAATAGCAAAATAAGGTCCGCAAATCTTTACTACCACCGATACCAAGTTCCAGACTACTTTACAACCAAGAACGATTCCTTGACACCGTGTACAACAATTCCGCCACCCTAAAACTTGACCGCCATGATGCTTCAACATGTAATAGACAGTTTACCATCGATCTACCCCGCACAGCAAGCCGACCTGTTTGCCAAAGCTTACACAGTGTGCGACTCGGTCAAAGACAAAGTTGTCAGCATCGACGTCCCTGAGGCGGCAGTCCAAGCAAAAGAATGGGTAGTCGAGCACCCATACCAAACCGGCTTTTATGTCGCTAGTGGGATAGTTATTTTTGTACCAGGCCTAGTTGCAGCACCAGCGCTTGGGGCTGCTGGATTCACAGCTGAGGGTGTTGCTGGCGGTGAGCTCGCCCGTGTAAATTAGACTTATCTTGTGTACTAAAATTGAATCTCTATAACTTAGGATCTGCGGCCGCTGCGTTCCAATCGACTGCCGGGCCTGCTGTAGCACACGGCGTCTATGCTACCCTACAGAGCGCTGCAGCTGCGGGATACGGAGTGCCCATTGTCCACAGCGCTGTCCAAGGTGCCGTTGGCGCGGGTTTAGGAACCTCAGCGCTCTGGAACAAGTGGCGCAAGCCGGAAGCGGCAGAAGATAGCAGCGAGGTGGAAGGTCGAGAAGAGAAGAGAGCAGAAATGGAGGACCTAAAAGCGGAACTTTGAGATGCCTGGGTTTATGGCGATGAAGGTCGGTGTTGGTAACTTACATATAACTTGAGAGACTCAGAGATAACCTATTGACCAAATTAACAACCCAAGGAAATCTTCCATTACCTGTGTCTTCATTGTTGCAACAGTGTTGCGAACCAGCTAGAAAATGAATTGTGGAAGTGATAATGACAACCCAGAGCGTCAACATTTTGGTCTTCCATCACCCTCATCCTCCCTACCTATATAGTCTTCCAGTTCCACAGTCTACTTCCACCAATCCACCTACCATTTCCAATATGCCAAAGCTAAAAGCCAAGCCCAGCATGGCACTCAACTCAAAAGTGCCTGATGATACAAATCTAGTAGACGATAAAGAAGTGCCGATCTGTGATTATCAATCTCACCTCAAGCGTTTCACGAGCTATACAAAACAAATTCACAGTCATCAAGCCCTACGTTGGCCGCATGTACGTCATTGTCGTCCGCCTCAGCGCTCCCACGCCCAACTTCAAGACAAGATGCTGAAGCGTGATGGTGTCAAGGCATGGGGCCGCGCCTATTGAGGTCTAACTGCCGGGTTCTTGAGAAAGAGCGGACCCTTGCCTCGTACAATATCGGGGGGGAGCATACGGTGATTCTCGATTGGTCCTTTTTTTGCCGGGGGGAGGTTCTGTAACTGGTGCGAGCAGGATGGGAAGTTGGTGCTCAGTCGGCGGGGGAAGAACAGAAAGCGCAAGAGGTTGGATAGGAGGCGGAAGATGAGGGCGAGCTGGGAAGCGAGGCAGTTGCTTGATGGACGAACGAGGGATATTAACGAGGCAGAAGCTACTCAAGTGGAAGGGGGGAAGAAAACTCTGATGTGGAGATCTTAAGGGAGGTAGCGGAGGATGAGCCCGCGGAGCAGCTCTCAGCTCTTCGAAATCAATGGTGGAACGCTCGATGCTTGCCTCGCAAGAGCGGCGAAACGAAGGCGAAGAACCTTCGCAGTAATGTAGGTTCAAAGGGAAGTGTCCGGGGTGGTAGAGGCGTTTGACGAACTTATGATTGCAGAAGTAAGATTATTTGGATACGTCTACTCTTGGGAGCTTGGGGTAGAATTTGCTAGTAGTATTGTACCAATAGTGTAATGTTACGAATCTATCAAGCGTCTCTACAAGTTCAAGAAGTACTAACATAAAATTGTTAGAATCACAGAATCGAGACAGATGAATTTTGTTAGATTTTTAGGGTAACGAAAACGCAACATACTTTGATTGGCAATGTGCTGCTCAAAGAAAACCATTACCTACCACCTACTTACTTTACTGATCTATGTAAGCTGCAAACCTTACCTTACCGCTACGCCAACGCTTGCGCTGATACTGCCCCAGGCATTGACTTGCACACTTGTATTATGGTAGCCTTCGAGATCATAGCTGACCGAACTACTGGGTGAAACATGATGGAAGGGTCTACAGAGCCAACCAGGTATCTCGAAATACTCACTTCTTTAAAGTTTTCAAAATACGAGTTCGAATTCAAGCGCCTTTGACTCGCTAGTATATCAATTAGACATGCTGAGAAAGCGAGAGGAAGAGGATGTAATCTCGGAAACCATCAACGCTAGAGATAGGAAGAGAGGGTAGTGTAAGGAGATAGCGGTCAGGGTAAAGATAGGGTTCGCATATGAAGTAAGCCTTAGATTCGCCTGACTCTTCGAGGTCCTTGGTCTATGCCTGCCAACGTAGGGGTGCTAGAGCACCAACATGTATGACAGAATCGACCCATAAAATAATCTCAATCATCCGCGTCCAGTTGACATCACTAGAAGCAGTACCCAAACGAGCACCACCGTGAACCAAATCAACAAAGCGGCAAGGAGTGCCAACCACAACATGATTCTTCTGTTGCGGTGGCTGATGGTAGGAATGCCCCCGACCGTTGTGCTTGTCACTATCTGCCGGTTTGCACCAGTATCCCGACGTGTGTCTGTACAGCGTTCGTTGTCATGAATGTGTGTCGGACCGTTGGTTTCAAAAACTTCACTGGCTTTCGACAGTGCATGGTCTGTAGATCCTGATGCACTAGCGTTTGAACAACTCAGAGACTCGATGAGAATGTCAATGGCCGCAGGATCCTGGTCGTCCAAGACTCTCCAGATATTCGCACCACAATCCTAGCTCAAGTCAGCAGAGATATAATTATACGATGATGAAACAGAAGGCTTTGGCCTACACATGTCCATTCGACGCGTCTGTGACCTGTCTGGAGACGAGGTTTAGTAGGAATGAGCCATCCCTTGCCAATATCCTTCCACATCGTAGAGCCCCAGGAAATCAATGCTGGCTGAAGGCTCGGTCTTGGCAAAGTGCACCGCGCTACATGCATCAAAAGATATGGACTTATCGTAGCATATAGGCTTGATTCAAAATAGGGTTGCTTCCTAATGGTAGATTATAGATTATAAAGAAAATCAAACTGCTGGCGGGGCAGTATCCATAGCATGATGAGGCTAAGGCTATTGGTATTCACCACACTCAGAGTCATGTAAACGCTACATAGAGCGGAGGGGTCAGCAGACATTGCTTTGTAAGGAATTGAAATGAATAGAGTATCACACATCTCACTGAGGAAAACGATATAGTATGAGAGCTTTGAAATTCCACACCCTTCAATGCGATGGCCTGTGCCATTGAAAGTTTAAAATTGTTGAGCCTTGATTCTCGAGCTTAGTACCAAACAAAAGACTTCAGGGTAAAGAAGGAGCACCAACATGTTCGCGGAGCCTGCTTACGCCATAGCAGAGCTAGTCCCCTAAAACATCAATAAGAAGCCATGGCAGAGAAAGGGTGTGTCTGGATAGTGCAGCTTGGGATCGCGCAAGCTTTGTAAGCACGTTGTGTATTCCTATTTTTTCTCGTAGCTTCGAAGGATTGTGGCACTTGTCAGTGAAGCATTTGACGTCGTTCATTCGACTCTAGCAACAGCATAATTACTTGCAGTCGTTGTGGAAGTTCGATATCAAGGGTTTATCTGGGGGTCCTGTTTAGTCAGTCGGTTTTCAGCGCGGCAGGGCGGCTCCTCAAGTGGCAACCTAATTGGTTCTAGACTTCATAAAATTACTTAGGCGTGGTGCCTAGGGAACACCAACGCCTTAACTCAGCCTCGGCGCTATGAGGACTACCATGTTCAGTGGGTTTCTTTCTTTTGTGCTGTTAACTTCTGATTTAATACGTCTTGCCTCCCTGGTATTGCCTTTGTATATATGCTTCTCTCCCTTCAAAGTGCTGCGATGAGGCCTCTCTTTACTCTCTCCGCCAGCCTTGCTATATTCAGCTTTGTTTCAGCTTATGAAGTAACATCATGGCATATGGTTAGGTACCACTTGCCCTCCGATTCAGATTTTACTTCGTTCTCGGGTGATATGGTCATCCCTCCTCTGAAACCAGTCAGTGAGGGCACTTATTATGTTTGGCCAGGCCTAGAAACTCCAAATGACGACGGTATATATCAGAATGTCCTAAGTGGCAACATAAGTGGTGAGGAAAGTGGTACATGGTCCTACTTCAGCGGTTTCTGCTGCCAGAACCCAATTTTGCCGTGGGGAGCTAGCCTCAACCTGAATGGGGGAGATACGGTTAGCTTTAGTAATGTCAAAAATTCGTCTTCTTGGACGACTACGTCAAAGAAGGCCAGCAATGGGAGGGTTGTGACGAGCGATTTTCCAGATATAGGTCAGTCCCCAAACGAATACTCTACAAGTCCTACGATTCCAAGCAAGAGCTGACAGAGATGTATTCTGACTTGCATCAGCTAGTAAATCATTCAACCAAGCCGCTTTTGCCATTGAGCTGTATAACCTAACATGGGACTTTGGCCCAGTAACTTTCAAGAACATTGTCTTAGTATGTCTTTCTCCAACTTTGCTAACTCAACTCGCTTTCATTTGGAGTCGTATCTCCTTCATATCATTCAACTGACACACTCATAGACGACAACTGGAAAGGACGCCTCATGGTGCAACAATGAGCCAGAAGACTACTACGAAGCAACCAAATTTACAGTAAGCGGCGTAAGCTCGACCGTGAACGATACGGGTGTAACTTGCAATATCGAAAACCTAGTCTTGGATAGTCCTCAAAACCTGACGTCGTCACCGCCGCAAAGGCCAAAAACTTCCGGCATAGGACTCACTGCGATCTCGGACACTTGGAGCATGTCTATTCCGTTTCTGCTGGCTTATATCATACGTATCATATGACATAATGCAAGGGCCCACAATCGTATTCTATACTCTCCACAACGACTTTTTTTAGAGGCCGCTGGAATAAACCGGAGATCAATAGAGCGCCAAAGAAACCTGTATTCTACTTCTTTCAGCATTTACAACTTAAAGCGCCTCAATTCCTAAATTCAAATTGCTTCAACTCAAGCGTCCCCACACTCACACCGAACGCGTCCTCACTGATGCTCATGGCCCAACCTTACAGAAACCTACCAGAGCCACGTCCCCCCCTCCAAGCCAACGAAGAAACCCCATTCGACCCCATGGACACAGATACCTCAAGCCCCCAAACCCTCCGACAATGCGAGGATCTCGAAAACGGCACCACCTACCCCAACAACTGCATCTGGGCGCTCGATCGAGACATACGAGACCAGGTATTGGAAGCTAACAGGACCATGAGAGAAGCTACTCAAGACGCGCTGGAAACCTTGCCAAAGTTCCAGGAAATCTTGTTCCAGACGCTGCATTTTCTTACCGATCTGACCAAGGTTCTGACGGAGCACTCCAAGGCTTCTTTTAGTTTGCTTTGGAGGTTGGAGGAGTTGGATGGGTTGCTGGCGGAGGAGGAGGGGTATGCTACCGAGCCGCTGTAGGCTAATCTGATTAAAGGACGACGCGTCTAGGATGGGCGTGCAGAGGGTGGTTTTTGTGGCATAGACGGGTGGTGGGTAATAGAGAACAAGGCGATGTGTCTGCTTCGAGTGCTTTTTGACTGATGACTATTCCAGATCACATTCTTGCCTAGTACCACCATTGTGTATTAGCCATGCGATTGATAGCTGCTGTGATTAGCCTAAATTATGATACAGCTCCCTGCCTTTACAAACCCTCTAGGACCCCTGTATCTAAGCCTCTCTTTCTTTTATCACATCCATCTCTATATCCCTCATCTTTCTCCTTCTACCCACTCCTCCTGTCCTCCCTCACCTCCCCAACCCAAACAACCCCCCAAACAACCCTCCCCCAGCCCCGCCCTCCCCACCCTTCCTCGCCTCCTCCTCAATCCACATCCTCAAAAACTCCCCATCCCCCATCTCCTCCACACTCGTCACCCTCGTCTTCACCTGCGCCTCCTGCCTACTAAACGCCATCAACGTCGGCACACTCGTAATCTGCCCACCCCCACCAACCCCCAACAAGTCAGCCCAAACCCCTCACTCCCCATCCAAACCAGCACACACACCACCAGCACCAACAAGTAAAGCAAAATCACGCACCGTATACCGCCCCGCCAAATCCCCACCCGTAGGGCTATCAACCTCCACCTCCACAAACCCAACCCCGCCCTCTTTCTCGCCAATGCCGTCCTTCTCAATCGCGGCCCGGATCAGCGGCGCAATGGTCTTGCAGGAGGAACACCAAGAGGCGGTCCAGAAGGTAAGGAGAGGGGTGCGGGCAGAGGCGGAGAGGAGGAGGAGGGTGTCAAGGTCCGGAGGGGAGCGGACGCTGGGAGGAGGTTAATTGTGGGGGGAGGAAATGAGGGGGAGGAAATGGTACGTACTTACGAGGTGTAGATGCGGTTTTTGGCGCGCGGGGAGGGAGAGGTGGCGAGGGTGCGGGATTGGGTGGGTGAGAAGGGATGGATCTGCCTGCTATGTTTGGCTAGGAGCCGGATTTGGGGGGGTAGGGGTTTCATTGTTGGGTGGTGGTTGCTTAGGCTTTTGGATTGGGAGTTAAAGCAGTCAGGTAGCATCATATCTCAGGCTCGTAGCTGGTGATAGATGCTCCCACACGTGACTTTTGCGCTAATTCTTAAAGAATACCGCTGAATTTCGCATTTTCAAATTCATATGCCTGCAATGTTAGCTATACATTATCAATCTCATTTATTTTTAAGCAATTAAAAAGAATAAAATCAACAGATAGTTTAATATTTCAATTTCTGTCAACTTTACTACTGCTGCGGTAAGGGAGGAGGGTGTGGGAAGAGAGAGATCCAGGTTTTTGGGCCGAACGGTGGCGAGGTGAAGCGCTTCGTCGCGGTCATTTTGCCTCGATTTGAGGAGGAAAAAGGGGGAAAGAAGGATGAGGTGATTGAGAAGAGATATCAGGAGCTTGAGGAGGCGATGGGGGGGAAGGATGCGGAGAGAGTGATTACTTGGTCAGTCGTTTTGATTCTAGCTACTCGAAAGTGAAAGACATGTGCTCAGTTGTAGCTTGATGCCTCTTCTTCAGCTCAAGCGTTTTACGCCTCTCTTTCCTGAAGATGTACCAACGTCCCTGTCGCAGCCGCCATCATCGTCAAGCTCACGGTTGTTGGGCATTCCAAGCGGACTACTTGGCCTCAAACGGCCAACCCAAGATATTGGCAGTCAGTATGGGCGTGGTTTGAACTTCATGAGCCCGCCTCTTCAACTGCTCTACATCCCAATTCGCGTATACTCGTACCCACTTGCCGCGAAGGAACGCGCCCTCGGGGCTGGTTCCCCACACGAAGAAATGCGCCGACAGCTGCACTACCCGGAGGTCAGTCTCGGTCTTTCAACCTCGCAGAGGATCAGCATTCCTCGCTAGACTTCAATTGAAGTGATTTTTGGTCTTGCGGTCCTCTGCGTCATTGGCCGCATAATCGCCCGAATCCATACTTGCCGTCGACTCTTTCTCGATGATTGTTTCTTAATCATTGGTTCGTTGTATCTCGGTGCTGGTACCGGCCTAGTCTACGGGTTTTGTCAGACCATTTTCGTAGTGGAGGCTATCAAGATGGACCCGACTGTTGTTGTCCCACTTGATCAATATAAGGGTATTTCTCAGGCATATGCAATTCTTGACGCATTCCTTTGTGTAATGTGGACCACAAACTTTGCTGTAAAAATTTCTTTTCTAGCTCTCTTTAGGCTTCTTATTCGACGCGTCTCGAAACTAATTACCACTTACTACTGGATTGTTGTGGCAATAACAACCGTCACTTGGATGTTTCTTGTTGCCGTGCCTTTCATTCTCTGCCCATACTTTCAGCCGGACCAACAACAGCATGAGTATTTTTCAGGCCCTAAACCAACTAAAATATCAAGAGTTGACCCGTCCAACAGAAAACTGCACCCCCAAAACTCCATATACGCTTTCAGTAGCTTTGACTACCTTATCTTTGTTACTTGTTTGGATGTCATAACCGACATTATGAGTAAATTTCAATGTTATCTGAACCTTTACTCGCGCTTAGAGCAGCCCCAGTTGCCAGCATCCCTTTCATAATCCTCCGAAAGACCCAAATCAAATTTTCACGAAAAGTAGGTCTTTCGCTTGTGTTATGTCTCTCCCTCGTAATGGCGACTATCGCTATAATACGGGTTTCCGGCTTCAGCATCGGCAGCGCCTCTCATACCCAGGTATACGACCTGACATGGCAGTTATACTGGCAATACATGGAAGGATGCACCGCCTGCATCATGGTCTTTGTAGCGGCGTTTCGTTCTCTATTTATTGCCAGTAGCTTTCGAGATGTCGAGAAGAAAAAACGAGGGCCATCGTACTCTATACGCCTGCGACTTTTACAAAGAATCAAGAGCTCGAGATCGAAAAACTCTTGGGAGGCGATGTCTGGGGACGAGGACCAACTGTCGGCCATCCCGTCCGCGACACTTTCAGGAGTAAAGACTTTCATTCGCAGGAACAACCGTTCGGCTGGGATAACAACGATGGTGTCAGCGCTCGACCCTCAAGAGGAAAATCGTGAAGTGGGGCAGATGAGCAAAAACCAGATCTATATAAAAGATCATGTGGAGGTTGGCAGTAATAGAGTTAGTTGAAATTTTCGATCCCATGTCATATTTTCACCCCTTTCTGAAATGTGGTAAACGTCAGGCTTCCCTGCACAACCAGAACTGAGCGATGCGTGGAGAGGATTTTGTATGATTGGCTAGGGGCAAGTACCACAAAGGCAAGAGTATGGGTCATAGTTCATTCAAAGAGGAGGAAAAGCTCTGTTTACTTTGGCCAAGTCGCACTGTGTATCACCATCTCTCGGCTGCAATCTGCTACTTGCCGCACATAGTCAAATTGTACTTCCATATCTCACCGCGTAGGTTTAGCTATTCGAGGCAGACCGACCGGCATCAAATACATCAATCCGCTGATTAAGCCAATTACGGAGTGTTTGGAGTCATAGCTTTACCTATCCTTGCATTCCTGAAGGAACCTGGCCCTGCCCTTTTCTATATTTCATCCTCGGACACAGGTTATCTAATTCAAAGGGGTGAGTACGCTGCCTGTCCTTTTGCACTTCGGACAACGTCCGAATGGCTGTATTTGACGGTCTGTAGATTTTTACTTTCCTCATTCAATGTCCGCCTTGTGCCGATGGCACAACCTCCGCCCTTCTTGTCAAAATACCCCAAACCCAGCTCTCCTAGTTCTCCAATTCCCAGATCGAGCACATTTGGCACATAACCTTCTTTGAACTCGGGAGTCCCAGGGTCGGAGGTAAGTCATTGCCTGTAAACCAAAATCGGTGTTTGAGCAGTTGGCGGACACGATGTATTCGTACCAATCATACGAGGAGGGCAAAGAGTTGTAGTGGGAGTGATTTGCGAACGTCGTAGTGGGGAGCCACCTGGAATTCATCAGCTTCAGGTTTGGCTTCGATTGGGAAAGGTCAGCGAAGTTCTAGGCGAAGCTCAGGTAGCTGACAGGGGTAAAATAGCCATAGAAGTTTGCGACGACGAATGTTGCGTTGGTAAATGTCAATTTTGGGTAGAGGGTACCAGATGTGCCCTGAAAGCGATTGCGGGCATGTACGGGGAATGAGAATATTTCAAGCAGGCTCGATAGAAAGCAGAGAGAGCGTACATGTTTATATAATAAGAGCAGTTAACGACCAAGGGAATGAAAGCTACCTTGGAGAACGAATCGAGAGTTGAGGGGCAAATTTACAAAGCAATGGTATGTCATCATCTATGAACATATAGCATCTTCAGTACAGGCTGAATTCGTTGTGATTTAGCAGTCGCGAGTTGAACTAGGACTTCATACTCAATACACCCCGAGACAGCAGGTCTGATCTTTTCATAGCCTAGAGTACAACCTACAGACTCCTTAATCGTTCTTCAGAACTTTTTCTTTGTTTGGGTCATAATTGAATTAGCCACCGCCACGCGTAGCTTCTTAAGATTCTACTCAGATGGTGCATGACGTTGGAAACAGGTAACGCTGCTACTCTCTATCTTAGTAGTGGGGCGAGATATATTGTCACGTTGATAAGGTATTAGCGTATGCAGAAAGCTATGAATTCCTTGGCATCGCAATTGTCGCGCCCTCCTCCCTCAATTTACTATTGAATTCAGACATTCTTGACATTCTCAAACCTTCAACGCTCTATTGGAAAATCAATAGAAAAATCAAATCGGTAAATTTGAAGCTGTTCAACCCTTTCACAGTGCTGACATTCTTTTAGTCCCCCCGACCTTCGAAGCCATCATGCCGTTGTCACGTCGAAGTCAGAAACTATCTCTAGAGAATTCACTCATTCTCTCAAACATCTCATCAACGAAGAAATCTTCTGGCAAAGTCAAAGCAGACGCTGCTCGCAAAGTCAAAGCAGACGTCGCTGCTAGAATCATTGTAGAGACTGCTGTCAAAGCAAACACTGCAGACGCTGCTGTCAAAGCAATTGCTCTTGCAATTTCAAGAGACAGATCATTGATAGTTTCAAAGCAGCGAAGAAAGTCTTGTCGTTGAATCAGTCTTCACGAATATTGATACAGAATAGATAGTCATTGATTGTATACATTGAAAGAATGCTTCAGAAATGCTCTCTCTTTTTAGAGATTTGATAGCGAGCTGACTCATCAATTGATGCATAGACTTGATGACGTCATCTCGTAGTCTCATTGAACAGAGTCTCATCGATGAAGACAAGCTGCTCAGTCGTCAGCTGCAACAGATCAACAATTCAGTTTAATTGCAGCTCATCGTTCTGTCTGATGCTCACACGCTGTCTCTTCTTATTGCTTCAGTGTCTTTTCTTTAGAATTCTCAATATCGTGAACTGATGAACATGTATATTTCACTCTTCTCATAGAAATCACATCATTTCTTTCTGCATGATTCATGACTGTTGCTTCAGATATGTAATTAAAGAATCTTCAGCTGCTGAGAAGATTTTTCAAAGAGTGCTCTTCGAACAAAACTGAGATCTAAAGAAAGAGTCATACATGAAGAGATTCTCTTGCATAGTATAAACGATGTTACGATGACAGTGAATCTCTTCGATGATGACAAAAAGAAGTTCAATGTAAAAGCAGAAGATGTAGTTGTCATGATGAATTGACACATAGAAGTTAAATCAAAGACTGAGTCGAAGATCAGATCTGAATTAGCTCTGAAATTTTATGACTCTGTCAAGACATCGTTTAGACTACGTCATATCTTCAACTTAATATGTCATGAGTTATGTCATGCTCGACTTGACAATGCTTGACAAACTCTCTATAGTCGATCGATTCTCTTGAGTTATCAAGAACTTCTTAATAATTAGCTTTATCAAAAATATATTCATTCTGTGTCTGCTTAGAATATCACATTGTCATATCATTCTTATAGATCTTGTCTATTCATTTAGTAGATTTAATCATCACAGTTCTAATTATTTCAAACTCTTCTTAAAAGTGATGATTTGATATTCAAGCATGACAACAGCAATGCAATTGCAACAAAGTTGCAACGATGATATCTCAATTTTGTAAGACACTATATCAGAAAACGAACGTTGCATAACAGAATCAGAAAGTGAAGAAGCAGAAGATGAACTCTCTCTTGATATTAATGAACAGCTGACTCGCACAATGCTTTAATGCAATGAACTGTGAAAGAAACAGAAGCTAGCAGCTATTCAATCAGAGATTGAGACTTTGCAAGTCGTTGAAATGATGAAGAAAAGTCATTCAGCTTTCATTTAAGCTTTCACTTGAGCTCTCATGAAGAACTTGAATGATCTAAGCATCATCTCAATAGTGTTGATGATAATGAAATGAACTCATCACAAAGTCATCTTACAAAAGCAAAGATCTTCAATGCTCTTGAAGAAGTATCATGACAAAATCATAAGAAAGCATAGAGAGTGAATTCGCGATATCAAAATCTCATTTTGAAATACTTCTTGACATTTTAAAAGTGATGAGAAAAAGATTTTGTATTGCATGATCTATCTCAAGAATGAATCAAAGAAGCTTTGATTCAATCATGAAGAGACTATGTCTGCAGTTCAGCAGACGTGATTCAATTTTATCAACTTTCTTTTTAATCTAATCGAGAATTTGATGAATTAAAGCATAAACATGATTCAGCAGTATGCAAATGCATTGCAACATTCAGATCAGATGATATGAACATTTGAAGCTCATCTGAGTACTCTGAAACATCAACTTTCGTTGTATAGTAATGAGCATAAGCAAGCTCATTTATTCATCAAGTTGAGATCTGAGCTGCATGTGATCATTACTAATGTGCAGTTGATTTCTATCACATGAAATGCGTTAATCAATCTTGTTGCTCGATTGAAAACAAATCTGCGAAAAGAATACATCTTGTCATTGAAATAATCTCAAGACGAAGACTTGCATAATCAAGATAAAATCAATAAAAAGACTCATTCAAAGCAAAAGAAATTTCATTCATCAACTAGACTCAATTCTTCGTTGAAGACAAGCTTGCACATTTCATCATATTATAGCAAGAATTTGTTCAATATAACGTGCTATACATGCAATTGAAAGAATCATTACTTTATTGATTATAAAGATGAGAAGATCAAGAACAAGTTAAAAGAATCTGATGCAAATTGAGTATTCATTGATTCAATGTCACATATGAGTCATTTCAAGATTTCAAGAAAAGACAAGTTCTTGATGAATGCTTCAAATCATCAAGAAAAAAACAAGAAGTTCTCTTTGTAAAGATTTTTATATACAAAGAGCATGTAATTCTAAGAGATCAGAAGACAAAAATGAAGATTCACATGAATATTGATGTCAAGATGAACATGATTAGTCAACGTTTCATCATCGAGCAGAGTATGTCATTGCTGAACGTTGATCTTTCAAGATTTATCTGAATGAATGATCAGAATGTTTATTATTATGACATCTATAAGATGTGTTATCGACTGAGAGACAGCTGAAGCATAGAGAAAAAAGATATAAATATCTTCTATGCTATTAACAAGAAAGAATCTTCTCTAGTCTTGAATATGTCAAGTATGCAATTCAAGTGTATTCAAATAAACATGATTGCAAGAATGTGATGTTTCAACGTGAATGAGCACATCTTTGAGTTGTTCTTTGCATAAGCATTTGCAAAAGCTCTATAAGATGAGTCTACTGTGTATGCTTTTGTCATAATCAACATCGTTGAAGAGTTGATCATTGAACATTAAGTGAAAGCAATGAATAACATGATGAGTCATATCACAAACATGCTTGAAGCGCAGACTTTACTCATTGAATTGAAAAAGTATGAAAATGTATTCTCAACAGAGAGTGCAGACAAACTGTCTTTGCATGAAGATCATGATCATGCAATCAAAATCACTGCAGAATCATTGTATGAATCATTGTATAATTTGTTGAACACAGAGTTAGCGACTCTGAGACAGTATCTAGATGATGTTTTAGCGAAAGAATAAATTAAGCACTTCATCAGTTCAACTGACGCGTTTATTCTATTCATTTTCAAAAAGAATGATAATCTTCATTTATGCATGAACTATCGAGATCTGAATAAAATCATTGTCAAAAATCGTCATTTGCTGTCTCTAATCAGTGAAACTTTAGACAGACTCAATAAAGTCAAGCAGTTCACTAAGTTAAATCTGAAGAACATCTATCATTGTCTCAGAATTCAACATGAAGACAAGTGAAAGATGATGTTTCATATTCATTATGATCACTTTGAATATATGATCATGTTGTTTAATTTGATCAATGTATCTGTCATCTTTCAGACTTATATTAATAAGATCTTGACAAAGCTTTTAAATGACTTTTATGTTGTTTATTTGAATGACATTCTAATTTTCTTTATAGAGAAGACTGATCACGTAGATCACATGAAGCAAATTCTGAAGAGACTAAGAAAGTTCAAGCTATATGCTAGCTTGAAGAAATGTGAATTCTTCATCATTAAAGTGAACTTTCTAGAATTTATCATATTTACAAAGAGCATTTCGATGAACTCAAGTAGAATAAACATCATCAAAACGTGATTCAGATCGAAGATGTATTGAGAAATACAAGTTTTTCTGAGATTCATCAATTTCTATCGACATTTTATACATCATTACTCTCAGATAGCAGAGTTTTTAACAGAACTGCTGAGAGATAGTGTAAAAGATGTAAAAATGAACTCATTTATATGATTGAGCGAAGCGAAACAAGCTTTTAATCAACTTCACGACATCTTTATGAAAGCATCTATACTAAGACACTTTGACTCAGAGTGACATATACACATCGAGATCGACACATTCAATTATGCAGTCGCAAGTATTTTGTCTCAGTCAGATGATGAAGATCAGTGACATTCAATTGCATTCTGATTCAGAATGATGATAAATGTTGAAAGAAACTATGAGACATATGATCAGAAGCTTCTAATCATAGTATCAATGTTTAAACATTGATGACACTATGTGAAAGACAGTTATCATACTGTTAAAGTTCTGACTGATCATAATAATCTGAAGAATTTTATGAACGTTCAAGAGTTAAACGAAAGACAAGTCAGATGAGTCATGAGATTGTTGATTTGCAACTTTGAAATAGCGTATAAATCAGAAAAGATAAACTCAATCAATGCATCATCAAGATGATCTGACTATAAGAATGAGAACATCTCTGCAAATCATTTGCTGCTCACTCTGCAGCGAAAGCTGACTAAAATAGAAAGCTTAAATAGCTTTATATTCGTAGCGATCAGAGAACTATACTGTATACGAGTGATTAACGATGTTGAGAAGACGTTCGTTCACAGTATAAGTATGAACAGATATTCAGCAGAACATGTCGAGAGCAGACTGCAAGATGAAATTCATTGATGAACATGAGTGATTAATGATGTTGAGAAAACGTTTGTTCACAATGTCAGTGAAAACACAAGTACATGTTCAGCAATGCATGTCAGAAGTATGCTGCTGAAAGTCATGATTTTAGCAGTGTAAGAAATGCATCTAAATGAAGTACATTTCTCAAGAAATAAAATCTCTCAATTTGAATCAACAACTTTGAAAAGCACAAATGTTGAAACGTTAACTTATAGAAATTGCAACGTAGCTGAGAAACAGCTTAATTTTGTTGCTGAAACTGTTGATTGCAAACAACTCATTTTACATACAATTGTCAGAGTATTGATAATTCATGAAATGATGTCATGATTCTAGCCTTGTCAGACTCAGTCTTCTAGTCTTGTCAGATTTATTCTCACTTCATCATCTTGACTAGTCTTTATTGAGTCTAGCGTCGACTGAGAAACACACATATGTAATCAGCTTCTTTTCTGTAACTATCTTTCTTTCTTAGCATTTATCTTCTAGTTAAATGACATTCATATTGACTCGCTCTATGCTGACTTCTAACATTAGATAAATGCTCATCATTTACTACTCTGCTATCGATGAATAAATAATACAAAACAATCTATTCAGTAAGAAAAATTTGCAAGAAATTCTTCAAATTTGCATCATCATTTTAGATTGCAAGAGATTCTTCGATTCTACACTCATTTTCATCAATCTATCTGCAAGAGATTCTTTGAATAAAGCACTCAATTATTATCTGAAATTCACAAGAAATTCTTTGAATTTTCACTCATCAAAAAACATTTACTCTTATCTCAACAACTTCTATTTTCTCTCATCATGACATATGATGTCAAGTCAGTTGAGTCTTGAACAAATTGTCTGCTCAGAAGCACTGTCAATAAAAGAGTTTCACTTCTACTCATTGATGCTTCAGTCGAAGCTGAGAAAGCTGTCATTGCATGAAACATAAACATCAAAGAACAACTGTTTCATTGAGTCAGTAATCAACTCAATGAAGTCATCAATATGCTGAACGAGCTTTGAAGTCAGTGTAACTTGACTCTACAACTCAATGAACACTGACTTCTCATACAAGAAGATCACAAAAAGAAAGCAAAACAACTAGAAGTTGCTTTTGATAAGAACGATGAGCTAGAGAAAAAGATTCATCAGCTACAAGATGAGTGATTAAACTTCAGAGCAAAACAACATCAAGCTGATCGATCTATGTCTCGTCAAGAGACTCAGTCAGTCGAGCATTGAGTCAATCAGAAAGAGATTTCATCGATCTCTGAAGTCGATCAACGTTTTCGAAGCTCACGAGAGTCATTCACTCTATTCGATAACGGGAATGATTATTACAAGTTCATCAAGCTTTCGAATTCACTCATTTTCATCGAAACAGATGACTCTATTTGAAAGACATGAAATATCAAAATAGCTGACAAGCTCAATGTCAACGCGAATTATTACTCTACTGAAAAGATTTGTATTGTCTATGTGATTTTCAGGCTAGAAGATGATGCTGATCAGCAAATTTATGCAAAGCATCATGTTAATGCTTTCTCATTCTATCAATCACTATCAGAGCTACTGAAACATCTGAAAGAAATTTACGAAGATCAGAATCTGATTTGAAAGTGTCGTTGCAAATACGTTGCTCTGAAGCAGCTCAACAAGCTCTTCAGCTTCTTCTATTCAGAATTCACTAGAATATTCAGCTTTCTAAACTACGACGATATCACTCTGATGAACGACATTCAAAATAAAATTAATAATTGTCTTCAGAGCGTATTGTCAGTTTGCCTCATAGAGTTTAGCTCACTTGATAAGCTCAGAATCTTTCTTCAAGATGTGAATAACAAACAATGAGTCAATTATCAGCTACGTGATGAGCAATGAACAGTCAAATCGATAGCAGCTTCGAAAAAATGTTTCGTTTCTTCGTCGACATCAGCATCAGTCTCGACTACTAGCTATGTTCAATTCGCTACTTTTTTCACTCTTGAATCTGAATGATCAAGAATGTCAATCATCTGCTTTAACTGCAAAGTATCGAGTCATCTTTCAAAGAACTGCTCTCAGCTGAAGACTAGTACTTCAACATCTTGTGCATTCACTTCTTGTCTCAATGAGATCATCATGTCAAAAGAAGAGAAGAAATTATTTACAGAGAAATCAAAGAATGAGGCAAAAAACTAGTGACTTTCATCAAAGACGTAATGAAAAATGTGTTAATTTCTTTAACAATGAGCAGCTCAAATGATCTCTTTGCTTCGAAATCTTTGACTACTGAATGTGTACTATCTAGCAATGAAATTAGTTACTTATTAAAGTCATTGATTGACACTGAAGCAGCTGACTATTCGTTCATTAATGAATTAATCGCGCAGAATGTTTATGATCATTTGCAAATCAAATCTTTACCTTTAATCAAGCTCAAATCAATAAGAAAATTCAATAATCATTATGCAAAAAAGCTCATTATTCATGCAATTTATTCAAATCTAACTGTTCAAGATCATATGAAACGTTTCACTTCTATGCTAATCACTCGATTAGATCAACATCAGATGATTCTTGAAAAAACATGAATGAACAAGATCGAAGTGACTATTAATATGAGAAATGATTGTCTTCAATTTTCTAGTTTCGAAGCTCATATCAAAGCTTCTATCAAAGCTCATTCGACTGTTCTTTCAAGCAAGAAAATCGCGATAGAACAGAAGAGTTCAACTTCTACTCAAATACTAAAGAGATCTATTTCTTCTGTTGTCACTCGACTCAGCGAGAAGTCATCTTCATTCAGTAGAATCGTGAAATCATCTAGTTCAGTCAACTTCGCTTCATCTTTCGATTCAATGAACATAGCAATGATAGAGACTGCAGCATATAGATCACTAGTCAAATAATTGAATGTGACTACTTTCGCGATTATCATCACGAAAATCGATCGACTTCTAAAAACAGCTAGAAATAAACTCGAAGATGTAAATCTACAAGAGCTTTCACATGAAGAGATCTTGAAAGAAGTCAAAGCTAAGCTTTCTTCAAAATATCATGACTATCTAGACGTGTTTGATCGAGCGATGACTGATCAACTACTTTCTCATCATCTCTATGATTATAAAATTGAGTTGATCGACGAGAGAACATCTTCTTGAAGTTGTCTCTATCATATGTCTGATTACAAGCTTCAAAAGATGAAGAATTATTTGATTAAACATCTGAATAAGAGCTTTATATCTTCTAGCTCGACCTTATACGCTTCGCTCATACTATTCATCGAAAAGAAAGATGATAGTCTGCGTTTCTGCGTCGATTATAGAAAGCTCAATGCTTTGATCAAACGAGATCGCTATCTTCTATTCTTAATAGACGAAACTCTCGCTCGTATTCAAGATAGCAAGTATCTGACTCAATTGAATATAATAGTCATCTTCAACAAACTACGCATGCATTCAAAGAGCGAAGATTTGACTATCTTTATTACCTCTTTTGATTTCTACAAATATCACGTGATGTCTTTTGAATTAATCAACGATTCAACTTTCTATCAACACTATATGAACGACGTGCTATTTGACTATCTTCATCAGTTTTGTCAGATCTATCTAGATGACATTATCATCTACAGCAAAACACTGAAGAAACATAAGAAACACGTACGACTAGTTCTACATAGACTACGAGAGATCAATCTTCAGATGAATATAAACAAATGCAAGTTTCATGTTCAGAAGATCTTCTTTCTGAGACTATTGCTATTCATCAAAGAACTAAAGATGAATCTCAGAAAAGTACAAGCAGTAGTTGAATGATCTACTTCTACAAACCTCACTCAGATGCAGTTCTTCGTCAACTTCTACAATTTCTATCAACGTTTTATAAAGAACTTTTCGAAGATTGTTCATCTTCTGATTCAACTAACTCAAAAAGAGATGATATTTGAATGAGATCAAGCTTGTCAAATGATCTTTGATAATATGAAGAAATGAATAACTGAAGTCTTTATTCTTCGTCATTTTGATCAGAATAGAAAGACTATTCTTGAAATAGACTCATTCAACTACGTCAATGATGACATACTTTCTCAGTATGACGACGAAGAAACATTGCACTCGATGATCTACTACAGCAAGAATCTGAGTCTCGTTGAGTGCAATTACGAGATCTATGACAAGAAACTACTAGCAATCATTCGTGTCTTTGAGCATTGATGATCTGAGCTGAAATTGACTGAGTTATTCATCAAGATGTTCACTGATCATCAAGCTTTAACGTCATTAATGAAAGATAAAGAGCTAAGTAGACATCAAATGCGCTGAATACAAAAGCTCGTTGACTTTAACTTTAAAATCATGTATCGCTCAGATAAACAAAACATTAAAGTCGATGCATTGACTCGTCGAGTCAATTCAGTTTCTAGAAGCTTCGAGAATGAATGATGTTGCTATCAGCGAACTACAATTCTCACATCGAATCAAATGAAAATTGCTGATCTAGAAGAGAAAGAGAATGATGAATCAATTTATCGATTGATTCTAAAAGCTAACAGAATCAACGAGAATTGTATTCTACTTCGTGAAGTCATATTAAAAGATGAAGCTCAATACGAAGATATTAAATTAAGAGATTATCGAGTTCAGAACGAAATACTATATTGAAGTGATCTTCTATGAATTCTCTTCAATGAGCATCTTCAAATGAAGTTAATTCAAGAAGTTCATGATCAATCTTTTATTGATCATTTCGAAATTCTCAGAATGATAGAGATCATAAGAAGATACTACTATTGATCTTCAATGCGAAAAATAATAGATCAATATATTTGAAACTGCTACATTTATCAGCAATCAAAGACTTCTCAAGATAAATTCAATGAACTACTACATTCTTTACTCATATTTGAACAGTGATGAAAGAACATAGTCATGAATTTCATCTTTGACTTATCTCTTTTGAAAGGCAAAAACATCATACTAACAGTGATATGTAGACTGACAAAGAAACGACACTATATTTCTTGTTCTACTGATGACGAAGAAATTACAGCAGAAAAAACAGCTGAGCTAATGCTTTAGTGAATATATTGAATACACGATTTACTCGATTTCATTGTTTTGAATCGAAGCTCTCAATTTACCTTCATTCTATGAAAGTTTCTTTGCAAAAGACTGAGCATTAATCTTCAATTATTCATTGTCTATCATTCTCAAATCGATGATCAAAGTGAACGAGTCAATCAGAACGTTGAAAGATATCTTTGATTCTTCTGTTCATACATGCAGAATGACTGAGCTAAGCTACTACTCATGATCGAGTTTATCGACAATAATGCTCTGTTCTCAATCATCTTCTCAATCTCTTTCTTTCTAAACAAAGACTTTCATTCTTGTATGAGCTTTGAACTCAATGTCAGCGAATATGAAAGTTTTCGTGAACGCTTGCAGACAACTAAAGTCGAGAATATATCTGAACATATGAACAAAACACTGAAGTTTGCTCGCGAGTCGCTAGTCAAAACACGAGAACAAATGATGAAACAAGTCAATAAGCATAGAAAAGAAGTTGATTACAAGATTGAATCAAAGATATTTCTGAATGAAAGAAACATTGTTACAGCGAGATCTTTCAAGAAGCTAGATGACAAAATGCTTGATTCTTTCATCAATCTAGATCTCATCAACTCTTCATATAAACTGAAATTATCAGAGTCTATGCATGTTCATGATGTATTTCATTCTGATCTGCTTCGCTCTGTCATCAACAATTTCTTGCCTGATCAAAAGAATGAACTCTCAGATTCAATAGTGATAAACAATGAAGACGAATGAAAAATCGACGATATATTGAATTCTCATCAATATCGAAGACGACTTCAGTATAGAATCAAATGAAATGACTATGACAATGATCTCAATTGATACAACGCTGATGATGATGAATTTATGAACGCTCAGAAGATAGTTGATGATTTTCATATTCAATATTCAAACAAATCGCGTTAGAAGCACTTTCAACTATTCAGTCAATCAGAATTTAATGAGTCTGAGTCTGTGAAATCATGATTGAGCAATCAATCGAATCGAGCAGAAAATACATTCATGTGAACATGAATCGTCGAAGAGAGAGAGTAATGTCACGATTCTAGCCTTGTCAGACTCAGTCTTCTAGCCTTGTCAGATTTATTCTCGCTTCGTCATCTTGACTAGTCTCTACTGAGTCTAGCGTCGACTGAGAAACATACATATGTAGTCAGCTTCTTTTCTGTAGCTATCTTTCTTTCTTAGCATTTATCTTCTAGTTAAATGACACTCATATTGACTCGCTCTATGCTGACTTCTAACAAATGACATACAACTTCAGTAGTAAATTCATAGTTGAACTCATCAAGATCTTACAGCAAGAAAATGAATTTGCTGTGAGATTAAAAGCAGACGAAACGACGAGTATATGAAAGAATGACGTTGAAGCTTAAACATTGAATAGTCAAGAAATAATAAAGTACAATGAATCATTGTATGTTTCAGAAGATCTTTCTGTCAGAGAAGAGTTGTTGAAACATCATCATGATGACTCATTAGCGAAGCATTTTGATGCTGACAAGATCAGCGAGCTATTAGATTGCAAATATTACTGAAAAAGTATAATCAAGAATGTCAAAGAGTATATAAATACTTGTGACATTTGTCAGAAAGTAAAGATGAAACGTCATTTATTATATGACAAGTTGAGATCATTATCTCGACTCACAGATTCATGAAAAGAAATCACTATGAATTTCATAACAGATCTGTCGTCTAGTAAATGAAAAGAAGTCATGTATGACTTAATTCTTGTGATAGTCTATTATTACATGAAGATGATGCATTATTTGTCTATAAAAAAGACTTTAACTGTCGTAAAGTTAACAAAGTTGTTCTTTGAGAAAATTGCTTTAAAATATGAGATATTGAATGATATAATTATTGATAGAAATAGTTTATTTATCAATGCGTTCTGATCAAAGATCTGCTATCATGTCAAGATGAAACAACGACTAAGCATTGTTTTTCATTTGCAAACAGATGATCAGACAGAATAACAGAATCA
>JAABUT010000518.1_pt1 | contig 60416 bp, 55 predicted proteins | sample 5559281 | NCBI WGS metagenome assembly JAABUT01 (sample SAMN10711880, study PRJNA513359) | rock metagenome | isolation source: Antarctica rocks | place: Antarctica: Victoria Land, Ricker Hills nord | collected 2016-01-04 | reverse complement strand
GCAGCCAACTCTTCGGCTTTGGATTTTGTACGGTTAAAAACAGCAAAGTTAGAAAATTTATGTTTTTGCAGATATTTGGAAATATTCTTGTTGGTTTCGCCGGCACCGATAATCAAGATACGGGAATTTGGCGTTAATGCCAGTTCGCGCAGTTTGCGGTAAGCCAAAGAAACCACCGAAATTGGATTGCGGGAAATATTGGTATCCGTATAAACCTCTTTGGCAGCTTTGACCACGCGGTTCATCACCATGCGCAGATAATCACCGGTCAGGTTGGCCGTGCGGCAGCATTCGTAAGCTTTGCGTATTTGTGCCAAAATTTCCTTTTCGCCCACAACCAAACTCTCCATCGAACAGGAAGTGCGCAGCAAATGGTTTAAAGCTTCTTTTTCTTCGTAAATAGATGCGCCTTGGATAAACGTTTCGAGAAAATGCGGACACAAGCCGATTTCCATAAAACTGATAAACTTTCGGACAAAATCTTTATTAATTTCCTGCGCAGTTGCCATCACGAATTCTACCCGGTTGCAAGTAGCCAGGTAAAATATCTCCGGGATTTGAAAATGCGTTTTAGCTTCTTGTAGCTTCTCAGCCAAATTTTCCTGACAGATTACCAGTTTTCCCAGTTCTTTCAGTTCAATCTGTTTGTGTGTAAAGGCAATTACTTTTAAGTATTTCAAGGCCGCTGATTCTATAAGACTGACAAAAGTAATCACAGCGCGTAGCTGAACTGTCAGCACTTTGTCAAACACTTTTATTTATAATGAGTTTAAATTGAGGCCAAAAACTGATCTTTACAAACCCTTGATCGCAGTTTTACTGCAAAAGAATAAGTTAAAATATGCCGAAAATCAAAAAAATCAGTTTAACCCTGCTCATCTTGTTGTACCTCGCTGCCGGAAGCAATCATTTCCGCAGTGCAGCGGCATACGTCAGCCTGATTCCGCCTTATTTTCCGGCCCCAAAGCTTTTAAATGTTTTGGCCGGTTGTTTTGAAGTGCTTTTTGGGTTGATGCTGATCTTTAAACCAAGCCGAAAATATGCCGTTTACGGTATCATTCTGATGCTGATCGTTTTTACAACCGTGCACATTTACATGATCCAAATTGCGCCTTTTAAATTGGGTAGTTTTATGGTGAGCAAAACCGTAGCCTGGATCAGGTTGCCGCTGCAATTGGTGTTGATTGCCTGGGCATACTGGCACCGGAAAGATTAGTTTTAAATTGAATTTTAGGTCGATAAAAGAAGCATTGCTTTTTTTGTTTTGAATTGAATTTTGGGTTGATAAAAGAAGCATTGTTTTTTTTGTCATTTCGACCAAAGGGAGAAATCTTCATCAAAGCGATAATGGAGCTGTTGTCATTTCGACGATAGGAGAAATCTTCATCAAAGCGATAATGGAGCTGTTGTCATTTCGACGATAGGAGAAATCTTCATCAAAGCGATAAGTTTGGTAATTCTATTTGAAAGAAGATCTCTCCCGGCGGTCGGGCTGACAACATGCTGAAGAATGACAACAACACACCAATTTTTACCTGATAAAAACAGTATCCGCATGAACGAATTTATCCAACAAGAAACCTTCCTGATCCCCGGCACGTCAGGCAAAAATATGCTGGCCGATCTCACTTTTGATATCCGCAATCGGGAAGCACCGTTAGTCATTTTTGCACATGGTTTTAAAGGGTTTAAAGATTGGGGAACGCACAATCTGGTGGCGGAATATTTTGCCAAAAATGGTTTTCGTTTCCTCAAATTCAACTTTTCACACAATGGCACCACGCCGGAGCAGCCGATGGATTTTGTTGATCTGGAAGCTTTTAGTGATAACACTTTTTCCAAAGAACTGGAAGATTTGAAATCTGTAATTGATTTTGCTACTGACAACACCAATTTTATACCCGTAAAAACAGTATCGCTGATTGGCCACAGCATGGGCGGCGGCATCAGCATCATTAAAACTGCTGAAGATGAGCGCGTTACAAAACTGATCACTTGGGCTTCCGTGGCAGATTTTCATAATTTGTGGCCGAAAGAAGCAGAAGCGCAATGGAAGTTGAGCGGCGTCATGAATTTTCCAAATTCCCGTACTAACCAGCAAATGCCTGTAAAATCAACTTTGCCGGATGATTTGGAATATAACTCAAAACGATTAAATATTTTATCAGCTGCTGCGGAGATTACGCAACCCTGGCTCATCATTCATGGCGATCAGGACCCAACGGTAAACATCAGCCATGCACTGCAACTGAACCGGAAACAGCCAAAATCTGATCTGGTTGTTGCGCCCGGTGCCAACCATACTTTTAATTCCGGGCATCCATACTTGGATACAAGTTTGCCTGCAAGTTTAGAACAGGTTTGCGAGGTTTGTGTTGGGTTTTTGAAGTAGAAATTTAGTCGATAAAAACAGTATCGTCTTTTATTTTGGCATTTGCAAAACCGGATCGTTTGGTTTTGCGCGTTCATCAACCACCACATTTTCGCCCGATTTAAGCAGCCATTTACCGTTATCTTTCACATAAACCAGCAAGGCCAAATCATCGCCTTCGGGCATCAAATCACCGTTTGGGGTTTTAAAAGAACCAACATGGCTTAGGAAATGTACCAGTGCCACATCGTTCCGAATCAGGCGAATCGAAACACTTTTTTTAGTCATGCTGGTATTTTTAAACATTTTCTCATGAAAAGCTCTGTGTGCAAACTCTACTTCTTTCTGATTTTTCCACCACATGCCTACAATGTTTACCCAATCACAATCTGCTGCAGTGTAGCTTTTCATATCGCTATAATTGTGCATGTTCCAACTGTTAATCATTGCATCTACCTGTTTTTCGATAGCTTGTTTTTCAGTTGAATTGCGCTGTGCTTCGGCCATAGAAGCGGAGAAAATGGCTGCCATTACAATAAGTGCTTTTTTCATGTTGTAAATAATTTTGTTGATAACCAAAGTTATTCCAAACCTAAAAGCAGTAATAGTAAAAAAACGACATCTTTAAAATAGCATCTTTTCCTGCAAACGGAAAGGTGCATCATTAATCTCGCGGGCAATAAAGCTTGGTGTTGTACCTGTAAATTCTTTAAAATCTTTGATCATGTGCATCTGATCGAAATAACCGGAAGCGTGGGCGATGGCCGTCCAGCTTAAATTTTGATTGCTTTCTTTTAAGCGGTAAGCACCCGAAAAGCGGATCAGCCGGGCAAAAAATTTAGGCGAATAACCCAGCAAATCCTTGGATTTCCGCTCGAACTGCCGCAAACTCAGGCAAGCAAACGAAGCGGCGTTTTCCATAGAAATAGTACCGTTGCTGGCCAGCAGCTTTTTCATCGCCATTTCTATCGGCGTTATCGGTTTTGGGTTGATCTTCCGAAGCAAAAAACCTTCCACCACATTTTTCATTTCAAAATGCGTTTCGGCTTCGCGCAAACGTTCATTTACTTCTCGGATTTCCCTACCTAAAAACAGTGTGGTATCGAACGACCGGTCGTACAATTCATACAACGGGATTTTGAGCAGGCGAAAAAGTCCGCCCGGCTCAAAAGCAACTGACACGATGATGTGGTGCCTGCCCAGCTTCAAATTCACTTTGCTCACCTGCGGGCCAACTACGATGCTGTCCGGCTGATTTGTAAAACCGACAAGGTTATTTGGCTGCACCTCCGTTTTGTCCCGCGGGTAAAAATGAATGCTGTTTTGCGGCGTTGGCGGAAACGGACACGCCAGCAATTGATCCGCAGCAAAACGCATCTCGAAAATCATGATATGGTTAACGATGCCGCTTAAAGCCGGATGTGGTTTGTAAAATGTGGGTTGCAAAGCCTGGGTTTGTTTGAATGACAAATCCAAGATAGGTAAAATTACTGATGTTTAAGTAGTTGTGGATTGAATAATTTGAGTAGATAAAAACAGTATGGTTATATTTTTTGAACTCAATTGATAAAAACAAATTAGAAAATCAGGTTTATTGTTTAAATTTTACTCGATAAAAACAGTATCGTCTCCAAGTTTATATTTTAAAATTCCTTTTTTTAATCCTTTATCAATCCGAACTTTATACGGAAAAGTATAGCTTTTTAAACCTGTTACCAGAACCTGGTGGTTTTTTCGGTCAAAAACTACCTTGTCGGCTTGCAGGCTAAGTTGATCGATTTGGAAATTGACATCGCCATACAAACTCAGCATATCATTTCTTTGATCGGTTACAACAGAATCTTTGGCAGAATACTTTGCATTGTCCGGTTTTTTAGGATTGGTATATTCCTGCGAAAAACCTTTGAGCGTAATCAAAACAAAGGAAACGATAAGTAGTGTTTTCATGATAAGTTTAAGTTTATAAATCAAATTTAACAAATTAGATAGATTGATTTTAGGTTTAACACTTATTTAACTTCTATTGTCTTTTCCAATTAAAAACGCACCTCCAGTTTCTCGAAAGTGCGTTAATAAATTATGAGAAAGACTCTCTAAATCACATCCTTAATATGCTTATAATTAGCTTTAACCGTATCTAAAACTTCATCCATCCTTCCGTTTAAAATTAATTTTCCCATGGATAAAGCCATGCCTTTGATCTGTTTAAATTCTACTTCCGGCGGCATGGCCAACGCATTCGGATCGGTCATTACATTTACCAAAACCGGCCCTTCCGCAGCAAAAGCCTGCTGAATGGCTTGCTCTACGTTTTCAGGATCGTTTACATTGATGCCTTTGATGCCGAAAGCAGTGGCCACAGCACCAAAATCAGGATTTACCATATCGGTTTGCCAGTCGGGCAGGCCGACAACTTCCATTTCCAACTTCACCATTCCTAACGATTTATTGTTAAAAACGATGAGTTTGATGGGCAATTTATACTGGACGATAGTTGCCAGATCACCCAAAAGCATTGATAATCCGCCATCACCGCAAAAAGCAACAACCTGACGATTTGGAAAAGCCAAAGCTGCACCAATTGCCTGCGGCATTGCATTCGCCATGGAACCGTGGTTGAACGAACCGATCATGCTTCTTTTACCGGTAGATTTTATGTATCGTGCGCCCCAAACGCAGCACATGCCGGTATCCATCGTAAAAATTGCGTCCTGATCGGCCAACTTATCAATTGTTGCAGCCAGATACTCCGGATGAATGGCATCTTTTTCTCCATGATCATCCACGTAAGTTTGCATTCTGTCCTTTACTTTATCATAAAATTCCAACTGCGTTTTCAGGAAGCTATCGTCATTTTTAGTTGATAAAAGAGGCATCAGCGTTTGCAGTGTGTGTTTGATATCTCCGCACAAACCCATTGTTAATTTAGCGCGGCGGCCCAAACGCTCGGGTTTCAGGTCGATCTGCACGATCTTGTTTTTCGTTGGCATAAAGTTGACGTATGGAAAATCAGTGCCGAGAAGGATCACCAGTTCGGCCTCGTGCATACTGTGATAAGCGGAAGGCAAACCTAACAAGCCCGTCATCCCAACTTCGTAAGGATTATCATGCTGAATCGCCATTTTTCCACGGAAAGAATAACCAACTGTTGCTTTAATTTTTGCGGCCAGTTCTACCACTTCATCATGCGCTTCTGCAACACCAATTCCGCAGAAAATGGTGATTTTATCGTGCGCATTGATCAGCGCAGCCAACTCCTGCAACTCTTTATCAGACGGACGGGTTAAAGGTTCTGGCCGATAAAAGTGCATGGCGGTTTCGCTTTCTTCAGCATCTTTTGCAGTCAGATCGCCCGGCAAACCAATTACCGAAACGCCTTTTCGATGAAGTGAATGCTGAATTCCGGCTTGCAACATGCGCGGCAATTGCTGCGGCGTAACGGCCAGTTGGTTGTAATGGCTGCAATCGTCAAACAGCTTTATCGTGTTGGTTTCCTGAAAATATTCCGTCCCAAATTCCTGCGACATTACGGTGGAAGCAATGGCAATTACCGGCGCGGCAGAACGGTGCGCATCGTACAAACCATTGATTAAATGCACATGACCAGGGCCGCTGCTGCCTGCGCAACAAGCCAGTTCATCTGTTAATTGCGCTTCGGCACCGGCGGCGTAGGCACCAACTTCTTCGTGTCGGACGTGGATCCACTGAATTTTGCCGCTGATGCGTACGGCGTTGTTTACATTGTTTAAGCTATCGCCGGTTACGGCGTATATGCGTTTAACACCGGCTTCGGAAAGCATTGCTACCAATTGATCTGCTACTGTTTTTGCCATGCTATTTTTGGTTGATAAAGATGGAGGTGATCTGTTTAAAGCTGAACCTGATTAAGTAAGCGAAAGTTTTAACAAAGAAGACATATTTACAGGCAGGGACAATGTTAGGTATGCAAGCGGCCGCGTGAGGAATAGCAGCGGAAAGCCCGACCCGCAGGGGCACGCCCAAAATATTTTTCTTGCTGATTTTTAGGTGGTAAAAGAAGTATTGCAACGGTATGTTTATATTTCTTATTTTTATTCTTTATACAAACACAACCCACAATGCAACTAAGCGACCTGGATTTTGATAAAACCTACACCTACGCCGATTACCTGCAATGGACTTTTGATGACCGGGTTGAATTATTGAAAGGTAAATTATTTGAAATTGAAAATCCAAACAGATTGCACCAAAAGTTAAGTGGAACTATTTTTTACAAGATTGCAAGTTATTTAAAAGGAAAGCCACCTCACATTTATTTTGCACCTTTTGATGTCCGGCTTTCCCGAAAAAATGCTGATGATGAAACGGGTACAACTGTTTTCCAACCTGATATTTGTGTGATTTGTGATTTAACAAAGCTGGATGACCGCGGTTGTGTGGGCGCACCGGATATTGTGGTGGAAATCCTTTCTCCCGGAAACAATGAAAAGGAATTACGTAACAAATATGAAATTTATGAAGAAGCCGGCGTGCTGGAATACTGGATTATCTGGCCGGATTCGCAATCTTTTTTAAAATATACATTGAGTGAAACCGGTAAATATATTCCTTCTAAAGTTTTGACTTCGGGCGATGAAGTTACCACGCCGGGCTTGCCGGGTTTTGTGTTGGATTTAGAGGAAGTTTTTGAGGAAGCGGGTTTTTAAAATCAGGTGAACTATGAGAGTTGTGCTACTATTTTTTGTTACTGTTTTTATGGGGATAAAAGAAGCATCGGCACAGATGAAACTTCCACCGGCTTTAGAACTTAAGACAGTACAGTTATCAAATCCTAAATTTGACCAGGCAATTTACTGCAACTTTGGCCATGATGGCAACGCGCATTTCCCCGGCGGAGAGAAGGCGCTAATGCAATTTATTTATAATAATTTTAGGTTAAATCCTATGCCAAAAGGAAAGATAATCACTTATTTTATAATAGAAAAAGATGGCTCATTATCTAATATTCAAGTTTTAAGAGGTTTGACCAAAGAATCTAATGATGAAGCAGTTAAGGTTATCCAATCAATGCCAAAATGGATTCCAAGTATTGCAAATGGAAAGGCTTTTAGAGTTGCTTACACTGTGCCGTTCATTTTTAATTAGCTATTTATGGAACAACCAATAGTACGTTTAAATTTTACCTGCAACCGCAGCTGGGAAGATATGCAACCGGTTGAAGGCGGCCATTTTTGTAACGATTGTCAGAAAAAAGTTGTTGATTTTACCAATAAAACCAATGATGAAATTGCAGCTTATTTAATGAGCAGTACAAATAAAGTTTGCGGTAGGTTTGCAGAATCTCAATTAGCTCCTGCATTGGTAAAACCTTTATGGAAGCAATGGCTTTCGGCAGCGGCTATGTTTATCGCTGTTTTTATGGGGATAAAAGAAGCATCGGCACAAACAAACAACTTACATGACACTATAAAAAACGTACCATTAAAGCCGGGAACTACCTCTTCACTTGGCGGAGAAATTGTATTGGTAAGTAATAATTTTGCCGCGCTATCCAAACCAATACAAAAAGTTTATGCTTTTAATGAGGTTGATGCTATTCCATCTTTCCCGGCGGGGGAAAAGGCTTTTGCAGCTTATATCAGAAAAAACGTGCCGTCATCTGCAAACGCAGATGCTAACGGTATTGCTTCTTTTGTTGTTGATAAATATGGAAATATCATCAATATAACTATTATGAAAAGTGCAAACACTATTACAGATGCAGAAGCAATTAAAGCCTTCCAAAATAGCCCGAAATGGAAGCCCGGCACAAAAAACGGGGAAGCTGTTGCAGTTCGATTGATGTTACCTTTCAGTTTTACCAAAAAAATTATGGAACATCATAAAAATTAAACCGCTTCCGGCTCAATCCAATTTCCGTCAACTTTAATAATCCCAATCAATTCATCCAAAGCCAAAGCCGAAGAAACGTTTTTTTTCACCACTTCTTTACCTCGGTAAAGTGTGATCTTATCCGGACCGGCACCAACATAACCATAATCGGCATCGGCCATTTCGCCCGGACCGTTTACAATGCAACCCATAATCCCGATTTTTAAACCTTTGAGATGAGAAGTCCGGCTGCGGATCATTTGTGTGGTAATTTGCAGATCAAACAACGTACGGCCGCAACTTGGACACGAAATATATTCCGTTTTAGAAATCCGCGAACGTGTGGCTTGTAAAATACCAAAAGCGGTAGAAGTGATTATTTTGGGAGGGATTTCCGGCGCATCAATCCAGATGCCGTCACCAAAACCATCTACCAATAAAGCACCAAGATCGGTGGCGACATAGAGCTGTAATTCAGTTGTCTGTTGTGAGTTGTCTGTTGTGAGTTCTGGGTTTTGACCTGCTGATTGCTGATTGCCGATTGCCGATTGCTTCTCAAAAAGGTAACTCCTCTTCACAATCACCGGCACCTCAATACCATTTTTATGCAGGTAAAAGAAGCATGCGCGCTGATCGGCCATACCGTGGGCAGCTTCGGTTTCCAGCACAAAAATTAAGGTTGCATCAAATATTAACTGTTTAAAAGCTTCTGTTTGCAGATCACTGTTTTTGATTTTGACTAAATTTAATGCTGAATCTTTTTCTGCGGAAACATTATATTCTTCCAAACCAAAAACCGGATGACAGTTCTTTTTATCAGTCAAAAAACGCCAGGTTTTGTAATTGTAAAGTTGTTTTAGGTTTCCGGGGAAAGCAAAAGAAGGCAACTCATCAGCCAAATACACAAAATCTACCGACTGATCGGCCATGTTGTATTTATCCAAAAATGGCCAATACAAATAACCTGCATCGGCCAAAATTACCGGGTCTTTTAGGTTTTTTGCGGAGAGGTCAAGCACCACACGCGGCACCATGTGGCCACCAATGAACGCGTTGGCTTCGTAGGTTTCGCGCCTTTGGTATTCGTATGGAGAATGAGAAAAGGTTAAGGGATGAAAGGTGAAAGGTGAAAGGTGAACTTTATCGGCGATTTTGCCTTTTGCCTTTTGCCTTTTTGCCTTTCCCCTTAAAGCATACCTTTCCACCAGTGCAATTGCAACCGGTGCTTCCGCTTCCGGTTCTTCGGTGAGGGAAACGCGGACCGTATCGCCCAAACCATCTTCCAACAAAGTGCCAATGCCAACGGCAGATTTAATGCGGCCATCTTCGCCATCGCCAGCTTCGGTAACGCCCAGATGCAACGGATAATTCATATTTTCGGCAACCATCGTTTCTACCAGCATCCGGTAAGCCTGCACCATTACCTGCGGGTTGCTGGATTTCATGGAGATCACCAGATTATAATAGTTTAGGCTTTCGCACATGCGGATAAACTCCATCGCAGATTCGACCATGCCGCGCGGCGTATCGCCGTATTGGCTCATAATCCGGTCTGAAAGCGAACCATGATTGGTGCCGATGCGCATCGCCGTGCCGTATTCTTTGCAGATATTAACTAAAGGCGTAAACTTCCGGTAGATGCGTTCCAGCTCGTTTTGGTATTCTGCTTGCGTATAAACCAATTCGTCAAAGCGTTTTTTATCAGCATAATTTCCGGGATTGATGCGTACTTTTTCCACAATGCGTGCTGCAACTTCAGCAGCGTTTGGGGTGAAGTGAATATCGGCCACCAACGGAACGTTATAACCTTTTTGCCTTAATTGTTTTTTTATTTCCGCCAGGTTTTGCGCTTCTTTTACGCTTGGCGCGGTAATGCGTACATATTCGCAACCGGCATCTACCATCCGAATCGTTTGCGCAACTGTTCCGGCCGTATCCATCGTATCCGTAGTGGTCATACTTTGGATGCGGATCGGATTTGTCCCGCCCATCGGCACATCGCCAATGGTAACTTCGCGGGTTAGCCAGCGGGAATATTCAGTTAAAGAGTTGCAGTAGCGACCCGGCAAGGCTTTGATGGTTTCGGCGTTCATGCTTTTTGGTAGAATGATACAAAAATAAACATTCTACGCGCAACGCGTAATTTTAGGTGGTAAAAGAAGTATCAGGAAATACTAAACTATCAAACCAATGGAGCAATAGGCAATAACACTTCGCCTTTTCTTGCTCTTTCCCAATTTGTTATTAAAGCTTGTTGATTTAAAGCTGCCCATTCGATAACCAAACCCAACACCCGTGGCGGAACATAACCTTCCATAATTTCTAATTTGTTTATGTTGATCACGGCTTCGTTCCCTCCATATACTGCATGAAAATGAGGCGGATTATGGTCGTTAAATAACATCCTGATAATGATACCGAGAAAATAACTAATTTGAGGCATACTTGAAATTTCCAAAAAAATCATCAAAGCTTTTATTTCCTAACTCCATATAAATGTTCCGCAGGTCTATTTCCATTTCGTCGCTCCAAAAGATCGCGGATTGATCAAAACCGACCTCATTAAAACGCTGTTCATCTTTCAAAACACTAAAAACAGTTGTTTGTAATAAATCTTTTAAATCCACTACGCCGGAAACACCATCATCAAAAGTAACTTGCAATTGATATTCGGGCAGAGGGATTACGCTTATAGCTTTCATATCCTAAAATTATTGATTTTATGCTGATAAAAGAAGTATGGGTCATTCTTAAATCGTCCCTACTTATGGATTGTAAACTGAAAAGTAGTGCATTCAGTTAAAAAGGATTCAACTATAGTTTCTCCGCATAAACTGTCGATTAGTTTTTTTACGGTAGATAAACCAATGCCTGAACCCGATTTCTTATAACGGTCTTTGCTATTCAGCGTAGTCATGGGTTCAAATATTTTATCAAAGCTTTTTGCTTCGATTCCTAAACCGTTATCACTAATCCGAAATCAAATTTTTTGTGTGATAATAATATATGAATAATCTTTACAATGTAATTTTTATATATATACTGTTTTTATGCCGGTAAAAACAGTATTGTCAGAAAGTTTTGGTTAAGCGCCCATTGCATACAATACAATATTTACCCCAAACTTCGTGTTGTCTTCCGCCAGAAAACGCTTGTTCCGAAAATCATAATCCCACTCGCAGCCATAATCTTTATTGCTGTATAAAACAGCGATGCGGCCATTTATTTCGATAGCTTTCAGGTAATCATGGATGAGGTCATCGCCCCAGCCGTTCAGTTCAAATACTGTATTTGGCGGCCCTTTTTCAAACTTAAAAAATGAAGAATAAATAGGATGTGTTGGCGGGATTTTTTTTAAAGCACGTGCGCCAAACAAGGCCGACATCTGCGCTTCAAAAGAACGTGCAAAAAGTCCGTCGATATCATGGTTGCAATCATCTGCAAAAACAAAACCGCCATTTTGCACATATTGCTTAAAATTGCTGCGTTCGATCGTATTAAACTGCACCAACTTATGGCCGCTGAGGTAGCAAAATGGTGATTCAAAAATTTCATTGCTGCTCAGGTCGATAATTTTTTCCTGCGGATTGATTGGGATCGTAGTATATTCTATCAGCGAATTTAAAATATTGGATGGCATCCGCTGATCCGTATCCCAATCGCCGGAAGTGTAACGCAATCTTGTAAAAGTAAATTTGGCCGCATTCATCGCTCTAATTTATTGCTAATATTATGTAATGCTTCTTTTATCGATGTAAATCTTGTAAAGTTTCTGCTACTATTTAATAGTTTTCTCATTTGAAAGAATTTATTTATACTTTTCTAAAATAAGAATTTGAGTTTTGCTTATTTAATCATAAATCGTTTTGGATATTACAGAAATCGACTTAAAAAACCTGCTTGCCAAACTTTCATCGCTCAAGAACGAAATACAGAAAGTAATTATTGGCCAGGATCAGGTTTTAGACGAAATGTTAGTTGCCTTACTCGCCGGCGGCCATTGTTTGTTGGAAGGCGTACCCGGTTTAGCTAAAACATTGATGGTGCGCACGTTATCACAGGCTTTGCATTTGTCGTTTCGCCGCATCCAGTTTACGCCGGATTTAATGCCGACTGATATTGTGGGCACCGAAATTTTAGAAGAAGACCACATAACCGGGAAACGCTTTTTTAAATTTAACAAAGGCCCGCTATTTGCCAACATTGTTTTGGCGGATGAAATCAACCGCACACCGCCCAAAACGCAGGCCGCTTTGCTGGAAGCGATGCAGGAATTTGAGGTAACTTACGGCGGACAAACGTATCCATTGGATCGCCCATTTTTTATTCTGGCCACACAAAACCCAATTGAACAAGCCGGGACTTATCCGCTTCCCGAAGCCCAATTGGACCGTTTTCTGCTCTACATCAAAATCGGCTACCCAACCGCACAGGAAGAATTTGGCGTTTTAAACAGCACCACCGGCAGCAAAAAAGTAACCATTAACCCAATTTTGGGCGGAGAAGAAATCAGGCAACTGCAAGGTTTGGTGCGCGATGTGAACATCAATGATGATCTGGTGCACTACGTCAGCAGCTTAATCCGCGCCACACGGCCGGATACCACAACCGTTTCTTTCGTAAAAGAATGGGTGCGCTGGGGAGCTGGCCCGCGCGCCGGTCAGGCTTTAATTCTTACCGCTAAAGCACGTGCATTATTTAAAGGCAGATATTCGGTTTTGATGGAAGATATCCACAACATGGCTTTCCCGGTTTTGCGCCACCGCATTTTGATGAATTTTAAAGCGGAAGCGGAAAATGTAAGCTCGGATAAAGTAACGGAAGAATTGATTAAAGCGATAGAACGGCCAAAAGTTGTTGGCATTTAAGCGATGATGATACTGTTTTTATCGACCTAAAAAAGGTAAATTTGTTATAAACGATAATTCAAAATACCATGTCAGAAACGGAACAATTAAAACAAAATATTATCCAGTCTTTAGATCAGGCTGATGAAAAAGTGCTGCGGATGGTGCAATCCATTTTACAAATTGATCAGGAACACGATTTCTGGGATGATTTGCCGGATTACGTTAAAAACGAAGTAGAAGAATCAATTATTGAGGCTGATAAAGGCTTGGGGAAATCGCACGAAGAGGTAATGAAAAAATACCAAAAATATCTTTGATGGTTTATCAAATCGTCTGGCTTTCTCATGCTCAGCAGCGTTATCGTGAAATTATTGATTACTTAAAAAGAGATTGGTCACAAAAAGAAGTACAAAATTTTGTTCGTTATACAAACGATTTAATTAAGCAAATTGAATTAAATCCACAGCTATTTAAAGAGATTCCAAAAAGTGGACTACGGCAAGCAGTTTTGACCAAACATAACTTGATTCTCTATAGGATTGTTGAAGATCAAATTCAATTACTAACCATTTTTGATACCAGGCAAAATCCAAGGAACAAACGACAGTTCTGACCTTCTTTAAATATTCAACATGCCTTCGCTCCTCGATCCAAAAACCGTCATATCCATCAAAAGCCTGCAACTCGCTGCCAAAACAGTGGTTGACGGTTTTATGAGCGGCGTAAATAAAAGCACGATTAAAGGGCCGGGCATGGAGTTTAGCCAGTACCGAAGCTATCAGCCCGGTGATGATTTGCGTTCGCTGGATTGGAAAATGTTTGCCCGGTCTGATCGTTATTACATCCGCGAATCGGAAGTGGAAACCAGTATTGCTGTCAGGTTTTTGGTAGATGCCAGTGCCTCCATGAACCACGAAGACAATGGCTATAAAAAGAGCACATACGCGGCTTATCTAACGGCTTCGCTGGCTTATCTGGCTAATTTACAAGGCGATGCAACGGGTTTGTATGTGCTGCAAAACGGCGGTTTGTTTTCTTTGGTGCCAAGGCAAAGTATGCAACATCTAAACCGCTTGTTTTATCAGCTGGAAAACCTCAAACCCGAAGGAAAATTTACAGAAGCGATTCATTATAAAGAGCTATTTGCCGGAACCGGAAAGCGCGAACTGCTGGTTTTTATCACCGATTTTTATGAAGAAAACGGAGAAATTTTAGCTCTGCTGGATCAGCTTTCAACCTTAAAACACGAAATGATCGTCTTTCAATTGATCGGAAAAAACGAATTGGAACTGGATTTTGCCGGCTATTCAACCCTGGAAGATTTGGAAACCGGAAAAAATATACAAATTAATGCATCGCAAACGCGAAAATTATACAAACAGAAATTAGATGAACGTTTAGCTTACATCAAAACGCAATTGTTGGACAGGCGCATTTTTTACCGTTTAATCAGCATGAACCAGCCTTTAGATTTGGCTTTACGCGACTTTTTGAACCAAAGGATGAAAGGGTTTTGAAGTAAAAGGTTATGGTTAATAGTTCATGGTTAATAGCTGAAGGCCGAATGCTGACATCTGAAACATATAAATTTTAAAGATGCTGAAAGCTGATTGCTGACAGCTAAAAGCCAAAAATGCTACAACTACTAAACCCTTTATGGCTTTGGGCAATTGCCGGATTGATCGTCCCGGTGCTGATCCATTTGTGGCATATCAAAACCGGCAAAACGCTCAAAATCGGCAGTATTGCTTTGCTGGCCGAAAGTGCGCGCCAAAGTTCGCGCAGTTTCCGGATAACAGATTGGCTGTTACTGCTTTTACGCTGCATTTTGTTACTGCTGCTCGCGCTTTTATTAACCGGACCTTATTGGCAAAAACAAGCGCAACAAGCTAAAACCAAAGGCTGGATTTTGATCGAAAAAGAGCCGATAAAAGAAGTATATGCGCATTTTAAACCTCAGGTAGATTCATTGCTGAAAGCGGGTTATGAATTGCACGAATTCGATGCTTCTTTTAAGGCCATAAAATTGGAGGAAGCTTTAAAAGATACCAGCAGAAAACCAAATCCGCCTCGCACCTACTGGAGTTTGGTAAAGTTGCTGCAGCAGCAATTACCGCAAAAATTACCTGTTTACTTGTTCACTTCCAACCAGTTACAACATTTTAAAAATACGCGGCCAGCATTAAATATTAATCTTCATTGGAAAACTTACACGCCTGCCGATTCTGTTTCAACCTGGATCCAAAATGCTTTTTTAACTCCAGGAGACAGCATTCGCGTAATTCTGGGCAACAGCAAAACTTCCGGTACTTCTTTTAGCACTATAAATCTGTTGAATGCAGATCGTGGCGATTCTCGTTTTAACGTTTCTTTTCGTGAAGGAAAACCATTTGTTTCCTACAAAAACAGTTCACAAAAACCGATTCCAATTGATACTTCAACTTTAAAAATCACCATTTTTCAAAACCAGTTTCCGGCTGATGCAGCTTATTTAAATGCAGCTTTGCAAGTGGTTAAGAAGTTTATCAGACGGAAAATGAAGATTAGTTCTTTTAATAGTTTCAATCAAATTCCGGCTCATCAAAACTGGATTTTCTGGCTGTCAGATCAAAATCCACCCAAAAACTTAAACCAAAAACTGGTTGAAAACGGACAGGTTTTTCAATATGAAACCGGAAAAGCACAAGCTGTGAATTCTTGGATCAGTGAAAATACTTTTGCAGGAAATGAACCGGAACCAATCAATTTGTACCAACATTTTTTAGCCGATAAAAGAAGCATGGCTGATACGAAAACGATTTGGCAGGACGGGTTCGGACAGCCGGTTTTGAGTTTGCAGGAATCTAAAAACGTAAATATTTATCGCTTTTACAGTCGTTTTAATCCGGCTTGGAATGATTTGGTTTGGAGCAGCGATTTCCCGAAAATGATGCTTAAACTGATTTTAAAAAGCTATCCGCAGCCGGATTTTACGCTGAATGACAAGCGGATTATAAGTGCAAACCAGCAGCAAATTTCCGCAGCAAATCTGGCAAATGCTTCTTTTATCAACCCAAAACTGATGGATTTGACCGACCTGAAACACGCCTGCTGGACCGCTTTGTTCCTGGTGTTTTTATTGGAACGGATCATCGCCACTCAAACTAAAAAACAGGAAATTTATGGTTGAGGCGAACGGAAATTACATCATCAGCAACTGGCAAAAAAAGTGGAAACGCAGCAATATTTTGTCGCTTGTTTTGCTGGCTTTGGCGGCGGCGTTGTTTTTTTGCGCGATTTTCCACAAGTTTTTTACGGTTTCATTTTGGTGGATTTTACCGATTTTTTTCCTTTTCGGCATCATTCTTTTTCTGGTGGATCCTTCCTGGAAAATCAAAGTTCCGGATGTTGCCCGTTATCTCAATGCTTATTTTCCGGAGCTGGAAGAAAGTACCGAACTGACTTTAAAACCAGCAGCTTCATTAAACCTCTTGGAGCGGTTGCAAAAGCAAAAAGTAGAACAGATTTTGCCGCAACTGCCTCAGCCTAAAGTATTTTACAAACGTCTTAAACTGGCGGCCATCATTTTTGCTGTTGCGTTTTTGCTGATTTTTTTGTTGTGGAAATTGCCTTTTCATTTTAAATCCAACCATTTTATACCGATAAAAGAAGCATCAAACGGAACAGAAAAACAAGCCAAACCGGAAGTTATTTTACCAGAGATTGATCGCTTCAACGTAAAAATTTCTCCGCCGAATTATACCGGAAAAAGCAGCCGCGAGCAGGAAAAATTTACGATCAGTGCAGAAGATGGCGCGACGGTGAGCTGGGAAATCAACACGAATAAATCTGTAAACCAGGTCAGTTTAGTTTTTAATGATCATGAAAAACTATCGCTAAAAGCAGCAAACGCAGATCATACTTTATGGAAAACTTCCAGAATGATCCATGCGCCGGGATTTTATCAGGTAAATCTGGATGGCAAAATTTCCGAATTATATCTAATAGAAGTGATTAAAGATCAGCCACCTGTGATCCGCATTCAATCGCCCAAACCAACTACCGTAATTGATTTTGGCGAGCCGCAAAAAATCTTATTAAAAACAGCATTGAGCGACGATTATGGCATCCACGAAGCTTATATCAACGCAACCATTGCCAGCGGAACGGGCGAAGCGGTGAAATTTAAAGAGCAAAAAATCAGTTTCGATGCAGGTTTTAATGGTCATCAAACGCAATATCAATTACATAAACTATTGGATTTGAAAGCTTTGGGAATGCAGCCAGGAGACGAGTTGTATTTTTATGTGAAGGCGACCGACAACCACAATCAGGAAACGCGTTCGGAAGTTTATATCGTTTCGATTGCAGATACGGCCAAACTAATGCAGATGGAAGGCATGGTAAATAGTTTGGATGTGAAGCCGGAACTGTTTAGAAGTGAGCGGCAGATCATCATCGAAACAGAGCAATTGCTGAAAGAAAAAGACACGATTAAGGCTGAAGAATTTAAAAAACGAAGCAATAATTTGGGTTTCGACCAGAAGTTGCTGCGCTTGCGTTATGGCAAGTTTTTGGGTGAAGAATCAGAATCGGGCGGCGATTCGGAAAGCGCAAATGCTTTGGCCGAGCCAAAAGATTTTAGCAATGCTGCCAAAATTTTAGATGCTTACACCGATAAACACGACAACGCAGAAGATGCCAGTTTTTTGGAGCCGGAAACCAAGAATCAATTAAAAGCAACTTTAAATGAAATGTGGAGTGCCGAACTGCGTTTGCGCACCTACAAACCGCAGGAAGCGTTGCCTTTTGCTTATAAAGCTTTGCGTTTGCTGAAAGATTTGCAGCAAAAATCGCGAGCTTATGTGGCCAAAACGAGTGCGAAAATTGCGCCTTTAAAACCTGTAGAAAAACGGTTGACCGGCGATCTGACTAAAATTATTGATCCCATAAACCAGCAGGATTTTAAAAAGCAGCCCGATGCAAATTTTTCCTTAAAGCAAGCTGCAACTTTGCTGGAGCAGTTGAAACAAGGTGCAGGTTTGGGCGCGGCATCGTTACAAATTTTGCGGCAAACTAATTTGCAACTGAGCAGTAAAGCTGCTGTGCAACCCTCAGTTTATTTGCCTGCGGTAACCGCTTTCCGGAAAGTTTTAGCTAGATTGAACCAGCCTAAGAATATCAGTCAGCAGGATATTATGACGGTTGAAAAAGCAATACAGAAAATGCTTCCGGCCGTTGCCAAATTGCCGCAGCCAAGGCAAACAAATCCTGATTTAGGTTTGGCAAACAGTTATTTTCAAAGTTTAACCCACACAAACCGGTCGAAATGATGTGGAATATTTTGGTGCTGGCGGTTTCATTTCTACTCTTGGTTTTTCTGTTTTGGAAAGAAATTAGCCGGACCAATAAACAACGGTTGGTTTGGCGTTTGCTGGCTTCGTTTGTTGCCGTTGCAAGTTTGGTTTTTTTGGCCATTCTGCCATTTTATCATGGTAAAAGAAGCATTGCAGCAGCCAAAGAAATACTGCTTTTAACGGATGGTTTTAGTAAAGACAGCCTGACGAAATACCGCAATTCTACTCCGCAAAAACCGGTGATTTATACAGCGGATGAAGCGGTTTATCAAGCTTTAAAATCAGCCCAAATCCAATTTGTAGCAGATTTGGGTTTATGGCGAAAAACCATTCCGGCAAATACCACGCTGCATGTTTTAGGTTTTGGCTTGAAGGAAGAGGAATTGCAAAGTTTAAACCCGCAACCGCTTCGTTTTGATACACAGGAACTGCCTTCGGGAATTTCAAAGTTAAACTGGACACACCGTTTAAATGCCGACGAAAATATTCAGGTTCAGGGCAATTTCCTCAACCAAAATGATTCCAAAATAACGCTCATTTTAAAAGGGTTGAACACCAGTTTGGATTCCGTAAAAATAGGTGCTAAAAGAAGTATGGATTTTTCTTTCAGCACAGTTCCGAAACAAAGCGGACAGGCGGTTTTCCGTTTGATTGCTTTATCCCAAAAAGATACGGTAGAAAACGAACCAATTCCGCTGATAATCGAACCTGCAAAAACCTTGAAAGTGCTGATACTTTCGGCTTCACCGGATTTTGAAAGCCGGTTTTTAAAAAACTGGCTGAGTGAAAATGCTTATGGCGTAGCTGCGCGAAGTACGATCAGCAAAAATAAAACGACCACGGCTTTTTCCAATATGAACAAGCTGCCACTGGAAAAAATTACGCCAGCTTTGCTGCAAAATTTTGATGTTTTGATTACGGATGCTTCCGAATTTGGCAAGCTGAGCAAGCCGGAAGCTACGGCTGTTTTGGCACAAACCAGTCGGCAAGGTTTAGGTTTAATTTTTCGTGCGGATAGCAGCAATGCTTCTTTTATCAACCAAAATTTCCCGGTTTATCAGGCAGACAGTCCGCAGAAACAACTAAATTTAAAGCTAAATGATGCGGTAGGAATGCTTTTAAGTATTCAGGCTGACCGTCCTTCTTTCATACGAAACCAGCCTGGTTCGCAGGTTTTGGTGCAGGACGAAGCCGCGCATTTGTTAGTAAACAGCAAATTGTATGGTTCCGGCAAACTGATTTTATCCACCATAAACAATACTTTTAGCTGGCAGCTTTCTGGCAAAACAAAGGAATATGCTGCATTTTGGTCGATGCTATTATCGAAAGCAGCCAAAAAAACCGGCCGAAAAGAAATGGTTGCTTCCGGAATTTATGCCGATAAAAACAGTATGGCAACGCTTCAACTGCAAACTGCGGAGGCAAATGTTGCGGCAAAAGTGAACGGAACAACAGTTGAATTAAGTCAAAATCCGGCTATTCCGTTTTTGCAGGAGGGCGTATTTTGGGCGGACAAAACAGGTTGGATCCCTGTAACCACAAATGGAAAACTGATACAACAGGTTTATATTTTTAAAAATACAGACTGGAAGCCGTTAAAAGCAATTGAAAAAATTAATTTAATGCAGCAATACAGTTTAAAATTTAAGAAAAATCAGTTTAAAGATCGACCAACAGTAAATATTGAATATATTCCGATGTTACCGTTGTGCTTTTATCTGCTTTTTTTAGCTTCGGCAGCCTTTTTATGGTTTGAAACAAAATTGTTATAAACTATTTAACTTCAACCTAAATTAAAAGAACTAAATTGAAACTTTTTATGAATCAAATATTAAAATCCGGAGGATATCTATTTTGAGAAGAAGTGAATTTCTTTACTTGTCTGGCTTAGGGCTTGGCTCGATGATGTTGCCCTCGATGCCTGCTTTTGCACGTGCAATCGATCCGATGGCTGCTTTGAATGAAGGCATCGACGTAAAAATAAAAAAACAGCTGGCAGATGTGGGCTTAAATGCAGCGCGTGCAAAAGGTGCGAGTTATGCAGATGTGCGGATTGGCCGCTACCTGAACCAAGCGGTTATTACGCGCGAAAACCGGGTGCAAAATATTGCCAATACTGAATCGCAAGGTGTTGGTATCCGCGTTATTGTAAATGGCTGCTGGGGTTTTGCAGCTTCTAACGGCATGACCAAAGAAGACATCGCAAAAACGGCCGAACGCGCGGTTGCTGTGGCTAAAGCAAACGCAAAAATACAGGCAGAACCGGTGCAACTGGTGCCGCAAAAAGGTTATGGCGAAGTGAGCTGGAAAACGCCGATAGAAATTAACGCTTTTGAAGTGCCGATCAAAGATAAAACAGATCTTTTATTAGCTGTAAATGCGGCGGCAAAAGCGGGTGGCGCGAGTTTTATCAACTCTACTTGTTTTGCGGTTAATGAGCAGAAATATTTTGCTTCTACAGATGGTTCGTACATTGATCAGGACATCCACCGAATTTATCCAAGCTTTACGGTAACTAAAATTGATACGGCTTCTGGTAAGTTTCAATCCCGGAAATCATTAAGTTCTCCGGTTGGAATGGGTTATGAATATCTGAATGCCCGTCCGCAGGATAAAGTTTCTGGCATCGTAACACGCTACAAAGGCCGCTACGATATGCTGGAAGATGTAAAAGCAGCAACAAACGATGCTAACCAAAAGATCAAGGCAAAAACAGTAGAACCGGGCAAATACGATCTGATCCTCGACCCTTCGCATTTGTGGCTCACCATTCACGAATCTGTAGGACATCCAACGGAACTGGACCGCGTTTTGGGTTATGAAGCCAATTATGCAGGCACGAGTTTTTTAACGCTGGATAAGTGGGAATCCAAAAAATTTCAGTTTGGCAGTAAACTGGTAAATGTTGTTGCTGATAAAACACAGGTTGGCTCGCTCGGTGCTGTTGGTTATGATGATGAAGGCGTGAAATGTAAAAAATGGGATTTGATTGATGAAGGTATTTTGGTGAATTATCAGGCGATCCGCGATCAGGCGCACATTATTGGCTTAAAAGAATCTCAGGGTTGCTGCTATGCGCAAAGCTGGGACGATGTGCAGTTTCAGCGGATGGCAAACGTTTCGCTTCAACCCGGAAAAACGAAACTGAGTGTGGACGACATGATCAAAAACACCGAAAAAGGAATTTATATTATTGGTGATGGCTCGTTTTCGATTGATCAGCAACGTTACAACTTCCAGTTTGGCGGACAAACATTCTATGAAATCAAAAACGGTAAAATCATGGATATGTTGAATGATGTTGCTTATCAAGCCAATACACGCGAGTTCTGGAATTCGTGCTCAGCCATTGCCGATGAAAGCGATTATCGTTTGGGTGGTGCTTTTAACGACGGAAAAGGCCAGCCTTCGCAGTCAAATGCGGTTTCGCATGGTTCGGCAACTACTCGTTTTAATGGTGTAAATGTGATCAATACAGCGCGGAAAATATGATTAAGGATTCCAATGATTTTTAAAAAAGATTACACTGATTGATGTGATTCTGAAATCATCCTTAATCTATTTAATCTCTTAAAATCTGTGAAATCATTTTCCAATCTGTGAAATCAAAATAAATAAAGAAAATGGCAATATTAAGCAAAGAAGAAGCCCAGACGATACTCAAAAAAGTGCTCGGTTTTTCTAAAGCAGATGAATGTGAAGTTGGTTTAAGTGGCCGGGAAGGCGGCAATATCCGTTATGCGCGGAACGGCGTTTCTACGGCTGGCGATATCAGCACGTTAGGAATAGCGGTAACTTCTACGTTTGGCAAGAAATCTGCAACTTCTACCATTGATCAGTTTGATGACCTTTCCCTGCAAACGGTTGTGAAAAGAGCAGAAGAGTTAGCCCGTTTAGCACCGGAAAACCCGGAACACATGCCGCTGCAAGGTGCGCAAGATTTTCCTGATGGTATTGGTTACGTTGCGGCAACGGCTGCTATGACACCTGATACACGTGCAGAAGCCGTTTTAAAAAGTATTCAGGTTTGTAAAGCTGCTAATTTGCAGGCGGCAGGTTTTTTGGAAAATACAACCGGTTTTAACGCTTTTATGAACTCTAAAGGCTTGTTCGGGTATGACAAGGACACAGATGTAATTTTTTCGGTAACAACACGCAATGCAGAAGGCACGGCTTCGGGTTATGCTGCCCGTGGTTTTAACGATATTAATAAGCTGGATACACTTTCGGCCACAAAAATTGCAGCTTCCAAAGCCAACGGTTCTAAAGGTGCAAAAGCGATTGAACCCGGAAAATATACTGTAATTTTAGAGCCGGTTGCCGCTACTTATATGCTGGAAAACATGTTTCGGTTTGATGCGCGCCAGGCAGATGAAGGCCGCAGTTTTTTGAGTAAACCAGGCGGCGGAACGCGTTTAGGCGAAAAATTAATGGACGAAAAAGTAACCATTTATTCTGATCCGTTTAACGCAGAATTGCCCGGAAATACCTGGAACCGAGATGGCCAGCGGTTAGAAAAAACAACCTGGATTGATAAAGGCGTAGTAAAAAACCTCAGTTATTCGCGTTATTGGGCAGAGAAAAAAGGCGTAAAACCTGTTCCCGGCCCAAGCAATATTATCATGGAAGGTGGCACGGCTTCGCTGGAAGATCTGATCAAAAGTACCGAAAGAGGCATTCTGGTTTCGCGTTTGTGGTACATCCGGATGGTCGATCAGCAAACGTTGTTGCTAACCGGTTTAACCCGTGATGGTACGTTTTATATCGAAAATGGCAAAATCATGTATCCGGTTAAAAACTTTCGCTTCAATGAAAGCCCGATCATTATGCTGAACAACGTGGAAGCTTTGGGCAAACCGGAACGCAGCATCAGCGTAGAATCTTATCGCAGTTATTTGATTCCGCCAATGAAGATCAGAGATTTTACTTTCAGCTCGCTGTCAGACGCGGTTTAACATTTTTTAGGTGATAAAAGAAGCATGGTTTGTAAAAGCTATGCTTCTTTGTTTTAACAACGAATTTTAGGTGATAAAAACAGTATCTGTTAAATCTGTAACCAGATCAAAATAAATTTTATGAAATTAAAAACTACTGCTTTCCTCCTGTTTTGTATTTTCCTGTTTGATAGTTGCTTAACCCGAAAACAGGAAATCTCAGCAAAAAACTTTGATGTAGTTGAAACTAATATTGATGCCGTTCATCAGGCTTTTAAAAAACGGACCTGCAATTGCGAAATTTTGGTTTCTACTTATTTACAACGAATTGCGGCTTATGATCAATCTACACATCTCAACTCCATCATTGTCACCAATTTTGATGCGATAAAAACAGCACGTGCATTGGATGCCGAATACAAGCGCAGCGGAAAATTACGTCCGCTGCACTGCATCCCGATGATTATCAAGGATAATTACCAAACGGCTGGCTTGCAAACTACCGGCGGCTCGGTTCTTTTTAAAGGTTTTAAGCCGGAAAAAGATGCGCACATGGTAAAATTACTGAAAGATGCAGGCGCGATTGTATTGGCAAAATCCAACATGGCGGAGTTTGCTTTTAGTCCGAAAGTAACCATCAGTTCCATCGCCGGCGAAACTTTAAACCCTTACAATTTAGGTTATACCACAGCTGGTTCCAGCGGCGGAACAGCTGCTGCTGTAGCTACAAATCTGGGAGAAGCTGGCGTCGGAACCGATACCGGCAATTCAATCCGTGGCCCGTCTTCGCATAATGCACTGGTTGGTTTTCGGCCAACTTTAGGTTTATGCAGCCGCAGCGGCATCATTCCGTTGTTTTTAAATAATGATACCGGCGGACCGATTGCCCGTTCTGTTGCCGATGCCACCCGTATTTTACAAGTTGTTGCAGGCTACGATCCAACAGATCCGCTGACGGCAAATGCGAAAGGAAAAATTCCGGCCATCTATCAGCAATACCTCAAAAAAGATGGGCTAAAAGGAGCACGCATTGGAGTGTTACGAATTTTAAGTGACCGGAATATTGATCCTCAAATCAAAGTTTTGTTTGAGCAAGCAATTGTTGATTTAAAAAAAGCAGGGGCAACAATTGTTGATCCTTTGGATATTCCGGATTTTGCCAAATTGAGCCGCCAAAACTGGGGTTCTACTTTCCGCGAAGACATCAACACTTACCTGGCTTCTCTCGGCAGCCAAGCACCTGTAAAAAATCTGGACGAAATTATTGCTTCCGGCAAATATTCTGATTACATCAAACCAAACCTGGATTATTTTAAGAAGGTTGACCCGAAGAGAAGTCCGTATGATTTGCAGGATTGTTACCATGATCCACGGCGGATTGCTTTTCGAGATGCCATTATCAAAGTAATGAAAGAACAACATTTAGGTGCGATCATTTATCCAACCTGGAACAATCCGCCAGCAAAAATTGGCGATTTTGCCGGTTATAAAGGTGATAACAGTCAAATTATTTCTCCGCGGACTGGTCAGCCTGCATTTACTATCCCGATGGGTTATAGCAGTAATAATTTGCCAGCCGGTTTACAGTTTTTGGGGAAAATGTTTGATGAACCAACGCTGATTAAATATACTTATGCTTATGAACAGGCCACGAAGCATCGGAAAGCACCGGTTGGGTTTGGGGAATTGAAGGTGAAAGGTGGAAAGTGATAGATATGAGATTGTTTGTTTTTATACCTTTTGTCGAAAAGTGTTCTATACCTGTTACTGAGTTTTGCATAATAAAAGAAGCATAATAACATTTTGAAATACATTAGATATAATAAGTTTTCAAAAAGAAAACTTATTATATCTTTGTTCTGCAGTTTGTTGAACTATGAATGTTATTACTAAAAAAACAATACTTTATTATTCAGAAAAGTATCCAACAGCTAAAACTGCATTATTGACCTGGCTAAAAGAATTCGTTAAAAATGCATTTAAAAACCCGAACGACTTAAAAGAAGTATATGGTAATGCCAGTGTTATAGCTAATCATCGTGTTATTTTTAATATTAAGGGAAATGATTTCAGGTTGATCACTTCTATTAATTTTAGAACACAAGCTGCGTACATTATTTGGTTTGGCACACATCAGGAATACAATGCAATTGATGCTGCCACTGTAAAACATTTTGTCATTTAATTATCGTTAATACTACAAACATGAAAAACTGGAAAGTAATTAAAACCGAAGCCGAATACAAAGAAGCTTTGGAACGTACAATTAATATTTTTCATGCAGAACCAGATTCGCCGGAATTTGAAGAATTGGAATTGTTGCTGATTTTAGTGAAGGATTATGAAGATAAAAACATTGTAATTCCAGAATTAGATCCAATAGAAATTATCAAATTAAAGATGGAAGAAAAAGGTATTAAAGCTAAAGACTTAGAACCTATTATCGGAAGCAAAGGACATGTATCTTTAATATTATCGGGCAAAAGAGAAATTACACTTAAAATGGCAAGATCACTTCACACTTTTTTAGGGATACCATCTGACGTATTTTTATCAGGATCAGTTTAATGATTAAATCAATCTTTTAATCATTTCTAAAAATATGCCGGTAAAAGAAGCATCACCCCGAATTGATTGAAACCAGTTTGGGATTTTTGTTTTGAAGAACCAATCTAAACAAAAAAGAGTATAAGTTACGGCAGATTGAGTTTTAATAAATAGAAATTGAAAAAGTATATAATAGTAGGATTGCTGATTATTACAACTCTAACTTCCTGTTTAAAGCATGTGAGCCAGAGAGAAAAGCGGGAGTTTACAGACAGCATGGCAAAAGCACTGCACTTAAGGTTTATCAATACTGACCCTGAATATGAAAGCCCGTACTTTAAGATTTTAAATGATACCATTGTTGGATTCCATACAGGAAGTATCGACAACAAGGAATATTATTTTGTTCAAAGTATAAAAAACTTAAAGTTCAATGTAATAACTGGTAATGATTCTTTGAGATATCCCAGTATTTCTCCAATTGACGCTTTTAGAAACGGAAGGTTATATTTTGGCAGGTATGGAAGAAGCACTATGCAAACATTGGACCTTGACGAGAACTTAACCGATTATTTCAGAAAATACCAAGACACGTTATCTTATGTCAACAAGGTCATGCTTTACAAGAATATGGCTGTTATTACCAGTATGACCGGGGTTTATGTATTCGACCTTAAAAGCCAGAAACTGATATGGAAATACCGGTACACCGAAATTGTGAACAACGGGATGAATGGTGTATTGGGCAACAAACTTGTGTTTACCGAAACAGTGTCAGACACGATCAAAAGAAGTGTTTACACAAATGTTATTTGCTTTGACCTGGACAAGCTTAAGCGCACCTGGGTGAGAACCTTAAATCATTCTATAACCTATGTTTACGCAAAGAAATATGTGCCACGGGACCAGTTGTATAGTGATAATAATGAGGCCATCATTCCGCAAGGTGATGCCTGTTACAGGCTTGACCTGAATACAGGTTCTGTTAAAGGGAAACTTTTATGGAGTGGTTACTTCAGAAATGACCCTCGTTATACCGTCGAAAATGGAAGGCTATATCTCGACAATCAATTTACATTGGTTTGTATTGATTTAAATACGGGCAAGAAGATTTGGCAGGTTAAAAACGCAGCTTATTGGGAGTTCTATAAAAATTATGTTATTGCCTGCACACCAGATTTAAAATTTTATTTGATCGTAAATAAAACTACGGGGAAAATAGAAAGCAAAATTCCAAAGCCGGATAGTTATACAATGGACTTTGATGTTGTAAGTAATTATGTACTTATTAAACATGAATCTTTATATAAGTAATATCACCAGGCAGTTGATGATTTTATACCGATAAAAGAAGCATCATTAAACTTAAGCTATATTCAAAGTATTTAACCATCAAAGTAAATTGGTTTGAAATATTGCTTACTACTTCTTTTAGCAAGATAATTTAAAGCAAAAAGCCACTTGATCAAGTGGCTTTTTTGGTAGCGGGGAGCAGGATCGAACTGCCGACCTCAGGGTTATGAATCCTGCGCTCTAACCATCTGAGCTACCCCGCCTCATTTTTAAGAGGCTGCAAATATACCGGAAATTAGTTTTAATAAGAAAATTTGTTAAAATTTACATTTTCTACCTAAAACTTTCGTATAAGAACAAATGAGCGATAAGAAAAAATTTAAAATTGAGTACGAAATAAAATCTTCTCCCAAGATATTATATAGCTTTTTGAGTGAGCCGAACGGGTTGGCACAGTGGTTTGCAGATGATGTTACGGTCAAGGACCAGCTTTATACTTTTTCCTGGGACGATGAAACGCAAAACGCAAAACTACTGGCCATGAAAGAGAATAGGTTCGTGCGTTTCCGGTGGACGGATGACGACCCGCAAAGTTATTTTGAAATGGAAATCATTCAGGATGAGCTGACTAACGATGTTGCGCTGGGCATTACTGATTTTGCAACAGAAGAAAATATCAATGAGCGGACGCTGATCTGGAACAATCAGGTTGCTTACCTGATTGGTGTTTTAGGTGCATAAAAACAGCATCATCAACGAAAACGATACGTGAAAAAGATACACAAGCTGATTTTAAAAGCTTTCATACAGCCATTCTTCGTTACTTTTTTTATAGTGATGTTTGTGTTGCTGATGCTTTTTTTATTCAAGTACATTGATGATTTGATTGGAAAAGGTTTCGAGTGGTACGTCATCCTGGAGCTGATGATGTATGCATCTGCAACAAACGTGGCCATGGCTTTGCCGCTTGCCATCCTGCTTTCTTCGATCATGACCTTTGGCAGTTTGGGCGAAAATTACGAGCTGGTAGCCATCAAATCTGCAGGCGTTTCCTTGAGCCGCGCCATGTATCCGATGGTTATTGTGGTCGCGCTCCTCAGCATCAGTGCGTTTATATTTTCTGATTACATGCTTCCGGTAGCCAATCTCAAATATTTTTCTTTGCTGTATGATGCGCGTCAGCAAAAATCAACCCAGTTATTGCCCGAAGGTATTTTCAGCAGTAGTTTTCCGGGTTATACCATCCGCGTGCATAAAAAAGACCCGGACGGCAGCAGGCTTTATGGCATGATGATCTATGAAAAAAACGCCATAAACGGCAACAATAACCTCACTTTTGCAAAAGAAGGCAGCATGTACCGCACACCAGATGATTCTTTTTTGGTGCTGAAACTTAAAAATGGTATCCGGTATGAAGAAACCAATGGTGACAAAGGTTATAATCCGCGCCAGCGTTTAACACGGGAACGGTTTAAAGAAACAGAGCAAAAGTTTGATCTCTCCAACTTAAAATTTAAGAGGACAAACGAAAGCGAATTTAAAAGTGCTTACCAGATGATGAATTTAAAGCAGCTAAAACAAACACGTGAAGAATTACAACACCGGTTGGATAGCGGCTTGAGCACAGAATTTAAAACATTTAGTCCGTATGTAAAGTATTTTTCTGTTCCGCATAAGCCCAAACTAAATCAGGACAACTATAAATTAGCTAATAATTTATTGACAACTTTTAAACCCCAGGAGCGGTTGAGCGTAACCGGAGGTGCTTTGGGCGAAGTAAGATCATTGAAAGAAGTTATCGAGTCAAGAATTGAAATGCGAAAAGGCGCTACAGACAACGTTCGCAGAACCATGGTAGAATATCAGCGAAAATTTACTTTATCAGCCGCCTGCTTAGTTTTATTTTTAATTGGTGCACCTTTGGGGGCCATCATCCGCAAAGGCGGTTTGGGTTTGCCAGTTGTGGTTTCGGTTATTTTTTTCCTGATTTACCACATTATTTCTACCATCGGCGAGAAATCTGCCAAAGACGGACACGTTCCTCCGGCTGTGGGTATGTGGATCGCGATTGTGGTTTTAACACCTTTAGGCATATTTCTTACTTATAAAGCCGCTACGGATTCTGCCCTTTTTGATATAGATATCTACAAAAAGTTTTTTGTAAAACTGTTTGAGCAAAGTTCAAAACTATTCAGAACCCGACGTACAGCGAGTAGCTGATACTGTTTTTATCGGCATAAAATTGGTACCGAATTTAGGTTGATAAAAACAGCATTAGCTTGAATTGACAATCTTCAGACGACTTCAATTACATTAATATATAGCTTTGCACAAGGCAGTATTAGATTGTAGTTTTGAGTTCAAAGCCTTTATAATCAGCTGTTTTTTTAAATAAAAACCACATGTTAAGCAATATAGAAGAAGCAATTGAAGATATAAAAGCCGGGAAAATGATCATCATTGTGGATGATGAAGACCGCGAAAATGAAGGCGATTTTTATATTCCGGCGCAAAATGCGACACCGGAAGCGATCAATTTTATGGCCCGATATGGCCGTGGCTTAATCTGTGCGCCTATTTCCCGCACCATTGCGCAGCGGCTGCAATTGGATTTGATGGTTGGCAACAATACGGCTTCCCACGAAACTAATTTTACAATTTCTATTGATTTGCTTGGCCACGGCTGCACCACAGGTATTTCCGCAAGCGATCGTTCTAAAACAGTTTTGGCACTGATTGATCCGGTAATACAAGCTTCTGATTTCGGTCGTCCGGGTCATATTTTTCCGCTTATTTCTAAAGAAGGCGGCGTGTTGCGGCGTGCCGGGCACACAGAAGCGGCTACCGATTTGGCACTGATGGCTGGCTATGATGCGGCAGGCGTGATCTGCGAAATTTTAAAAGACGACGGCGACATGGCCCGCCTGCCTGATTTGGAAGTAATGGCGAAAGAATTTGACCTCAAAATCATTTCTATCGAGAACCTGATCAAGCATAAAATGAATTCGGAAAGCCTGATCACGAAAGAAATTTCTGTAAAAATGCCGACTGAATGGGGTGATTTTGATATGATCGCTTATACGCAGAAAAGTACCGGCGACCATCATATTGCTTTGGTAAAAGGAACCTGGGAACCTGAAGAACCAATTTTGGTTCGGGTACATAGTTCGTGCATTACAGGTGATATTTTTGGTTCCTGCCGATGCGATTGCGGCCCGCAGCTGCACAAAGCGATGGAAATTATCCAAAAAGAAGGCAAGGGCGTAATCGTGTACATGAACCAGGAAGGCCGCGGAATTGGTTTGATCAACAAGCTTAAAGCTTATCATTTGCAGGAAAACGGTTATGATACGGTTGATGCCAACCTGCAATTGGGTTTCAAAATGGATCAGCGTGATTACGGTGTTGGCGCACAGATTATCCGTGATTTAAATATTACGAAGATGAAATTACTCACCAATAATCCTAAAAAACGCACTGGTTTATCTGGCTACGGTTTAGAAATTGTAGAAACTGTGCCGATAGAAATTTCTTCCAATCCGCACAATGAGTTTTATCTTCAAACAAAACGCGATAGAATGGGCCACGCTATTTTAAAAGAAAACAAGGAGCAGGCTTAATCAAAACTTAGATGCTTCTTTTATGCCGGTAAAATTGGTATCGGCTATTTATCGCCCACTGATTTTAGGTTGATAAAAGAAGCATCTGAAGCTTTTTAAAATAAATTTTATTCCAATGCCGTCGTTGTTTTTGAAGCTGTAGGAATTATTGGTGGCGGCAATCTCCTGTTTCTTTTTTTGTTGAATATATTTCGCAAAAATTCCGAAAAAGAATCAAAATCCTGCTGGTAAACCAAACCCAAACCGTTTACATATTGCAAGCCCAATTGATCGTTTATCGTGTTTAAAGTGGTGCTGTTTAAAGCCCGGTAAGAATATTTGGCGGTTAGTTTTCCATCTTTGGTAATCAGATATTGCGCTTCAAAATCTTTGGTAAAATTGTTAAAATTGGAACTGAAAACACTGGAATTTTGTGTGAAAAGATCATTTCCAACCTGATTATTGTACAAACTTCCGTTCAAAACCAACCGATTTTTAAACAACCGCAATGAAGCACTTGCATCATTAAATGAACGAATATTCAAATCCAGGTTTTTGATATTGGACTGGGAAATAAAATTATTCAGCTTATTAAAAGCAAACTCACTGATCGCATCCTGCGCTGTGCTTCCCACTTCTTTGGTTAAGTTTTGACCAGTTCCGGTAGCAAATTTCCGCCGCACAATCAAACTTAAAGCCTGCTGGTTCCTGTTTGTCGCATCGTTTAAATAAGCTGCCAGTTCATCTTTTATAGAAGGATCGTTTGGAAAATTGAAGTTGAAATCAATGTCCGGATGTGTTAACGATTTTGTCAACAACAGTTCTGCCTGAACTAATTTTTGCTGACTTTCCTGCGCGTTGGACAATCCTGCGGCTTTATACAGCTCGTTAATATCTGTCCGCACTTCATAAGTCGCTTTCAGATTAATTTCCGCATTAGACGGATCACCCGTCCAGCGGATTGTTCCGCCCTGATTTACCTGAAAAACCTTACTGATAAAGTTTTGGGCTGTAAATTCAAACTTTCCATTAGAAATCAAGTAATCGCCGCGCATTTCAAAATCCCCGGAACTGTTAATATTCAGCAACAAATTGTTTGCTGTTCCGCTGCCTTCAAGTTGGCCATAATCTGTAGTGATTTTAACTAAAGTTTTTTCATCAATGGTTAAATCAAAGTTCAATGTTACACCATTAAACGAGCGTTCTTTTTTTACATTTTTAGAAGAGTCCCGACTGACGTAAGTAATAAAATCATACGTACTGGCCGTGCTGGAAGAGTTTAGCGGAATATTAAACACGGTCCCTTCTTCGGTCCTGGCCCTAATATCGATCTTCATGTTATCTGTCGGCCCTGCAAAACTGAATTTTCCGGTGGCAAAAGCAGTACCATAATACAAACGGTTGTCGCGGAAAGCCGTATTAAGTGCCAGTAAATTCCGCGCATCTATCGTGGCCTGGATATTTGGGTTGGATAAATTATTCAGGTCAACTGTGCCGTTTACCACGCCAACACCTTTCCTATTGTCCTTCAATTGCAGGTTTTCAATGTAGATGATGCTGTTTTTAACCGATAAATTATCATCAATAGTATAAGGCGTTTTCAAATAATTAATCGTGAAACCTGTATTCTGCAAACTCAAATTTCCGTTGATCTGGGGTTTTTCCGGCATTCCGGTCAAGTCGAGATTTGCCGAAATATGCCCGCTTAAATTTGAAACTAAATCTTTCACCAGCGGATCTAAGATTACGGCTTCGGTTTGATCCATTTTAATATGAAAATCAAGCTTATTATCTTCACTTGTCAAATGGTATTTTCCATCAACACTAAGCGTTTGCAAACCTTTATTCAACAAACTCAGGTTTACAAGAGCTACTTTATTGGCATTGTCTAAATTGGCAGCCAGTTTTAAATTGCCGATCGCGGTTTTATTTAATGTGATTGAATCTGCATGAAGATCAGTTTCAAAACCCGGATTACTGGTAACAGCATTCAAAACAGCCTCGCCATTTAGCGTTCCGGTAAGTTTAATGCCCGAAGCTTTTGTTAGCTGATCCAACGAAGCTAATTTAAACTGATCGAAAACGATCTTTAATTTATCTTCCGGTTTTGGGGAAATAAAGCCATCGATACTGATTTTTTGCGAACCGTTTGATAACACGAAACCGGCGATCTGTGTGCGTGCATTTTCCAAAATCCTGATCCGTACTTGCTCTGCAATCCGCCATTTTTGCTGCTCGATAATAATATCCGAAGGCAAAAGTTTCAGCTTGGCTGTGGTATCTCTTGCAAACTCAACCAATCCATACAAATCCAGTTGGTTAACAGCATTTTTATCTGACAGTTTAATGTTAAAATTCAAATTATCACGCTTTAAAAAGTTCGTAATGTTGATGTTCTTAATAAAAAGGCTATCGCTAAAATTGACTTTACTCAAAGAAATGTTTACGCCAATATAATCATTCTCGGTGTTTTCATCAATCAACAGATCATGGAAAACCATTTTATCATACTGAATAGTTTTGATCAAACCATTTAAAGTTGCTGTATTTTTGTTTGAATTAAAATTGCCCACAAAAGTTCCTTGTTCCGGAATCTTTAGTTTCGGTATAAACAACGTTGTAATCGGATCAAGATTTTTCAGGTTTAGCCGGAAAGCAAAATTTTGCGGTTTTGGTGCTACAAACTTGGTTTGCAGTGAAGGAATATATTTTTTTATAAGGGTTTTAAAGTAAGATGGCAGTGTATTCAGATCATAATCGCCTTTTAAACTGCCATCAGCCAGCGAAGATTTTAAAGTGAGTTCGCGTTCATGGCCTTTACCTTCCGCAGCAAAATATAAAGAATCTACCAGATAACTATTACTTGGATTAACCAGACGAATTTGATGCAGCATCACATTACCGTTAACATTATCGATACTGTTTCCCGAAAAATCAGAACTGAATTGGGCGTCAACCGAAATGGTATCCTTTAAAAAATGCAGTTTGTTCAACCTTGCACCTTTAATGTCAGACACAAAATGGAACACCGGCAATGCAGGGTTTAAGTTCACACTTCCTTTAAAATTCAGCTTTAAGTTTGGATCATTAACTAATATGGCACCATCAAAATTCTTTTTATGGAAAGTGCCGCTCACAGCTACATTGTTGTAGCGATATTTATTAAAATCAAGATACCGGATTTTGGCATCCATCTTTCCGGTAAGGTCTTTTAAGTTGAAGCCAGAACCTTTTACATCAGCAGAAAGCGTAGCCCGGTTCAAAGAATTTTCTCCCAGCAGGTTGCCAAAATCAAAATCATAAGCTTTGATGTTGCCGCTATAACTCGGTACGTTACCTTTGATTTTCATGTTCACATCCGAACTGAACTTGCCCAGCTTGGTTTTAAAACTTCCGTAAGCCACAAAATCGTTCTGAAAACCGGTAAACTGACCGCTGAAACTGATGTTGCCAAACTTCTCAACAATTGCCGGAATATCCGTGCTTCTTTTATCAGTGAAATTTTTGTATATTAAATCCAGGTCTTTTTTATTGGTCGAAACCTGCTCAATGTTTAGTTCCATCAGCGTTTGCCCCCAATTCGGCAAACCTTTAAAATCGAAATTTCCCTTGATAAAAGTTGCCTGACCAACCTGCACAGCCAGGTTTTTAGCTTTCAGATGATCTACTTTCCCGTTAATCACACCATTTACACCCAGCTCAAATTTGACGTGGTGCATTTCGTCTGCAAAAAAAGCAATGTCTTTGGAGGATAAATGCGCTTCCTGAAAATCAGCACTCAGCGTAACTTTGTGCTCAAAATCACCAAAATCATCAAAGCTGCCGAATTGCATACCGAAATATTTTTTCAGCCTTGAGTTTGGTGTGTTAAAAATTAAGTTTTGCAGTTCGATCTGATTGGAATCTATAGTTACTACAGAAGCTAATTTATTTATCACAAAACCACTTTTTTCCCCAAAGGAAAGATTGCTGATTGCTGCTTTGAATAAATGATTTTTCAGGTCAAGGTTATTGGCTGCAATATTTAATTGTTTCAGGTCGATGTCATCAAAATTAACACCGTTGATATTGGTATCAATCAACTGGTTTTTGTATCGAAAATGAAAGTTATTCAGTGCAATCTGTTCAAAATTGATTGTCCAGGGTTTGCTTTTTTGTTGAACTTTTGTGGTGTCCGAATTAAAATAATCCAGAATAAATTTGAGGTTGCTGTTTTTATCCCTTAATTTTTTGAGGTAAAAGGAACCGTTATTTAACGTGATGCTTTTGAAATCGATTTTGCGGGCTCGGATGCTGTTGAACACCGAAAAACCGCTGAGCTGCACATCCAGCAAAGGCGTGCGCAAAAGCGTATCTTTTTGCTGGTCTAATACAAATAAATCCTCCAGCACAACAGAAGAAAATGGTTTTAGGTACAAGCCTTTGATGGAAACCGTTGTGTGCAGTTCTTTAGATAAATAACCGGCCGCTTTTTTGGCTGCCCAGGTTTGCACGGATTTAAATTGAAAAGAAAATACGACCAGTCCCAGCATCAATATCAGCAGGAGCAGCGTAATTAACGTTATTTTGAGTGCTTTTTTAATAACTTTGTATGCTAAATTTTTTGTTAATGCCTGTAATTTTAGGGATAGAATCTTCCTGTGATGAAACCGCTGCCGCGATTTGTATCGATGGCAGGGTGGTAAGCAATACCATCACCAGCCAAAGTATCCATGCGGCATACGGCGGCGTTGTCCCGGAGTTGGCCTCGCGGGTTCATCAGCAAAATATTATTCCCGTTGTTCAGCAAGCAATTTTAACGGCTAAAGTTACAAAAAATGATATTGATGCGGTGAGTTTTACCCGCGGTCCGGGCCTTTTAGGTGCATTATTAGTAGGTGTTTCTTTTGCGAAAGCTTTTGCACTGGCCCGAAACCTTCCTTTGATTGAGGTAAACCACATGCAGGCACATATTATGGCCAACTTTATTCAGGATCCAAAACCTAAATTTCCGTTTATCTGTCTCACGGTTTCCGGCGGACACACACAAATTGTTTTGGTAAAAGATTATTTTGATCTGGAAATTATTGGCGAAACTTTGGATGATGCAGCCGGTGAAGCGATAGACAAAACCAGCCGGATTTTGGGTTTGCCTTATCCCGGCGGCCCTTTGATTGACAAATATGCACGTTTAGGAAACCCGGATGCTTTTAAATTTCCGGAGCCACGAATTTCGGGTTTAAATTTCAGTTTTAGTGGCATAAAAACAGCATTCCTTTATTTTGTACGAGATCATGTTGCTGTCAATCCGAATTTTTTGAAAGAAAATTTATATGATCTCTGTGCTTCTATCGAAAAACGGATTGCTACAATCCTGATCAATAAACTAAAAAAAGCAGCCCATCAATATCAGGTTAAAGAAATCGCACTTGCCGGCGGCGTTTCTGCCAATACCGGTTTGCGAAATCTTTTACAGGAAACTGCAACGCAGCAAGGCTGGAACTGCTATATTCCGGCGTTTGAATATTGCACCGATAATGCAGCTATGATTGCGGCAACCGGCTATTATAAATTTTTGAAACAAGATTTCGTTGGCCAGCAAATTGCACCGCTGGCCCGAATGCCATTTTAACACAATAAAAATATGGGTACGGCTTCTTTTATTTTTTGGGCGATTTTTGTGTTGCCTTTGGTAGCGTTTTTAATCTGGCTGATGCGGCAGGATAAGAAGAAAGGGATGACTGGTTTATTCGTTTTGATTCTGGGCGTGATCGGCGCAATTATTTATATGTATGCCAGAACTGGTGGAAAATAAAAGAAGCACCTGCTTTTTGGACAGATGCTTCTTTTAGCATACTTTTTTAGTAAATTATTTACTCAGCTAATGCAACTGTAGGTTCGGTAGTTATACCCGCTACAGCATCTTTAATTTTCTTTTCCAGTTCTTCCATCATTTCAGGGTTATCCAAGATCAAGTTTTTTACAGCATCACGGCCTTGTCCCAAACGGGTTTCGCCATAACTAAACCAAGAACCTGATTTCTTAATGATGTTATATTCCACACCTAAATCAATGATTTCTCCGGCTTTAGAAATTCCTTCACCAAACATAATATCAAACTCTGCCAAACGAAACGGCGGTGCAACTTTATTTTTTACAATCTTTACTTTCACCCTGTTACCGGAAACTTCGTCTGTATCTTTAATTTGAGAAATACGACGTACATCCAAACGAACAGAAGCATAGAACTTCAAAGCATTACCACCAGTTGTCGTTTCCGGATTACCAAACATCACCCCGATTTTTTCCCGTAACTGATTGATAAAAATACAGCAGCAACCAGTTTTGCTGATCATTCCCGTCAGTTTGCGCAACGCCTGAGACATCAAACGTGCTTGCAAACCCATTTTAGAATCGCCCATTTCGCCTTCAATCTCCGCTTTTGGTACCAAAGCCGCAACTGAATCTATTACAATAATATCTATTGCGCCAGAGCGGATTAAGTTATCGGCAATTTCCAATGCCTGTTCTCCATTATCCGGCTGCGAGATCAATAAATTTTCTATGTCAACACCTAATTTTTGGGCATAAGTACGGTCGAAAGCATGTTCTGCATCGATGAAAGCCGCAATGCCGCCTCTTTTTTGAGATTCTGCAATGGCATGAATAGCCAAAGTAGTTTTACCGGAAGATTCTGGCCCGTAAATTTCTACCACACGGCCTTTGGGCAAACCGCCAATACCTAAAGCGATGTCCAGGCCAATAGATCCGGTTGAAATAAATTCTATCGGCTCAATTGTGGTGTCACCCAACTTCATTACTGTTCCTTTGCCGTAAGATTTTTCCAGTTTGTCCAAAGTAAGCTGTAAAGCCTTTAGTTTATCTGTACTGTTTTTATCTGTGCTATTGCTCATTATTTTAGTTTTTCTATGCTCGAAGGTAAGTATAATTTTTAATTTATGCTAATATTTTTATCAAAAAAATTTCATAAAAACCCTTATAAAAGAAGTAGTAAATATAGATAATTATTCCGCATTATCAACCGGATTGCGAACTGCATAATGCTCAAGCCCTTTTGCAAGCTGCTTCAATTTCCGGGTTTTTTGCAAAAATTTAGCTTTTTGAATTTGTGCCAGTTCCTTTTTTCGTACTGCCGTTTCTGTATTTAATTGCTGATAATATTTGCAAAAATGTATTAGCGGACAAATATCGCATTTTGGCGTTCGTGCCACGCAAATATATCGTCCGTGCAAAATTAACCAGTGATGTGCCACGGCAATTACTTCTTTTGGCAGGTATTTTATCAGTTGGAGTTCTGTGGCCAGCGGTGTTTTCGCATGTGTCGTCAACCCAATCCGGTGCGAAACCCGAAACACATGCGTATCCACAGCCATAGCTGGTTCCTGGAAAACCACCGACGAAATTACGTTTGCAGTTTTGCGGCCAACACCCGGCATTTTTTGCAGTTCATCAATTCCCTGCGGCACAATACTATGAAATTCGGTAACCAAAATTTTGGCCATGCCAACCAAATGCCTGGCTTTATTATTTGGATAACTAACACTTCGGATATAAGTAAAAACTTCTTCAACCGTAGCGGCTGCCAGACTTTCCGGCGTTGGGAAACGCCCAAATAGTGCAGGTGCAATCTGGTTAATGCGCTTATCGGTGCATTGCGCAGACAAAATCACGGCTACCAATAATTCAAAAGCTGAGCGGTAATGAAGTTCTGTAATCGGGTTGGGCTGATGCGTAGAAAAATAAGCAACAAAAGCTTTATAACGATCTATTTTAAGCATAATACAAACGTAGAGAAATTTTTATTCTCCTGTTTGATAGCAACACAAAAACACCTTAATTCCTCCAAACCAAAAAATAAACAATGCTTCTTTTACCGCCTATTTTTTGATCTGGAGTAATTTATAATTTTAAAAATTATTTCTTTTCTGGGAGAAAGCTGAATAGCGTTTAGCTGTGCGGATAAAACTTTGTAAAATTGCTTTTCATAAGGTTCCAGATCGTCTGTGGGGTCAAGCTGGTCGTTGCTCAATAAATTAACAGAATTTACTTCAGTTGTAGAGATTTCGGTCATAAGCTGTATAATAAAAATTATCAGCAATAAAACGAAACCTAAAACAATTTAGTATAAAAAGCAGCAATTTTTCCTAATCTTTCAAAAGCAATTCTTTAGTAGTCATCATCCTTCGCAAGTTGTTCAAAGCATAGCGCATCCGACCCAAAGCAGTATTGATACTAACATCCGTAATATCAGCAATTTGCTTAAAACTCAAATCACCGTAATGCCGCATAATCAAAACTTCCTTCTGTTCTGAGGGCAGCAAATGAATCAACTTTTTCAAGTCGGTATACGTCTGCTCCCGGATCATCCGGTCTTCCGTGCTTTCATCATATTGCCCTAAAACATCAAAAATGTCGAAATCTTCGCTGTTATTTACAACAGGCGTCCTTTTTTCCCGACGGAAATGATCGATCACTAAATTATGTGCAATCCGTGCTACCCAAGGCAAAAATTTTCCTTCCTCGTTATATTTACCGGCTTTAAGCGTGTTGATAACTTTGATAAAGGTATCCTGGAAAATATCTTCCGCCAGATATTCATCTTTAACCAATAAATAAATTGAGGTATAAATTTTTGCCTGGTACCTGCGAATAAGTTCTGTCAACCCTGCTTCACTTCCGGAAACATACAGATGAACCAAATCCTGATCACTCGTTTCTCTAAACTCCATAGACCTGCTACCTTGTTCTTTTTTTAAAAATTTTTGAATAAGTAGATTTTTGTCGATAGGTTTCCTATATAATAAGTTTAAGCAATTGCAATATCAAATAAAATAAATAATTTGTTAACAAACAAATATTAAATTAAAAAGACCCGGATGTATCGACCAACCGGTATTTTTGTTTTTTAAAGAAACAGTTTTTACTGATGCTTCTTTTACCATAGATAAATTTTTTGAATGAATAAAGATACAGAAATAGATCCTAAAAAACAGATTTTGATTGCAGGTGCCAGAGTGCATAACCTTAAAAATCTGACAGTTGGGATCCCAAAAAATAAATTGGTTGTAGTTACGGGCATGTCGGGTTCGGGCAAATCTTCATTGGCTTTTGATACGCTTTATGCGGAAGGACAGCGTCGTTATGTAGAAAGTTTATCGTCATATGCACGTCAGTTTTTGGGGCGGATGAACAAACCGGATGTAGATTATATCCGTGGCATTGCGCCGGCCATTGCGATCGAGCAAAAAGTGATCACTTCCAATCCGCGTTCTACCGTGGGCACCTCTACCGAGATTTACGATTATTTAAAGTTGCTTTTCTCCCGGATCGGCAAAACAATTTCGCCAAAATCAGGGCAAACCGTTAAAAAAGATAATGTAACAGATGTAGTCAATTTTGCGGCGGCATTGCCCGAAGAAACAGCCGTTACAATTTATTGCCCGCTGCATCCGCACAATAACCGTACGCTGAAAGAAGAACTGGCGGTTTTGCTGCAAAAAGGCTTTCAAAGGGTTTTGTTTGAAGAAAAGATTTCCCGGATCGAGCAGATTTTGGAAGATGCTTCGATTGCAGATGTGCAGCTGAAATCCGATCATACTGTTTTTATCGTGGTAGATCGGGTGATTATGAACCGGGAAGATGAAACGCTGAGCCGCCTAGCCGATTCTGTGCAAACTGCTTTTTTTGAGGGTCGCGGCGATTGCTATCTCCGCTACAAAACCACGGAGGACGAACCGGAAAAAGACCAGTTTTTTTGCGACCGGTTTGAACTGGACGGGATTCGGTTTGAAGAGCCTTCGCCTAATTTTTTCAGTTTTAATAATCCATACGGTGCTTGTAAACGCTGCGAAGGTTATGGCAAAACCATCGGCATTGATGAAGATTTGGTGATCCCGGACAAAAGTAAAAGCATTTATGACGGTGCCATTGCGCCCTGGCGCAGCGAAAAAATGAAGGAATGGAATGATGCACTGGTAAACAAAGCCAGCAAATTCGATTTCCCTATCCATCGCGCTTACAGCCAGCTCACGCCAAAACAGCAGCAAGTGATCTGGACGGGCAACAAATATTTCCGCGGTTTGGATGCTTATTTTAAAGAGTTGGAAGAGCAAACTTACAAGATTCAGTATCGTGTGATGCTGTCCCGTTATCGTGGCAAAACTACTTGTCCGGATTGCAAGGGCAGCCGGTTGCGGCAGGATGCTTCTTTTGTCAAGGTAAATTTCAAATCCATCACAGATATTGTTTTGCTGCCTATGGATGAATGCCTGGCCTTCTTTCAAAACCTGGATTTGAATGAGCAGGATGAGAAAATAGCGCGGCGTTTGTTGCTGGAAATCATCAACCGATTGCTGTTTTTAAATGATGTTGGCCTGAGTTATCTCACCCTAAACCGGCTTTCAAACACGCTTTCCGGCGGAGAATCACAGCGCATCAACCTGGCTACTTCGCTGGGCAGCAGTTTGGTAGGTTCAGTTTATGTTTTGGATGAGCCAAGTATCGGCTTGCATCCTCGGGATACGCAGCGGCTGATTACTGTTTTGAAATCCTTGCGTGATGTGGGCAATACGGTTTTGGTGGTGGAGCACGAAGAAGAAATTATGCAGGCCGCTGATTATATTATTGACATCGGCCCTGAAGCCGGCTCACACGGTGGCGAGCTGGTTTTTGCTGGAAGTTATGCTGATATTTTAACCGATAAAAACAGCTTGACCGGAAAATATTTAAGTCATCGGGAAGAAATTGCAGTGCCCGGTCAACGCAGAAGCTGGAACGATTTTATCCTGATAAAAGGGGCACGCGAAAATAACCTTAAAAACGTCGATGTCAAATTTCCGCTTGGCGTGCTCACGGTGGTTACCGGCGTTTCCGGTTCCGGCAAAACCAGTTTGGTTAAACGGATTTTGTATCCGGCTTTGCAAAAAAGTTTGGGCAATTATTCCGGCGAAAAAACGGGCGGTTACGATGGCATTGAAGGCGACATCAGCAAAATTGAGCAGGTAGAAATGGTAGATCAAAACCCGATCGGCCGTTCATCGCGCTCTAATCCGGTTACTTATATTAAAGCCTGGGACGATATCCGGAACCTGTTTTCTGCGTTGCCGGCCGCCAAAGCTGCCGGATTAAAACCCGCCGCTTTTTCTTTTAACGTAGAAGGTGGCCGCTGCGATGTTTGCCAGGGCGAAGGCGAAGTAAAAATCGAAATGCAATTTATGGCCGATATTTTTCTGCCTTGCGAGGCTTGCGGCGGCAAACGATTTAAACAGCACGTTTTGGATATTACTTATCAGGACAGTAATGTGGCTGATATTTTACAGATGACGATTGACGAAGCGCAAGATTTTTTCTCAAAAGAAACCAAAATCCTCAACAAAATAAAACCGCTGGTGGAAGTTGGTTTGGGTTATGTGCAACTTGGCCAGTCATCCAACACTTTATCCGGTGGCGAGGCGCAGCGCATCAAACTGGCTTCCTTCCTGATCAAAGGAAATAATGCCAGCAAAACGATGTTTATTTTTGATGAACCCACAACCGGACTGCATTTTCACGATATTAAAAAGCTACTGAAATCATTAAATGCTTTGCTGGATCAGGGCAATACCATCGTGGTGATTGAACACAATATGGACGTAATTAAATGTGCCGATTGGGTGATCGATATTGGCCCGGAAGGCGGTGACCGTGGTGGAAACCTGGTTTTTGAAGGTTTGCCGGAGAAATTAACCAAGGAAAAAAAATCATATACCGGCAAGTTTTTGAAGGAGCGTTTGCAGCAAACTGTGATTTCCTGATTTTATTAATCTGAAACAAGATTAAAAGCTGGTTTTGAAGTAACAGGCAAAATCAGCCGTAAAGGATTTAGCCTAATTTGGGATGGAATTACAGAAGCCGGATCCATTGTTTGGGAAATGATGCAAAGCTAAGCATCAACGCGCAATTTGCCGAACAAGCATAATTTTTTAATATTACAGTTAAAAACCGCCTTTGCAGGCGGTTTTTTTATTTACACCAATGCTTCTTTTATCGACCAAAAAACGATGTTTGTTAATTAGCCATGATTGTATTTCAATCTACCAAAAACCTGATTAATTTTGCTTCATGATCTTCCTGACCTTTTTCCTGGGTGTCGTATGCAATTTCATCGGCTATGTTCCGCCTGGAAACGTTAATTTAACGCTCATACAAATCACCATCAACCGTGGCTTGAAACAGGCAATTTATTTTATTTCTGCCTTTTCGGTTATCGAGTTTTTTTTCACGTTGCTGATTATGTACGGTGCCAGCTGGTTATCGCAGCAAATGAAATTGGGTACAATTATCGATTGGGTGATGGTGGTTTTATTTACCGTATTGGGCTTTGTTACCTGGCAAAACCGCAACGAAGAGCCAAGCAAAAATTACTCTGATAAAGACAGCATCAAATACGGCATCATCCTGGGTATCGTCAACCCGATGCAAATCCCGTTCTGGCTCATTACCGGCACGTATCTAATCACGCACGAATGGATAGAAGCATCTGGTTTTGAGCTGATTGTGTTTAGTTTTGGTTCGGCATTAGGCGCGTTTTTATGTTTGTATATTTATGCCAAATCAGCCCGTTACATTAAAAGTAAATTTGCACTCAGCAGTAAAATCATCAATAAAAGTATTGCTATTTTTTTCTGGGGTTTTGCCGCTTATCACATCGTTAAGCAAATTTATCTGATGTTTTTTAAACATCATTAGTTTGGGTTGATGCTTCTTTTATCGTACTTTTTTTGGTCTGACAATTCAACATAAAATATATTTTGATAAACCTTTTGTTAATCACAGCGGTTTATCCATCATGAAAAAACTTTCCAACTATATTATAATTGCTTTGGCCGCAGGGATTGTTTCCTGTAACAGCAACTCAAAATTAGGCCAGCCGGCAGAAAGTGATGCCACTAAAAACACGGATGCCACAACCAGCAATAATGAAGAACACAAGGTTGCTAATAACCCGAACGACAATAAATCAATAAAACTGGAGCAGGTTTTTGCGGATCCGACTTACCAGTTAACCGGTGTAGCTATTTCTAAAACCGGCCGTTTATTCACCAATTATCCGCTCTGGGCACCTTCAATTTATAAATATGCTTTGGTTGAGGTTTTACCGGGCAATCAGGTAAAACCATATCCTGATGCAGCCATGAACAGCTGGAAACCTGGCGAAAGCGGCAAAAATAAATGGGTTTGCGTGCAGGCTGCTTATATTGATGCGGACGATGTAATGTGGGTGATCGATCCTGCCGCTCCGAAACTGGATAAAGTTTATCAGCAGAGCCACAAACTGGTTAAAATTAATCTTGGCACAAACAAAGTAGAACGCACTTATACTTTTGAAGGTATTGCTGATGAACACAGTTATTTAAACGATGTCCGCGTAGATACCAAACGCCAGTTTGCTTACATCACTAATTCGGGTACGGGCGGTATTATGGTGGTTGATTTAAAATCCGGCAAAGCGCACCAGGCTTTGCAAAATCATTATTCTGTACACACAGATAAAGATTTTAAATTTATCATCGATGGTAAAGAAATGAAACAGGATGGCCAGCCGGTAAAATTTGATTCTGACGGAATTGCACTGACTCCTGATGGCGACTGGTTGTATTATAAACCGCTAACAGACACGAAATTATATCGGATTAAAACAGAATTTCTGCGGAATGACACTTTAAGTGGCCAAAAACTAAAAGGTTATGTAGAAGATTTAGGAAAATATATGGTAACCGACGGAATGGAATTCGACCAAAAAGGAAATTTATATTTGGGTGATCCGCAGCATTCTTCCATTGTAAAAATTACGCCTGATTTGAAAGCAACTACTTTAGTGCAAGATGCGCGTTTGATCTGGCCGGACAGTTATTCTATTTCTAAAGATGGTTATTTGTATGTAAGTTGTTCGCAAATCCAGAAAACACCGGAACACAATGCCGGCGTTAATAAACGTACTTCGCCGTACGCGATCTATAAAATTAAATTGCCATAAAAACAGCATCATTAGGTTGATGCTTCTTTTATCACCTAAAAATCAAAACTAAAACCATGAATTCTTTCCATATTGATATTCCCCGAAAAGATCATACCATGACAATTCGGGTTGAAGATGCTAATAAACCTAAGCTTACTGCTTATAATCTTTTTTATAACGATCAACTGTTCGGTTGCTTAGTTTGCAATGAAAATAATATATGGATTTACGAACCGCACGCCCATGAAGCATTGATTTTGAATGCCGAAGAAATTCAGCATTTAGGCAAGCAAATTGGCCAGCACGTCAGTTAAATGCTATAAACCTGAGCAAGACAGGCTGTTCCTAAGCGGAATAGCCTTTTTTGTTTATTTTTGTTTCATTACACAAATCACATTATTAAGGTTAGGTTAATTAACCTTTTTTAGAGCAATATGGCTGATAAAACGATTGACCTGGGCGAGCAAAGCGAAGTAGAAGTTTACGGTGCCAGGGTACATAATCTTAAAAATATAGACATCTCTTTTCCGCGAAACCAATTGGTGGTGATAACCGGTTTGAGTGGCAGCGGCAAATCTTCCCTGGCTTTTGATACGATTTATGCGGAAGGGCAACGCCGTTATATGGAAACTTTTTCGGCTTATTCGCGCCAGTTTATGGGCGGCATGGAGCGGCCGGATGTAGATAAAGTTTCTGGTTTGAGTCCGGTAATCGCTATTGAACAAAAAACAACCAGCAAAAACCCACGATCAACGGTTGGCACAATTACCGAGATTTACGATTTTATGCGCCTGCTTTTTGCCCGCACCGGCGATGCCTATTCGTATGTAACGGGCGAGAAAATGGAGCGTTTATCCGAAGATCAAATTTTTAAAACCATTTTAGAACGTTTTAAGGATCAGCCGATTAATATTTTGGCACCGGTTATCAAAGGCCGAAAAGGACATTACCGAGAACTTTTTGAGCAGATCCGCAAGCAAGGCTATTTGAAAGTTTGGGTAGATGGCGCAATCCAAGATTTGGAACCAAAAATGCAGGTTGACCGCTACAAAATCCATGATATTGATATTGTGGTAGATCGTTTGGTAATTAACGAAAAAGACGAAAAACGGTTGCAAACTTCGCTACAAACCGCTTTAAAAGTGGCTAAAGGAATTATCCGCGTTGCCGATCAGCAAAATCAGGTTTCTTTTTTCAGTAAATTTTTGATGGATCCGGTTTCCGGGATTTCTTATGATGAGCCTCAGCCTAACACCTTTTCGTTCAACTCGCCTTATGGTGCTTGTCCGCGTTGCGATGGCTTGGGTTATATTTCTGAAGTGGATGAAGATGCCATCATTCCGGATAAAAAATTAAGTATTTTGAATGGCGGTTTGGCTCCGCTGGGCGAATACCGCGAAACCTGGATGTTTCAGGTTTTAAAAGCATTAAGTAAAAAATACGAGTTTTCACTTGCTACGCCTATTGAAAAACTATCACCGGAAATTGTAAAGATTATATTGAACGGTTCGCCGGATATGATTACGGTTCCGGTAGAATATAATAAATACAACGTCCAGAATTATCAAATTAATTTTGACGGTATTATTAAAATGCTGGAAGAGCAGCAGGAACGTAAAACTGAAGATCATGGCGAAGATCTGGACAATTATCGAACGGTAAAAATTTGTCCGGAGTGTCATGGAGCGCGCCTTAAAAAAGAATCACTAAATTTTAAGATCGACGGAAAAAATATTTTTGAGCTGGCTACAATGGATATTGTTACCTTAAACGATTGGTTCCGGGGTTTGGAAGAACGTTTAACAGATCGCCAGAATATCATTGCCAAAGAAATTTTAAAAGAAATCCGTACCCGCATCGGTTTTTTGCTGGATGTTGGTTTGAGTTATTTAACGCTTGATCGGACAGCCAGAACGCTTTCGGGCGGAGAAGCGCAAAGGATTCGATTGGCTACGCAAATTGGTTCGCAACTGATGAACGTGATGTACATTTTGGATGAGCCCAGCATTGGTTTGCACCAGCGCGACAATGATCGGCTGATCCACGCCCTGAAAAACCTGCGCGATCTGGGCAATACGGTTTTGGTGGTGGAGCACGACAAAGACATGATTTTGGAAGCAGATTATGTAATTGATATGGGTCCGGCAGCTGGCGTACATGGCGGAATGGTGGTAGCGCAAGGCACACCGCAGCAACTGATGCTCCAGCAAACGTTAACCACTTCGTACCTGAACGGCAGCAAAGAAATTGCTATCCCAGAGAAAAGAAGAGCTGGAAACGGCAAATTTCTATCGATAAAAAAAGCATCAGGCCACAACCTGAAAAATGTAAATGCAGATTTTCCACTGGGGAAACTGATTGGTGTAACCGGCGTTTCTGGTAGCGGCAAATCGAGTTTGATTACAGAAACGCTATATCCGGTTTTGAACCATTACTTTTTTAGGGCGAAAAAACAACCTTTGCCTTATGGGAAAATTGAAGGTTTGGAGCATATTGATAAAGTAATTGAGATTGATCAAACACCAATTGGCCGCACACCACGCTCTAACCCAGCTACTTACACAAGCGTTTTTTCTGATATCCGGAGTTTGTTTGTTGGTTTGCCTGAAGCACGGATTCGTGGTTATAAACCCGGCCGTTTTTCCTTCAACGTAAAAGGCGGAAGATGCGAAACTTGCCAGGGCGCGGGCGTGAAACTGATCGAGATGAACTTTTTGCCTGATGTGCAGGTGCCCTGCGAAGAATGCGGCGGCCGGAGATACAACCGCGAAACTTTAGAAGTTCGTTATCGCGGCAAATCCATCAGTGATGTGCTGGATATGAGCATTGAAGATGCGTGTGCATTTTTTGAACCGATCCCTTCTATCTACCGGAAAATCAAGACGTTGCAGGATGTTGGTTTGGGATATATTACACTTGGGCAATCATCAACTACACTTTCTGGCGGAGAAGCGCAACGCGTTAAATTAGCAACAGAGCTTTCCAAAAAAGATACCGGTAATACGTTTTATATTTTGGATGAACCGACAACCGGCTTACACTTTGAAGACATCAATGTGCTGCTTGGCGTTTTAAATTTACTGGTTGATAAAGGCAATACGGTTTTGGTGATTGAACATAATTTAGATGTGATAAAAGTAGCAGATCACGTGATTGATCTTGGGCCGGAAGGCGGTTCCGGTGGTGGCAAAATTTTGTTTTCGGGCACACCAGAAGGTTTATGTAAAGTAAAAGAAAGTTTTACGGGTAAGTTTTTGCAGAAGGAAATGCACGCAGTGGTTTAAAATTTTCAAAGAATCTTAAAAAAAAGGAAATGCTTCTTTTACAGTGATAAAAGAAGCATTTCCTTTTTTAAACATTGCTGTAAAATATTTTGTTAAGAAATTATGTTAAAATTGATTTCCGCTACGCAAATGCACGAAGCTGATGCACATACCATCAAAACAGAACCAATTTCTTCTGTCGATTTGATGGAACGGGCCAGCAAAGCTTTCGTAAATTGCTTTTTCAGTTATTATCCGGATAAAGATATTTCAATTTCGGTTTACTGTGGAACAGGAAATAATGGCGGCGACGGTTTGGCTATTGCGCGTTTGCTAAAAGCTGATGGCTACCAAAATATCAACGTAAAGATTGCGCGGTTTTCGGATCATTCCACTTCGGATTTTGATACCAATTTTACCCGGATAAAAGAAGCATCGATAGATTTTATAGAATTGATAGCAGGTGATCTTCCTGAAGAAAACGCTGCAGTTATCATTGATGCTTTGCTCGGCAGCGGACTAAACAAACCACTAAATGGTGCTTATGCTGATTTGGTTGAGAAGCTAAACGCACTTCAAAAACAAGTTGTTGCAGTGGATGTTCCTACCGGTTTTTTTGCAGAAGGTGAAATCGATCCGAACGCAATCGTTTTAAAAGCAAAACTGGTAATTACTTTCCAACGGCCAAAAATCAATTTTTTACTACCTGAATCAGCTTCTTTTATGGATGATTTTTTGGTGGTCGATATCAAAGTGGACGAAAACTTCCTCCAAAATAGTAACAGCTTTTATCATTTAGTTGAAGAAAAAGACATCGTTAAAATTCTAAAACCACGCAGAAAATTTCAGCATAAAGGATCGTTTGGCCATGCACTTTTGATTGCTGGCCAGGCAAAAACGTTGGGTGCAGCTTTGCTTTGTTCTTCTGCTACAGTTTATGCAGGCGCAGGTTTGACAACATTGTGCCTTCCCGAACCTGGTTTAACCGCGTTAAATGCTTCAATGTCTGAAATAATGGCGATTGTGCGGGAAGAAAAACAGTTGCCAGAAATTGACTGGGACATATTTAAAGTGATTGGTATTGGGCCGGGACTGGGAAAAGATTCGCAGCACTTGATGGAAGACCTTCTTAAAAATTATAAAAAGCCCATAGTGCTGGATGCCGATGCGTTGAATATGCTTTCAGAAAACCCGGCCTGGTGGCAATCCATACCAGAAAACTCTATTGTTACGCCGCATGTTAAAGAATTTGATCGTTTGTTTGGCAACCACAATTCCTGGTGGGAACGCTTGGAAACTGCCAGAAAACAAGCTTCAAACAAAAAAATTGTGATTGTTTTGAAGAATCAATATACAATTATTGCTAATTCTAACGGGCAGCTTTATTTCAATTCAACCGGAAATCCGGCTATGGGAACTGGTGGTATGGGCGATGTACTGACCGGTACAATTGTTGCGCTTGTTGCACAAGGCTATACGCCTTTTGAGGCAGCTTTAACAGGCGTTTTTATCCATGGAAAAACAGGAGATGATTTAGCTCTGGGCAACCAATTATCAACAGTTTTACCTTCACAAATTGCTAAACATTTACCTGTCACGATCGCAAAATTATTAGCACAAAAAAATAGCTAAGCAAAAATTGCTTAGCTATTTTTATAGGGTAAAAACAGTATTATTTATGGCTGATACTCATGGCAACCATTTGCGTTAAAGTCGGTTTTTTACTTCCGCCTCTTGGTTCTAAAGTTACTGCAAAAACTGCTGCTTTATCAATTGAAAGCATACTTTGTATCATAGAGTCTTTTTTGCCAATATCAAAAACACCTAAACTTATTGGTTTCAACTTACGTATCGCCCACAATTGATATTGATGATCTTTATCATTAGGTAAAAGTCCGGAACCTGATTTATTGATAAAAAGTTTCTTTTTATCCGGGTTCCAAGCTATTAACAAAGCAGAACCTGATTTATTTCCGTTTGTACCTCTCAATTTAATAAAACGACTATCAGGATCATAAAAAATACTTTCAGCTTTTTCACGATCTTTACCGGCTGATTCCAATGCTGAAATTTTAGATTTTGATCGTTTTAAAGCATTTTCTAAAGCAACAAGTTCCGGAGAGTTCCCTTTTGCTTTTACAGTAATGCTATCTACTAAAACAGGATTTTGCAAAGCAGACTGACCGGAAGATTGCTTAAATTGGTCAATCTGATTTTGCTGATAATTAACCTGATTGGCAAATTTTTGATTTTGTAGCTGTAAGCTTACCAACTGCTGCCTGGATTGTTTTAAGTTGTTGTACACATTAAATAAAGCAACCAAGCTTACCAACAATAAAGCTACACTTGCGGCAAAAGCATATTGATAAAAATAGCTTTGATTAACTGTTTTTAGCGGAACTATTTTCTTTTCAGCAATAAAATTTTGTTCAGATAAAAGATCTTTTTTAACCGGTGCATTATTTACCAACTTACTAATTATAGTATCTCTTATACTTTCGCGTGGTTCGATGGCATTATAATCTGCAAAAAGCTCCATTGTTTGGCTTATATCGTTTAATTCTTGTTTAATTGCCGGATACATTGCAGCATAAGTCTCTACTTCCTGTTTTTCTTGAGGCGTAAGATCATTTAAAACGTATAGTTCTAAAATTCCAGATTCAATATATTGTCTTATATCTTCCACACTAATTAAAATATTTCCTCAATTGTATGATAGCCATCCTTAGCCGGGTTTTGATCGTACCGAGAGGAATACTCAATTCATCCGCTGCTTCCAGATGCGTATATCCTTTAAAATAAACCAGGTCCAAAATAATTTTCTGTTCCGGTTTTAATTTATCCACTAAATCTTTAACGCCTAAAAGTTCAGGCTTATAAGTAGTGTTTAAATTTGCATCAATTGAAGTTACGTTGATTTCAAGTTCATGGTTTTTTGTTTGATTTTTATAGTCTTTTGACCGTATTTTGTCAATAGAAAGATTTCTGGCGATATTTACCATCCAAGTAAAGAGGCGGCCTTTATCTGAATTGTAAGATTGAAAGGAATTCCAGATTTTTACGAAGGTTTCCTGTAACAAATCTTCTGCAATTTCATTATTTTGTACAATCCTGATTATCACACCAAACAGCGAAGCAGAATACATGTCATATAATGCTTCAGCAGCAATTTTATCCTGCCGCTGAAGAGCTGCAATGAGTTCTGTTTCAGAAAGTGATATTTTACTCTTCTTGGCCAATGGAATGGGAAATTACAAAATTTTAAAAGTTGAACAAGTGTTTTTCGGCATGATAAGAAGAGCGAACTAAAGGGCCACTTTCCACATATCTGAAACCCTTTTGTAATCCTATTGTTTTGTAAAACTGAAACTGGTCCGGGTGTATCCAATCTAAAACGGGATGATGGCTTTTTGAAGGCTGCAAATACTGCCCAAGTGTTAGGATATGAACACCTGCTTCCAACAGATCGTCCATCGCCTGCAACACCTGATGCTCCATTTCGCCCAAACCCAGCATAATACCTGATTTGGTACGAATTCCAGCGGCAGATATTCGCCGTAAACATTCCAAACTCCGGTCATATTTTGCTTGTATCCTTACTTCTTTTGTCAGCTCTTTTACTGTCTCTAAGTTGTGGGAAATTACTTCCGGACGCACAGCTATCACACGTTCCAGGTTTTCCCAATTCCCCCTAAAATCCGGAATTAAAGTTTCCAGCGTAGTTTCCGGGCTTTCGCGGCGGATAGCATTAATTGTTTCTGCCCAGATAATCGAACCGCCATCTTTCAAATCATCACGATCTACAGAAGTGATTACGCAATGTTTTACCTGCATTAGTTTTACAGAACTGGCCACCCGTTCAGGTTCGTTCATGTCAACAGACAGCGGCCGGCCAGTTGCAACAGCGCAAAAAGAGCATGACCTGGTACAAATATTTCCCAAAATCATAAATGTAGCCGTACCAGCACCCCAGCATTCTCCCATATTCGGGCAGTTGCCACTTTCGCAAATGGTATGTAGTTTATGCGTATCCACCAACCCGCGAACGTGTGCATACTCTTTTCCAACAGGTAATTTTACCCTCAGCCAATCTGGTTTACGCTGATTTTGAACAGCAGGAACTACTGGTAAATCGATCATAACACAAAACTAATTATTTCCATTCTATTTGCATAAAATACTACTTAACCAAAAGGTTAATGACGATTAACTGACTACAATTTATTTAATTTGCCTGTATAATCCAAAACCAAAAATGGCAACTATTGAAACCGTATATCAAGGCACATTGAGAACTCAAGCAAAACACGTGCAATCCGGAACCGAAATTTTAACTGATGCGCCGGTTGACAATCAGGGAAAAGGTGAAGCATTTTCGCCAACAGATTTATTGGCTGCATCTTTAGGAAGTTGTATGCTTACGATTATGGGTATTACGGCTCGGGAGCACCGTATCAACATTGAAAACACAACTTGTGAAATTACAAAGGTTATGTCAGCTAACCCTCGTAGAGTTGGGGAAATTGATGTCGAACTGAATTTTCCTGAAAAATATTCCGACAAGCAGCAAAAGATATTAGAAAGGGCAGCTTTAACCTGCCCTGTTTATTTAAGCCTGCACCCGGATATTAAGAAATTAGTGAATTTTAACTGGTAAAAACAGTATTACTGTATAGATTCTACAGCTTCTTCTGCGGAGATAGCTGAGTGCGATTGATCCAGAATACATTCGCCGTTTCTGATAAGCAGCAACTGTGGAGATTCGTGGTGAACATTAAATACTTCTGCAACTTTAGCAGAAATCTCACGGAATTTAATCAGGTCTAAAAAATAAAGTGGGGTAACGTTTACGTCAAACAGTTTTTCATCCAGTTCAAACTTTCTTTTTGCCATCATGCTGATCGGGCAACGTGTGCTGTGTTTAAAAATTATACTGTAACCACTATTCGTTTTAATTGCATCAACTTGTTCTGCGGAGGTAAGATTTGTCCAATTCATATCCACAAAATTAGAAGGATGCTTCTCTTATCGACCTAAATATTTGGAAATTGACAATAAGCCGATTATCTGTGATGGCTATTGCCATAAGCCGGACAAAGTTTGGAAGCGCAAGATGACAAAGAGCCTGACAAAGCAACGGCTAAAATAGCCAGTAAAATAATTTTTCTCATTTAGATAAATTTATAATTCCTTTAAAATCAAATAATACTTGTTTTACCGAATTAAGGTTTCAGCCAATTCTGCCATTTTTATGGCGGTTATTGCTGCTTCATCTCCTTTGTTGCCATGTTTTCCGCCGGAACGATCAACTGCCTGCTGTTGGTTATCTGTGGTGAGCACACCAAAAATAACCGGCTTAGAATACTTTATTGAAACATTACTCAAGCCATTGGCTACTGCATTGCAAATGAAATCAAAGTGCCGGGTTTCTCCCTGAATCACACAACCTAAACAAATTACGGCATCTAAATCGCCTTTTTTCAACAGTAAATCAGCACCTGAAGTTAATTCAAAACTTCCCGGAACCGGATAAATCAAGATATTTTCTTCTTCAGCACCATTGCTGGTCAACGTTTGATGTGCACCTTTCAGTAAAGCATTCGTGATTGCTGGATTCCATTCTGCAACTACAATGCCGAAACGAAAAGAAGCGGCAGATGGTATAGTCGTATGCGAAAAATCAGATAAATTTTTAAGTTGAGAGGCCATCAGAAAGATTTAATGTAGCAGATTTTGCCTGATGCTTCTTTTATCAGGTAAAAATTTGCCCGTTTACTTTTGAGCTTGTGCCCTGGCAATGTATTTATCAATATTGGTGGCGTCGTTACTTTCCGGGAAATCCGTTTTGATTTTTTGGTACGCATCCAACGCATCACCATAATTTTTTTGGTTCTCATAAACCAAAGCCAATTTTTTTAAATAAATCGGAGAAACAAAGCTGTTATTACCCTTATCGATCGCTTTTTTATAAAAGGTGATTGCTTTATCGTAATCTTTCAATTCTACATAAGCATCGCCGGTATTACCCAAAGCCTGGGCTGCAACAATCACATCATCACCACGATAATTGGTAAAATTTTCCGCAGCTTTTTTAAATTCACCTTTATTTAAATACGCTACACCCAAATAATAATAAGCTAAATTGGCCGCTTTGGTGTTGCTGTATTCATCTATAATTTTGGCAAATCCCGGATAGCCGGCATCACCGTTAATAGCTTTGTCCCATTGTTTTTTCTCCCAAAAATCCTGTGCAACATACATTTGGTTTGAAGCCGTTACTTCACGCGGGGCAAGGTAAAATTTTTGATATGCAAAATAAATCACGATCAAAGCCAGTACAGCAGTGATGATAAAAGTCAGGCTTTTTTGATTTTCCCGTACAAAATTTCCGGTTTGAGCGAGGGCTTTAGATTCTACAGGCGTGTTTATCTCCGGTGCAACTTTAGTATTTGGCTGATTGATTGACATTTGTATCCAAAAATTTAGTTTGCAAAAATACGGTTTTAACCATCTTTAGCAACACTTAATTTTGGGAAATTTAAACCTGGTTTTATACTGATGCCTCAGCAATACCGCAAGGATTGCTAACTTTGAAGTCCGACATGCATTTAACACAGCTTTCCCTTTTAAACTTTAAAAATCATGTACAGGCTGAACTTAATTTCCAGCCGGGCGTAACCGTTTTCGCCGGTGATAATGGGGCTGGAAAAACCAATTTGCTGGATGCCATTCATTATCTTTCCTTGTGCAAAAGCTACTTCAATCCAATTGATAGCCAGCAGATTTTGCAAGGCACAGATTTTTTTATGGTAAACGGAGCATTCATTAAAGAAGATCAAAAAGATACCGTTTCCTGCGCTATCAAACGCAATCAAAAAAAGCAGTTTAAGCGTAATAAAAAAGAATATCAGCGGCTGGCAGATCATATTGGCTTATTTCCGCTGGTGATGCTTTCTCCCTATGACATCAATATTATCATGGAAGGCAGCGAAGAACGGCGGAAATTTGTAGATAATGTGATCTCGCAAACCGATCATCAATATCTGGATGAACTAATTTCGTACAATAAAACTTTGCTTAACCGAAATATCCTTTTAAAAAATATTGCTGATACGGGCAAATATGATCCGCAATTATTAGAAGTTTTTGATGAACAGTTGGTAGCTTCCGGCAATATAATCTTCCAGAAAAGAAAAGCTTTTATGGAAGTTTTTACGGAGATTTTTAATAAGCATTATCAGTATTTGAGTGAAGATGCCGAACGCGTAGAATTGATCTATGAATCACAATTATTGCAGGATAATTTTGCTTCGCTGCTCAAAAAATCAACAGAACGGGACCGGGTTTTGGAACGCACCAGTGTTGGCATTCATAAAGATGACCTGCAGTTTTCCATCCACAAAATGCCTATGAAAAAGTTTGGTTCGCAAGGGCAGCAGAAATCATTTTTGGTGGCTTTGAAACTGGCGCAATACAGTTTTTTGTATCAGCAAAAAGGCTTTAAACCACTACTTCTTTTAGATGATATTTTTGATAAACTGGACGAAAAGCGAATTCATAAATTAATGCAAATGGTTTCGGATAATAACTTTGGGCAGGTTTTTATTACGGATACCAATGCTGCCCGTATGCAACAGATTTTTGATCATATCGGTGTGGAAGTTGCTATTTTTAATGTACATAAAGGACAGGTTGATGGGCCGTACAAATGATAAAACGCTGAAAGAAGCTTTGGGCCAGATGCTTAAAGTTTACAAAATCAAGCGCAAATTTGACGAAACGGCCGTTATTGCACACTGGCAGGATTTGGTGGGGAAACCGGCTGCAAACCGGACTAAAGAATTATTTATCCTGAACCGAAAACTGTTTATACGAATGGATTCATCCGTTTTAAAAAACGAATTGCTGCGGATGCGTTTGGATATCATAGAGAAGATCAACGAGCAAGCAGAAACAGAACTGATTACGGAGATTATCTTGTTGTAATATTTTGGAAACACCAATACTGTTTTTACCCTGATAAAAACAGTATCGGTATTTTAAACTTCAACTTTCAATTCAGCTTGCCTATCCGTCAGTTCAAAAACTTCACCATAAGGAATAATGGTAATCTGGCCAAACTGTTCCAGCAAATTTTTATAAGCTTGTGCAACCGGACGCGGCTTTCGATCAAGATCAGTCATCTTTTTTCTGCTCATTCCAAAGGCCATCTTTAGCACTTGCTTTTGCAGAAACATAAATTTCGTTTACAGGTGTTTAAAACCGTACTCGGGGATAGCACCGGGCAACGGCTTCAGCATATTTGGCAAAATGAACAGGTAGTTCTGGGTTTTGAAAATTACCTACTCAATCCGGTACGCCAAAGTGCCTTTGTATGTAGGATATAAAACTTTGAGCCTATTTAAATTTTACTAAACTTATTTTCAATGCTTCTTTTATCAACTAAAAAAACATAAAATTTTCATGCTTTTTCTATTTGTATTGGATATAAAAAGCAAAATTTACAGGCATAAAAGAAGCATTGTTAATCTTGCTGTTATAAATTTAAACAGGCTCTTTTATCGGCCATTAATTATTTCTTATAAAAGCATCAGCAATACGATACGAAACCGCAATAATGGTTAAAGTAGGATTGGCACTTAACGAACTTGGGAAAATAGAATTATCGGCGATATATAGGTTCGGAATATCAAATGATTGTCCGTAGCTGTTTACCACGTTTTGCTCAGGATCATTTCCCATCCGGCAGGTGCCGATAGTATGTGCATTACGATTTATCGACCAGACATGCTTTGCACCAGCATTTTCCCAGATCGCTTCCATATTTTTTTTGGCATGGGCAGCCATTTTTTGTTCGTTTTCACCGTTGCTGAAATGAATGCGCGGTTTAGGAAGGCCCATTTCATCCAGTTCAGTTGCTAATTCTAGGAAATTATGATCATAAGGCAAACATTCGCCATGCATATTGATGCCTGCCACATGGTTGTAGTGGCGCATTCTTTCGCGTAGCTCTTCACCAAAAATCCCTGTTGCACGTGCCAGCTGCGACGCATAAGTAACGGGCATTACGCCAATAGATTGGATTAAATATCCGCCGGCAAAATCCGCATCCGGTGCACGGTGCATATCTTCCGAAATCAAGCCGCCCGGTATTCCTTTCCATGGATCAATCTTTTGGTCAAATTCGCCCCAAACCTGCAAGCCTGTATGCGCCATAAAATTTTTGCCAACTTGTCCGCTGCTGTTGGCCAATCTATTGATCAATAATAAACGTGGTGTTTCAATAGCCCCGGCACATAGGAAAACGTTTTTGCAAAGCTGTTTTTCTAATTGACCATTCCTTTTATATACAACAGCTTCTATTTTACCGAAATTATCTTTCAGTAATTCGGTCACAAAACTGGTTGGCCGTACTTCTGCACCAAAATAGATGGCTACCGGAATCAACGTTACATCCATACTTGCTTTGGCCCCTGTAGAACATCCGGCCTGGCAAAAACCACGGTTGGTACAAGCTTGTCTCCAGCCAATATGTTCCTGATAATAAGCCGATGATAAAGCTGCATTTGCTGCTGGTGATGTTCTGATGTTCAGTGGTTTACATCCTCTTTCCATCAATTGGGCTGCTGCGTTTAAAGCCAGCGGCGGCAAAGGATAACTGACATTTCTATCTGGGCCCCAAGGGTAAGGAGTTGGGCCAGAAATACCTAAATTAACTTCCAGCTCATCGTAATAGGTTTCTAAATCTTGATAAGAAAAGGGCCAGTTATGTCCAACGCCGAAATCAGTATTTATATAAAAATCATCCGGGATCGGCCGCGGTGTATAAGCAGTATAATGCAAAGTAGATCCGCCCACGCCAATACCAGAATTATTTTTGCCAAAAGCAAGCGGGTCATTGCCGGCACTTAATCGTTCATGCGTCCAGAAAAGTTTATTTTGCTCGGTTTCATCAGTTGCAAAATCAGCTGGCGGGTTCCAATAATTTCCTGCTTCCAATGCAACTACTTTTAGTCCGGCTTTGGCTAATTTGGCCATTAAAGGCGCACCACCAGCACCTGTACCAATAATTACGGCATCTACAATTTCGCTGTTTTGATATTGGCGCATAAAAGAAACTTCAGTTTAAATAATATTTTCAGGTTTAAGCTGAGGGACTTCCCAGCCATTTGCGTCTGCAAAACCTGTGTAGTTAATTTCGGCTTGCGCATTTGGATGACCATAAAAATGTTCCGTCGCTTCCGTCAGCATCAATTCAAAAAACAATTTTCCTGAGAAATTTTTCCAGGTTTCTCCATCTGCATTCCCTTGCTGTACTGTTTTTAGCAAGTCTTTTTTTTCTTCTAAGGATAGCTCACTAAAATTTTGATGCGATAAAAGAAGCACGCTTTCTGCAATACCTTTTAAACCTGTTTGATAAGCAATACCATCAGCTGGAAGCTGATCATAACGCCAGCCAGGGCCTGTTTTGGCAGTCAAACGTTGGTCTATCGCTCCGGCTACATTCACCAAGCAATTATTAGTCTGTTGCGCCAGCAATACATCACAAACAGATTGCAATAAATCAAATTCTTTTATTGAGAAAAACAATGGAGAAGGGCTAATTTTGTTCTCTCGCTGCTCCAGTACTTCCTTGGTTTTTGGAGTAACCTGATCGGAATGCAGTAACTCAGCAAACGCTTCTTTTGTCATAGATTTATTTTGCTGCGGATAAACGGCCACCGGTTACTTCAACCAAACTGCCCGTCATGAAACTACCATCATTTGAAGCTAGGAAAACATAAGCCGGGGCCAGTTCTTCCGGCTGGCCAGGCCTTGCCAAAGCCACTTCATGACCAAATTTTTCTACCTCATCTATCGGCATTGTTCCGGGTATGTTCGGTGTCCAAACCGGGCCTGGTACTACTGCGTTTACCCGTATATTTTTCTCACCTAATTGCAGCGCAAGGGATTTCGTGAACGAATGTATAGCACCTTTGGTAGATGAATAATCAACCAAATTTTCCAGTCCCGTCATCCCTACAATGCTTCCGGTATTTACGATAGAATCACCTGCTTGTAAATACTTTAAAGCCGCTTGCGCCATAAAAAAATATCCAAAAATATTAGTTTCAAAAGTTCTGCGAAGTTGTTCTTCACTAATGTCTTCCAACTTGGTTTGCACTTTTTGAAAAGCCGCATTATTTACCAAAATATTTAATTTTCCATATTCGGTAACTGTTTTTTCAACTGCATCTGTACAAGCTTGTTTTTGGCGCACATCAGCTTTAATCACTAAACATTTACTGCCTTTTGCTTCCACCAATCTTTTGGTTTCGGCGGCATCTGAATCGTTTTCGTTATAAAGGATCGCAACATTTGCGCCTTCCATCGCAAAAGCAATAGCTACAGCACGGCCAATGCCAGAATCTGCGCCGGTAATCAACGCTATTTTATCTTCAAGTTTTCCTGCGGGATGATAGTTAGACAAATCAGAATCCGGTTGCTGTTTCATATCAGACTGCTTAGCCGGGTAGGGGAGCTGTTCTCCTTTTATCTCTTTTGAACTTGGACGAGGTTCCAGATTATTCATAGTAAATTTTTATAACTGTATAACTTAACCAAACGCAACCAGTTAAAGTATGTTTGTTTGAACTCATACAATTAAGAACTATAATGCTGCGAAATTTTGCTTAGAGCCTATTTAAGTTTTATTTTGATAATATTTATATACTTCTTTTATCACCTAAAAATCATTGTGTTATGCTTTTGTCATGCCGGACTTGTTTTGGCACCCTATAAGATTGACATATTGTTTTGTCCTAAGAAATCTTGAAAAAAATATAGAATGACAACCAAATGCTTTTTTTATCACCTAAAAATCAGTGGAATTTTTTTGAATTAATTTAGGCATCAATATTTATAAGATAAAAGAAACATTAAATTTTTCTTTTATTAAATTTTAAACAGGCTATTAATTTTTATGGAAAATTTCTATACTCTATGAGTATGTGTAAACTTATATTAGAAAAAATGATAGTGCTTTTTTTAGCACAATAAAACTGAAACCGCCCAATTTCTAACGTTATAAAAGTATTGTAACATCAAGTTTTTTTGGAAATAAGCGAAGCATAGAAATAAACTAAATACAATTTAAACAGCCTCTATATTTTATTTAAAAATCTACTTTAGCTACCGGCCTGTTTCAATTTTATTAATAAATACTGCTTTTAATACCCAAATTTTACCCATGCTTTTAATATTTTCTGCTTCAATAATAATACTTTTTCGCTTATCAGTATTAATAAGGATATTTTTCGCCTGATACAAAACATGTAAAGGAGATATTGTTCATGGCGATTAGTAAGATTACCTTTTGCGTTATAGGGGTGGATTTT
>JAABUT010000516.1_pt1 | contig 60425 bp, 60 predicted proteins | sample 5559281 | NCBI WGS metagenome assembly JAABUT01 (sample SAMN10711880, study PRJNA513359) | rock metagenome | isolation source: Antarctica rocks | place: Antarctica: Victoria Land, Ricker Hills nord | collected 2016-01-04 | reverse complement strand
CGCAATCGAGACTTACATCGACGCCTGGAACAAACGCTGCCAGCCGTTCACCTGGACCAAAACCGCCGACGAAATCCTCACCAAAGCAACCGGCGGTCAAAGATCATCGTTCACGCGACACTAGCTCCGGGGGAAGCGCACATGATGCTGGAGCCCGAGCTTGCCGCGATGTACGCAGGCGTACGACCCGGCACGCTCCGCGTCTGGGCCAGCCGCCCATCCACGGGCGTTACGCCCCCGTGGATGGGCGGCTACGACACCACGCAGATCGACGCCTACCTCGCCCGTCGCAACACGCGCATGATCCGGGGGCGGTCCAGGCTTGACCACGTGAGCAGATTGTGAGCTAGTCGTCGAGGCTCCGGTCCCGTCGCAGCACACGATCAGCGCATCACGCAGGCCGCGGTTGCGCAGCTCGGTGAACACCGACAACCAGAACTTGGCGCCTTCGTTGTCTTGCAGCCAGATGCCGAGGACGTGTTTGAACCCGTCGACATCGACCCCGACGACCAGGTGCGCGACCTTGTTGGTGACCGCGCCGGAGTCGCGAACCTTGATCCGGATGCCGTCGACGAACACGATCGGATAGACCTCCTCGACCGGACGCGACTGCCAGGAGCGGACCTCCTCGATGACCACGTCGGTAACCTTGGCGACCGTCTCGTGGCTGACCTCGACGCCGTAGACCTCGCCCAGATGGGCCTTGATGTCGCGGGTGGTCATGCCACGGGCATAGAGGCTCAGGATCATCTCGCTGGTCGAGCCGAGGCGACGCGTGCGCTTGGGCACCAGCTGCGGCTCGAAGCTGCCGTTGCGATCGCGCGGCACCTCGATGCGCGACTGGCCGGCGGTGGTGATGACGGTTTTCGGGGTGAACCCGTTGCGCGAGTTCCCGGAGCCGCCGCCGACAGGATCGCCCCGGTCATAACCGAGATGATCAGCCATCTCGACCTCAAGGCCGCGCTCGAGCACCGCCTTGATCATCCGGCTGATCAACCCATCCGGCCCGTCGATCGCAACCCCGGCAGCCTCAGCATCAGCCAGCAGCGCGTCGATGCGCTCCGGCTCGAGCAACTCGCCAAGTCGCTGAGCAGCCGCACCGGCCTGCTCCGGCTGCTCGCCATCAGACACATCACCAGTCTGAGTCGTGCTGGTCGTCATCGTCGTCCTTTAGAGGCCGCGTCGAACGATTGCGCACCGGACACACTGAGCAGATCACCTTGAGAAGTGCTCGGCAGGGAGCGTTTGACATCCGCATCAACAGGTACGGGATCAGCCGTATGTCGAAGACGGCCGAGCCGTTCTGGACGTGGTCACAGATACGGGTGGAAGGACCGATACGACAAGGCGGGCGAACCGCCGGGATGCCTCGCACCATCGGTGATGTGGCCGCTGTAGTCGTGTTCGGTTCAGAACGGGTGGAAACGCTATTCGATGTAGAAGACGCCGCGCTGCTATGCGTCATGACCGGCTGGCAGGGGCACCCTATGGATTGGAACACCTTCGGTCAGTAATGACCTCCCACACATCGCCACGTTGTGCTGTCGGGCCGTACGTGCGCTCCATGAGCTTGATGCCTACGCTTTGCCGTACCAGCACGTTGGTACGGCTACCCCTTCGCCGAGGTCGATACCGCGGCAGCCGGCGTCAGCGGAGGCCCGCTTCGTCTTCGCAGCCAAGCGTGGTAACCCTCCTCGGAGCGGTGCTGGGTGTTGAGTCGGCCCGGTGAGGCCGCAGTTGAGGAGCGGTCCGAGGCGGTAGTTGTCCTGGCCTGACCCCGGACGGTTGATCCAGAAGCCGTTGCCGGAACGCTTCACGTATTTATGAGAGAATTAGTGGCTTCGGTAGATCCGTTGAAGATTCCCCGCCCGGTGTGGAAGTAGGCCAGCAGCTCGTTGCGCCAGAGCCTGTTTCCGTGGTGTTGGAGCTCCCGGCCGACCTGTCACAATCGATAGGGTTGGCTCGGTGCTGCTCCTACGAACAGTCGCCAAGAGTCGGCCGAAGGAGACGTCATGCAGACCCGCCCACCGGTACCTCCCTTCACCCGAGACACCGCGATCGTCAAGGTTCGCAAGGCCGAAGACGCATGGAACAGCCGCGATCCTGCGACCGTGTCCCTGGCTTACACAGTGGACAGCTGGTGGCGTAACCGGAACACGTTCGTGCAGGGCCGTGAGCAGATCGTCGAGTTCCTCGCCGCGAAGTGGGCGAGCGAGCTCGACTACCGGTTGATCAAAGAACTCTGGGCTTACACCGAGGACCGCCTAGCCGTCAGATTCGCCTACGAATGGCACGACGGCGCCGGCCAGTGGTTCCGGTCCCACGGAAACGAGAACTGGCAGTTCACCGCCGAAGGGCTTATGCGGTATCGCCACGCCAGCATCAACGATCAGGCCATCACAGAGTCCGAGCGCAAGTTTCACTGGGACGCTTCCGGGCCGCGTCCGACGGATCACCCCGGTTTGAGCGACCTCGGGCTGTAGCCCTCAAGAGGCCGGGCTGCGTGTCTCGTCGAATTGACTGCGGCTTTCTGCAGGCACCCGGGCACTCTCACAACGTATCGCGTGGCCCGAGCGCCTGGTTCGTCTTGAGCAGGTACTCCGGATCGATCCGCAAGCCGGTGCCCGACCACGAACACGCACGCAGATCCAGTACGATCGTCTCGGCGTCGGACTCCAGTGCGTCGTGACCGATGCCCAGGATCGAACCGGCGCCAGCCGCCCGTCCGGCCTCGATCCCGTTCAGGCTGTCCTCCACGACCACGCACTCCACGATCGGAACGCCCAGCCGCTGTGCGGCGAGCAGGTAGCCATCCGGCGCGGGCTTACCGGCGCTGACGTCCGCTGAGGTAACGACGACTTCGGGGAGTTCCAGCCCGGCGGCGGCAAAGCGCGCCTGCAACAGTGGCTTGGTCACGGACGTGATCACCGCCCAGTCGCCCGGCAGCTCGCGAGCACCCGGAATGGGCTGGGTCGAACCGGCGTCCGCGATCTCCAGCTCGTCGATCGCCGCCGCACCCGCTGCCCGGTCCGGCTCGGGCAAGAACCGTGAAACCGTGTCGATCGATCGCCTGCCGTGCAGGTTGTCCAGCACCGCGTCCGGGGCGAGGCCGTACTGCATCGCCCACCTCATCCAGGCACGGGTGCCGCTGTCCTTGGAGTCGACCAGCACCCCGTCGGAGTCAAAGAGCACTGCTCTGCAGGGGATGTCGAACCCGACGCTCACGCCACCGTCTGCCATCTGCTCCGTCCGGGACTTGTCCTTCGTGGTCGAGCCCAGTCTAGGAGCCAACGCCGCACTTGAGGTCAGGACACCTCGCGCAGCCGACCGGTGGCGATGTCGAAGACGACCCCCGGACGCTGTCGACATGCCGGATGAAGGGCGACGTCCGGACCCGGGCCAGCGACTGGCGGTATCAGGATGATGTCGCGCGTGCCGAGCAGGCGCTGGCTGATCGCCAGAGACTGAATCTCGTCCTCGGCGACGACCCCGCTCGCATTGCGGATGACCCGGGCCTCGCCCTCGTTCAGCCCGAGCAGGCCCCGTAGACGTTGAGCCGGGCATCCATGCACGCGAGGACTACGAGATGCTTGGCCGGCGGCAGTGGCAGCGGCCCGTTGAAGCGCTCGTTGTCGGCGAGCAGGTCGTCCGTCACAGTCATGTGGGGTTCATTTCTGATGATGGCGGACCGGTGGGTAGGCCGGCGGCGCGCCAGGCGCGGTAACCGCCGATCAGGTCGGTGGCGCGTGAGATACCGAGTGTTTGCAGTGCATCTGCCGCCAGGCTGGACGTGTAACCCTCGTTGCAGACCACGATGGCCGGCAGCTCGTAGTCCGCGATCGGCAGCCGCGCGTCACTGGCCGGGTCCAGCCGCCACTCCAGCACATTGCGTTCGATGACCACCGCGCCAGGTAGCGTTCCCTCGGTTTCCCGGTTCAGTTGCGGGCGAATGTCGATCAGCACCGCGCCCGCCTGTTGGGCCTCGCAGGCCTCGGCGGCAGAGAGCCGAGTCAACCGGGTCCGGGCATCGGCCAGCACCTCGTCGATGCTGCGACGGCTTGGAAGTGTCATCGGGCGAGTTCCTCTTCCGGCTCGTCGCTCTGCACGGTGCGCACGACTCGCAGCGTAGCGGGGTCGTAATAGTTCATTATCGACGGGTCACCGCTGCGCTTGACGCTCGATCCGCCGCCGTCCGGTGGTGTGCAGCGTGGTGTCAGCCGCCGCTGACGACGGAGATCAGCCGCTGAACCTGCTCGCTCACCGCGTTCCGCGCCGGTGCCAGGTACTTGCGCGGGTCCACCAGGTCGGCATCGGCGGCAAGGGCTGCCCGGACCGCGTCGGTGAACGCCACGTTGAGGATCGTTCCGATGTTGACCTTGACGATTCCCGCTCCTACCGCCTGCGCCAGGTGCTCATCGGCCACTCCGGACGAGCCATGCAGGACGAGCGGCTGCCCCACCGCCTCGCGCAGCCGGGCGATCAGGTCCAGGTCGAGTACGGCTGTTCGCTCCACCATCGCGTGTGAGCTGCCCACCGCCACCGCGAGCGCGTCGACCCCGGTGGCGGCGACGAACTCCGCGGCCTCGGTCGGGTCGGTCCGGACACCGGGAGTGTGTGCGCCGCCCTTGCCGCCGACCGCTCCCAGCTCGGCCTCCAGGTACAGGCCGTTGGCGTGTGCCCAGTCGGCGGCGTCCCGGGTTGCCTCGACGTTGCCCGCGTAGTCGAGCTTCGAGGCGTCGAACATCACCGAGCTGAAGCCGGCATCGGCCGCACGATGGAGCAGCGCCTCGTCCTCGACGTGGTCCAGGTGCAGCGATACCTCGGCCGATGAGGTCCTTGCCAGCGCCGCCGCCGCCGCCGCGAGCGGAAACACGTTGCGCCGGTGATAGGCCACGGCGTTCTCGCTGATCTGGACGATGACCGGACCGCCGGCGCGTTCGGCGCCGTCGATGACCGCCTCCACGTGCTCGATGGTGATGACGTTGAAGGCGGCGAGTCCCTGTCCGGCCGCCCGGGCCGCGTCCACGAGCCGGCGGGTGGAAGTGAGTGGCATGGGGTGAATCTCCTGGGTTCGCAAGCGGTGTGGTGGCGCTCACCGGGGTAGTTATCGAGTTGAGACTTGACGAACATGCCTACGAACGCAACGCTATCCAACAATTCACAAGCAAACAATGGTGGACCCAAGGGAGATACATCGGTGGCGTACCTGGTCGGTCTGGACGTGGGGACCACCTCGAGCAAGGCGGTCGTCTTCGACGAGCGCGGCACCGAGGTTGCCCGTGGCCGGGCACGCACCAGCTGGCACACCGCCGACGGCCGCACCGAGGCAGACCCGCTGCAGCTCCTCACCTCAGCCCGGCACGCGCTGCGCGACGCCGTCCGCGAGCTGCCGCCGGGCTCGGTGGTCGCTGTCGGAGTGGCCAGCATGGGGGAGTCGGGGGTGCTGCTGGACCGGGGCGGCGAGCCGACCGGGCCGCTCATCGCCTGGCACGACACCCGGGACGAGTCGGACGTCGAGGACTTCGCCGCTGAGTTCGGCGCCGACGAGTTCGCCATCCGGACGGGCCTGCCGCTGCGGTCCCAGTGGAGTTTCACCAAGCACCGATGGCTGAATCGGCACTCTGAGTCGACGGCGGCCGCGGTTCGGCGGCTCGGGGTTGCCGAGTATGTCGTCCAGGACCTGGGCGGCGACGAGGCCAGTGAACTGTCGTTGGCCTCGCGCACCGGCTGGCTGGACCTGACCACCAGGACGTGGTGGGAAGAGTCGCTCAGCTGGTCGGGCGCGACGGCCGGCCTGCTGGCACCGCTGGTGACGGCGGGAACCGCACTGGGCACCGTGACGTCGCCCGAGCTGCCGCAACTCGCCGGAGCCGTCCTGACCGTGGCCGGGCACGACCACCAGGCGGCTGCCATCGGGGTCGGCGCCATCGCCGCCGGAAACGAGCTGGATTCCTGCGGCACCGCCGAAGCTGTGATCCGCACCCTTGCGCCGGGTATGGCAACCGACGAGATCCTGGCGCTCACCCGGGCCGGCGTGACCGTCGGCTGGCACGCCCTGGCCGGACACTGGTGCCTGCTGGGCGGAACGCAGGGTGGCCTGGTGCTGTCCCAGCTGCTGGGGCGCCTGGGCGTCGACCGCGCCGGCCTCGCTGCCCTGGACGCCGAGGCCCTCGCAGCCGGAAGTCCCGCCGCCGGCACTCCCGCAGCCGGTGCTGCCGCAGCCGGCACGGTGATAGCCGACACCAGCCTGAGCATCACCGGCGATGACAACCCGGTGGTGCACGGCGCGGACGACTCCACACCGGCCTCGGTGATCTGGCGAGCCGCCCTGGAAGAGGTCACCGCGCGGGCGTACCGCATCCACTCCGCGATGTCGGCCGTCACCGGCCCGCACAACAGGTTCGTGGCCACCGCTGGCTGGGCGCACAGCGCCGGGCTGCTCGAAGTCAAGCGCCGTGCCTTCGGACCGGTGCTGCACTCGACCGTCGCCGAGGCCGGAGCACGCGGTGCGGCGCTGCTGGCCGGTGTCGCGGCCGGCGTCTATCGCGATACCGCCGAGGCCGTCAGCGCCACCGCGGAGGCGGTCAGCGATACCGCCGAGGCGGTCGGCGTTAGCGGAGAGACGGTCGAGCCGGCCTCCCCACGTGGCGACACAACACAGTGACCTTCAGCACCAGCGCTAGTCCATCGGAGGAACCTATGGCGCGACCCCTGCATGAAGCGCGCGGCATCGTCCGCCGTTACGGCCACGTGCATGCCCTGCGCGGAGCCGATTCACGGTGTACCCGGGCGAGATCGTCGCGCTGATCGGCGACAACGGCGCCGGCAAGAGCAGCCTGGTGCGGATCCTGTCCGGAGCCGGCCACTCCTCATAATCAGCACCAAGGCGGATCATCGCAGCAGGGAGGCATCGGTGGCCACGACTCAGGAGTCCGGGGAATTCCCCCACCCCTCGGCAGAGGCCCGCAACGGCGCAGGCAAGACGCTGTACTCCGCGCAGCGTCAGCAGGCGATCATGCGGCGGCTCCGGAGTGAGGGCCAGGTCGACTCGGCTGAGGTCGCCCGGTCCCTCGAGGTCACCAACGAGACGGTCCGCAAGGATCTCATCCAGCTCCAGAAGCGTGGACTGCTCCGCCGGGTGCACGGCGGAGCGGTGCCGATCGGGGATCACAGCTACGAGTCGGACGTCGCCACCCGTACCCAGTTCTCGGAAGAGAAGCGACGGATCGCGACCGCGGCGCTGGCGCAGCTGCCGACCTCGGGCTCGGTGCTCGTCGATGCCGGCTCGACGATGGCCCAGTTCGCCGAACTCTTTCCCGACGATCGCGAATTGACCGTGTTCACCAACGCATTGCCGATCGCGTTGTCGCTGCTGGCCCGTCCGCACCTCACGGTGTTCACGATCGGCGGCCGGTTGCGCAGCAAGACCGTTGCGACGGTAGGTTCATGGACGGCGCGCATGCTCGAAGAAATCAACGTCGACGTTGCCTTCCTCGGCACCAACGGCATCAGCCTGGAACGTGGCCTGACCACGCCCGACCCCGCCGAGGCGCGGATCAAGAACCTGATGGCGCAATCCGCCCAGCGGCGGATCCTGCTCGCGGACCACAGCAAGTACGGCATGGTCAGCCTGGTCAAGCACGCCGACCTGGCTGATATCGAACTTCTCATCACTGACACCGGCCTGCCCGCGGCAGACGTCGCGCGGCTCACGCGGGCAGGTCTCACCGTGGAGCAAACGTGATCATCACCCTGACCCCGAACCCGAGCATCGATCGGACGTTGGTGGTGACCCGGCTCGTTCGCGGCCACGTGCACCGCGCGATCGCCGAGCACGAGGAACCCAGCGGCAAGGGCGTCAACGTGTCCCGGGCGCTGACTCGCAACGGCGTCGACTCCACCGCGGTGCTGCCGCTGGGTGGCGACGAGGGACTCAAGCTCGCGCGGCTGCTCGACGAGGAAGGTGTTCGATATCGCCCGGTGCGGATTGCGGGACCGGTTCGGGTCAACGTGTCGTTGACCGAGCCGGACGGCCTTGCCACCAAGGTGAACTCGCTCGGCCCGCTGCTCTCCGCCGCCGAGGTCGTCGCTCTCACGGGCGCCCTGGCGGAGCTCGTCGCCGCGGGTGACTGGGTGGTGGCCTCGGGCAGCCTGCCGCGTGGAGTCGAGGACGGCTACTACGCCGGCCTGGCCGAGGTGGTGCACGCCGCCGGTGCGCGGTTCGCCCTCGACAGCAGCGGCAGCGCGCTGCGAGGCGGCCTGGCCGGTCGGCCGGACGTCATCAAGCCGAACATCGAGGAGCTCGAAGAGGCGGTCGGGCAACGGGTCACGACCGTCGGTGACGTGGTGTCCTCGGCCACCGCGCTGCTCGGACGCGGCGCCGGCTCGGTGCTGGTGAGCCTCGGTTCCGACGGCGCGCTACTGGTTACAGCCGACGGCGCCTGGCGCGCGCAGGCCGGTGCGGTGGAGCCCAAGAGCACGATCGGCGCGGGCGACGCGCTGCTGGCCGGCTTCATCTCCGCCGGCGGCCACGGTCCGCAGGCTCTCGCCGAGGCGGTGGCCTGGGGCACTGCATCGGTGGGCGAGGAGGGCAGCCGGGTACCCGTGATCACCGACCGGCACCGCCGGGCCGTCGTGCTCTCCGACGAGCCGGGCCGCAACTCGCCGCTGTCCGAACGGGCCGCCCGCCAACCCGCCTGAACCGATCGTCCGGCCGCTCCCGGCTGCATGCTTCCTGATTGGATGGGGCCGTGGTCGAACAACGATGGAACATCAGGCACGGCTCGCACACTGCTACCGTCTCCGAGCGGGGCGGCGCCATCAGCGGGTACGCGGTGGACGGCGTACCGATCATCAGGGGCGTTCCCGACGGCGAGGTGCCGAGCGCCTTCGACGGAGCGGTGCTGGCCCCCTGGCCGAACCGGATCCGGGACGGCCGCTGGACGTTCGGCTCCGTTGCCCAGCAGTTGGCGATCACCGAGCCGGCCACCGGCAACGCGCTGCACGGCCTGCTCGCCTGGGTGCCGTGGCAAGTCGAGGACGCCTCGGACGACGGCGTCACCCTGACCGCGGTGGTGCTGCCGCAGCCGGGCTACCCGCTGTCGGTGGCCGTCTCGGTGACCTGGTCGGTCTCGGCAGCCGGGCTGAAGTGCCTGCTCGCGGTCCGCAACATCGGCGACGAGGCAGCGCCCTTCGGTGTCGGCACGCACCCGTACTTCTCGGTGGCCGGGCACGGCGTCGACGACCTGTCGCTGACCCTGCCGGCCGCGACCTGGATCGACACCGACGACCGGCTGCTCCCGGTCGCCCGCCGCGGCGTCGACAGTGCTGCGGGCGACAAGGACTTCCGCCGGTCCCGCTCGCTCCACGGCGTCATCCTGGACACCGCCTTCACCGACGTCACCCGCAACCTTGACGGGACCAGCACCGTTCGGCTGGCGGGCACTGACGGAACGCTCGAGATCTGGGCCGAAGAGGCGTTCGGCTGGTGGCAGGTGTACACCTCGGACTACTTCGACCCGGACTCGGACCGGTACCGGCGCGAGGTCGCGATCGAGGCGATGACCTGCGGCCCCGACGCCTTCAACTCCGGACAGGACCTGATCGTGCTGGCGCCGGGCGCCCAGTGGCAGGGCTGCTGGGGAGTGCGGCCCCGCAGCTGAGGCTCAGGCGGTGTCGGCTCCCGGCAAGGTGCTTTGCCTGACGACCAGCCGGTACGGGATCAGGACTTCCTGTGGCTTCGTCTCCGGCGGTAGGCCGGTGATCTGGCGGGCAAGCAGGTCGACGGCGGCTTCGGCAAGCGCGCCCTTGTCCGGCGCGATGGTCGTCAACCGCGGCGTGCTGAACCGCGCTTCCTCGATGTCGTCGAAGCCCGTGACGGCGACGTCTGCCGGCACCCGCAGCCTCGCGTCGTGGATCGCCCGGATGGCTCCCAGGGCAAGCAGGTCGTTGAAGCAGACCACGGCGTCGGGCGGGTCCGGTAGCGCGAGCAGTCGGCGCATGGCGGCGTACCCGTCCGGCCGGTAATAGCCGTGCACGGTGGCGATGAGGTGCTCGTGCACGGGTCGGCCGGCGGCGGCCATCGCCTTGCGGAACCCCTGCACCCGCAGGGCCGAGGTGCTCTCGGCGTCGTCCTCGGCCCGCATCCCGATGGCCGCGACCCGGGTGCCGCCGGACTCGATCAGGTGCTCGGTCACCTCGCACGCGGCGGCCACGCTGTCGACAGCGACATGGTCCACTCCGCAGCGCATCAACTTCTCACCGAGCAGGACCAGTGGATGAGTGTCCTTGATGGCGGTGATATCCGCTGTCGTGATCGACAGCGGGCTGGCGATGGCGCCGTCGATCAGGTCGGACCGGATGCCCGCCACCGCCAGTTGCTCGTGGCTGCGCTCGCCACCGGTCTTGTCGATCAGCACCGTCCAGCCGCGCTGTTCCGCGGCGTCGACGATGTGGCTGGCGAGTTCGGCGAAGTAAGGCGCGTCGATCTCGGGCACGGACAGCGCGATGAGTCCGCTACGGCCGGTGCGGAGCCGGCGGGCCGAGGCGTTGGGCCGGTAGTTGAGTTCGCTGATGGCGGCCTCGACCCGACCGCGGGTCGCGACGCTGATGAACGGGTATCCGTTGACGACGTTGGACACCGTCTTGACCGACACGCCGGCACGAGCGGCGACATCCTTCAGGCTGGAGGGCACGAGTCTCCTTTCGGGGGCACACCGTTTCACCGCCCCGTCTCCAGAGTGTTTCACACTGGATCTTGAGGGTCAGCTATCCGCAACAAGCTTGACCACGCCGTCTACAACGTTGCAGAAGCGTGATACGCGGGATTCACGGGTACTACGGACTGTTTGCACGTCCCGGGGAGCTGATGGTGGTGACTCCGTGTGGCCGCCGGTAGCGGTTCTGCTTCACGCTGCCGGTCCGGCCAAGTTGGCGCGGCGCTGCAGGAGTTGACCTGACTCCGCGCGCCGCTGAGACGACAGTAGCCCATTTCCGCGATCAAGTAAACCGACCGTACGGTTCTTTTAATACGCCTCTCGGGCGAAAAGAACATTTGCTACTGATACCGGTTTGCGCCCTCCGACCCGCTAGACTTCGGAAACCGGCAACACAGACAGAGAGGCAATGCCTGTGGCGATGCAGCAGCGTGCGGTCTTGACCCGCTCCCGGGTGATCCACGCCGCGGCTGAGGTCTTCGCGCGCACCGGCTTCCTGGCCGCGAGCATGAACGAGATCGTCGAGGCTGCGGGCGTCACCAAGGGCGCCGTGTACTTCCACTTCCCCAGCAAAGAAGCCCTCGCCGTCGCCATCGTCGAGGAGCAGTTCGCGCAGTGGCCCCCGGTGGTCGAGGCCATCATCGACAACTCGCCGAACTCCCTCATCAGCATCATCGCGCTCACCTACGAGGTGGGCACCCGCTTCCGCGACGACGTGCTGGTCACGGCGGGGGTGCGCCTCTCGTTCGAGAGAGAACTCGTCAAGGCCGACATGCCGGAACCGTTCATCGGCTGGACGACGGTGTTGCACGAGCTGTTCACCAAGGCTCGCCGTGAGGGCCTGCTCCGGCCCGGCGTGCTGCCGGGTCCCGCCGCCCGCGCGCTCCTGGGCGGCTTCTTCGGCGTGCAGCACGTATCCGAGGTGCTGACCGGGCGCAAGGACATCGAGGTCCGCCTCGACGAGTTCTGGAAGCTGTTCGTGGTCGGCATCGCCGCGGATCCCGACTGGCCGGCCACCCAGAAGGCCCTTCGCCGCGCGCGAACCCTGATTCAGCGCTCGCTCGCCGCTACCGCCGCCGCGCACGCGAACTGATCGAGGACGTACCCGGCCGGGTCGAACGCCTCGCCGACTCAGCGGCTCAGTCGCAGGGTGCCGGCCGCGGTGACCTTCCCGTGCTGGCGTACCTCGAAGAGCGCAGTGCCGGTCAGGGCTGGTAACTCGACCTCGAGGTCGACCGTGGCATCGAGTTCGGTGAAGGCCGGGCAGTCCATCGAGCACCCGAGCAACCGGGCGCGAGAGCCGGGGCGCATCGCCAGGACGGCCTGCCAGGCGGCGTCGATGAGCACCATGCCCGGTACGTGGTCCAGCGGGTGGTCGAAGTACACCGGGTGGTCCACCGGCACCAGCAGTTGCCGGACGGCTTTCCGGCTGCCCGGGGCAACGACCTCTACTGCTGAGAGAACCGGGAACTGTGCGGCAATCAGGGAGTCGGCCTCGGTGCGGAAATCGGTCGGCTGTCCGGCAATCGGCGCCGAGTGGGTTCGATCCGGCCCTGGCGCGTCCGGGAAACGGTCCCGCCAGTCGTCCCTGAGGCCGGAGCGCGCACGGAATCGGGCGTAGCTGTCTGAAGGCAGCCAACGGATGGTGCCGGTGCCCGTCGCGAACGGCTGGCCGGCCGCCGACAGGAACAGCACGACGGTCATCCCCTTGAGGGCGGCGCCGCGCATGGTCACGTCCTCACAACGGACGCCGACGCTGACATCGGTCGCCGCGCCGAGCGCCCGAGGCTCGACCCGCGGGTCGAGCCGGAACTCGAGATCCCGCATCATCGATCGCTGCTCGGTGCCGACCCCGAAGGCGGAATGCGACAGTGCCAGGCCTACCTGGCGCACGGTCTCCAGCACCAGCATCGGGTCATGCCGGCCGTCACTGTCAGGCCGGTACACACGGTGGGAGCGCGGCCATTGCGCACCGACAAGAAAGTCGGTGCCCGTCACCGGGACGATGTCGGTCAGCAGAACCTCGGACACGGAGTTCCGGTGGACGAGCGTGCGGTCGATGGTGGAGTTCCACCGCAGTGCTCGATCAGCTGGAAAAACCGTGCCCGACATACCCAACGCGCCTCCTGAGATTGCGGAATCCAAGTCGCAACGGACAGTATCCGTTCAGAAGCGAGCGCGAGTGTCTTTACAGAAGGTAACGTAAAGTACGATTTAGAGATATTTGTCAGAGGTGTGGCCAATTCTTGGCTCAGCTGTTTTCGGCGAGGAAGGTGGCGGGGTCCACGTCCTCGGCTGAAATACCCTCCCCGTCCGGATGGGCGGCATAGAACTGAATCCACAGGTCCCCGAGTCGGTCGCGCAGCTCACGGCTGACGTGCTTGCGGAAATCGGGCAGCCCCTCGTCCTCTTCTTCGGCAAGGTGCTCGCTGTTCTCGGTGCGGGCCCGTCCGACCGCTTCGTACCACTCCGAGCTGCCGGCCTCGTACCGGGTGGCGTCGGCGATGGCGTCCCGGATCGCGTTGTGGTCCTTGATCGCGTCCTCGGTCTCGTCGACGGCCTCGTCATCGTCGCCGCGCTTGAGCAGGGCGGGGTAGAAGATCGTCTCCTCGGCCTGGGCGTGGGTCTCCAGGCGCTGGGCGAGCGGACCCCAGACCTCCAGCAGGTCGGCGGGCTCGCGGGCGTCGTCGAGCCGGGCGAACTGCCGGCGGAACCATTCGTGGTCGTCCATGATGAGCGAAGTGATGTCAGGCATGGGTCCTACTCTGCCAGGCCGGATCGAATCAGGCGGCCGCTGTCACCACCGGTCCACTCCGGTGACGGCGAGCACGGCCTCGCCCGCCTCGTCGCTCGCCGCCAGGTCGACCGTCGCACTGATGCCCCAGTCGTGGTCGTCGTCCGGATCGTCGAAGACCTGCCGGACGAGCCACCTGCCGGCATCCACAGTCACATGGAACAGGCTCGGCCCGCGAGCGTCGCCGCCGATGCCGATCGAGTCGTACTCGGCGTAGTACCCCTCCATCGCCTCCTGCCAGGCCGCCGCATCCCAGCCGTCGGCGGCATCGAGCCGGCCAAGGTCGGCGTAGCGCCTGCGCGCGGCCAGCTCGACCCGGCGGAACAGGGCGTTGCGCACCAGGACGGTGAAGGCGCGGGTGTTGGCCGTCAGCGGCCGGGTCGGCGGGGCCACCTCGGACCGGCCGCCGGCCGCGCCCAGGTCCTCCGGGCTGGTCAACTGCGCCCACTCGTCCAGCAGGCTCGAGTCGACCTGGTGCACCACCTCGCCCAACCACTCGGTCAGGTCTTCGACGCCCTCGGTCCGTGCCGCCTGCGGAACGCCCGCCCGCAGCGCTCGGTAGGCGTCGCTGAGGTAGCGCAGCACGGAACCCTCGGAGCGGGTCAGCCCGTAGAACGAGACGTACTCGCCGAAGGTCATCGCGCGCTCCCACATGTCCCGGACGACGGACTTGGGTGAGAGCTGGTGCTCGATCAGCCAGGGGTGGCCCTTGCAGTACATCGCGTACGCGGCGTCAAGCAGGTCGGCGAGCGGCTTCGGGTGGGTGACCTCGTCGAGCAGCTCCATCCGCTCGTCATACTCGATGCCCTCGGCCTTCAGCTGGGCCACGGCCTCGCCACGCGCCTTGAACTGCTGGGCGGACAGGATCTGCCGGGGGTCCTCCAGGGTCGACTCGATCACCGAGACCACGTCGAGTGCGAAGGTCTCGGAGTTCTCGTCGAGCAGCTCGATGGCGGCGAGGGCGAACGTCGACAGCGGCTGGTTCAGCGCGAAGTGCGGCGGCAGGTCCACGGTCAGCCGGACGGTGCGCCCGGTGGCGTCCGGCTCGTCCAGGCGTTCGACGACCCCGGCCGTCAGCAGCGAGCGATAGGCCTGGATCGCGCTGCGGACATGCCGGCGCTGCCGGGACGCCGGCTCGTGGTTGTCGGTGAGCAGCGACCGCATGGCTGCGAAGGCGTTGCCGGGGCGGGCGATGACGTTGAGCAGCATCGAGTGCGACACGGCGAAGTGCGAGGTCAGCGGCTCCGGATCCGCCGCGATCAGCCGGTCATGCGTCGACTTCGTCCACGAGACGAAACCCTCTGGTGCCTTCTTGCGCTGGACCTTGCGGCGCTTCTTCTCGTCATCGCCGGCCCTGGCCAGCAGCCGGACGTTCTCGACCTCGTGCTCGGGAGCCTGGACGACGACGGTGCCGGCGGTGTCGTAACCGGCCCGACCGGCCCGGCCGGCGATCTGGTGGAACTCCCGGGCCTGCAGGTGGCGGGTCCGCTGGCCGTCGTACTTGCTCAGCGAGGTCAGCACCACCGTGCGGATCGGGACGTTGATGCCCACGCCGAGGGTGTCGGTGCCGCAGATGATCTTCAGCAGGCCGGCCTGGGCCAGCTGCTCCACCAGCCGCCGGTACTTGGGCAGCATGCCGGCGTGGTGGACTCCGATGCCGTGCCGAACCAGCCGGGACAGGGTCTTGCCGAAACCGGAACTGAACCGGAAGTTCCCGATCGCCTCGGCGATGGCGTCCTTCTCTTCCCGGGTGCAGACGTTGATGCTCATCAGGGCCTGCGCCTGTTCCAGCGCCGAGGCCTGGGTGAAGTGGACGATGTAGATGGGTGACTGCCGGCTGTGCAGCAGCTCGCTGATCGTCTCGTGCAGCGGCGTGGTGGCGTAGTAATGGAACAGCGGAACGGGTCGCTCCACCGAGCTGACGACCGCGGTGGGACGGCCCGTCCGCCTGCTCAGGTCCTCCGACAGGAACGTCATGTCGCCCAGGGTCGCCGACATCAGCAGGAACTGCGCCCGGCCCAGCTCCAGCAGCGGGACCTGCCACGCCCAGCCCCTGTCGGTGTCGCCGTAGTAGTGGAACTCGTCCATGATGACCAGTCCGATATCGGCGGTCCGGCCCTGGCGCAGCGCCAGGTTGGCCAGCACCTCGGCCGTGCAGCAGATGATCTCGGCCTGGGCGTTCACGCTCGCGTCGCCGGTCATCATGCCCACCCGGGACGATCCGAACACGTCGCACAGCGCGAAGAACTTCTCGCTGACGAGCGCCTTGATCGGTGCGGTGTAGAAGCTCTGCCGGCCGCCCGCGAGGGCCGCGAAATGCGCCCCGGTCGCCACCAGCGACTTACCGGAACCGGTCGGGGTCGCGAGGATGACGTTCGATCCGGAGACGATCTCGATCAGCGCCTCGGACTGCGCGGGGTACAGCTGCAGCCCCGTCCCGGCCGCCCAGTCGGTGAAGGCGTCGTACACGGCGTCGGCGTCCGCCCCGGACCAGTCCCGGCGGTCGAGCAGTGAGCTGAGGGACTGCGCGGAGGTGGTCATCACCGCTCAGCCTGCCCGATCCCGGCCCGGCTCACAGCAGCCGGGTGGGCAGGCGCTCCTCGACCACCGCTCCGTCCGGTCCCCGCTCGACCCAGTACGCCGACCGGTCGGCCTTCTCGGCGACCGCCTCTACGAACCGGGTACCCCGGTACAGCACGCCGGTCCCGTCGTCGGTGGCGTAGCCGGCGGGCAATGCCCCGCCGGCGATGAGGGACTGGAAGACCGGACGGCGCTGCTCCTCGGAGTCGTAGTGCACGCCGTTGGAGAAGGGCACCAGGCCCAGGCCGTTGGTGACGGGACGCAGCTCCGTGCCGAAGGAGTCGGTGGTACCGCCGGCGTGCCAGCAGATGGAGCCGGCCGAGACGCCGGTGAGCACCACGCCTGACTGCCACGCCTCGCGCATCACCTCGTCCACCCCGTGCAGGTGCCACATCGCCAGCAGCCCGGCCACGCTGCCGCCCCAGACCCAGATCACGTCCTGCTCGAGCAGCAGGCCGCGGACGTCCTCCACATTGGGCATCGGGAACAGGGCCAGGTGGCTGCCCTGCCAGCCCCGCAGCTGGATCGCCTCGTAGAAACTGCGGATCAGGTCCGAGCTGTCGCCCATCGCCGTGGCCAGGAAGCACACCCGCGGCGCCCGCCCGGAAACGCCGGCCAGCTCGACGGCGTAGTCGGTGAGCGGGCCGACCTCCCAGCGGACCCGGCTGGAGGCGATGGCACCGCCGGAGGTGGCCAGGATGGTCGGCTCGTCGGCAGTCATGGCACCGAATGTATCGCTCAGCTGCCGGTCGCCAACCGGGCGGCGGCATCCAGGGTGCGGTGGTCGTGCTGCGGCCGACCGGCCCCGGTCAGCCGCCGGCCACGGATTGGATGACGCGTAGCTGCTGCCCGTCCCCGACTGCCGTGGCGATCCCGTCGAGCTGGCGGATGTCCTCGCCGTCGAGGTACACGTTGACGTAGCGGCGAACCGCGCCGGTCTCGTCCCGGATGCGCCTGGCCAGCAGTGGGTACCTGCCGCCGACGCTGTCGAGCACGTCGGTCACGCAGCCGCAGGACGCCGGCTCGACCAGCAGGGTGCGCTGACCACCGGCCACCGACATCAGCGTTCTGGGCAGCAGCACCGTTATGGACATTGCCTGATCCCGGTCAGCTCGCCAGCACCGCGGCACGCACGCACAGCACGTCCGGCAGGTTCGCGGCCACGGTGGCGAAGGTGGCTCCCTCGTCGGAGCTGGCGTACACCGACCCGCCCCGGGTGCCGAAGTAGACGCCGACCGGCTCCGCGGTGTCGACGGCGGCGGCGTCGCGCAGGACCGAGTTGAAGTCCGGCGCCGGGAGCCCGGCCTCCGACTGCGTCCAGCTCTTTCCGGCGTCCCGGGTCCGGTGCACCGCGAGCGTGCCACCCGGCGGAATCCGCTCGCCGTCCGCCTTCAACGGGATGACCCAGGCCGTTCCACCCTCGCGGGGATGGGTCAGCATCACGAACCCGAAGTCGGCGGGCAGGCCGTCGGCGATGGACTCCCACGTGTCGCCGGCGTCATCGGAGCGGTAGACGCCGTGGTGGTTCTGGGCGTACAACCGGTTGGGATCGACGGCGTCCCGTGCGAGCTTGTGCACGCACTGGCCGAACTCGGGATCCGGATCGGGCAGGAAGTAAGCCGAGATGCCGGAGTTCCGGGGCTCCCAGGAAGTCCCACCATCGGTGCTGCGGTAGACGCCGCCGGTGCTCATCGCAATGTGGACGGTGTTCTCGTCCAGCGGGTCCACCGCGATCGAGTGCGCCGCCGCGCCGCCGTAACCCTCGCCCCACTCCGAGCGGTGCGGGTGGTCCCAGAGGCCCCGGTTCAGCTCGAAGTGCTCGCCGCCGTCGATCGACTTCCACACCGAGATCGGCTCGCAGCCGGCCCACACCACGCCGGGCCGGTCGGCGGTGTCGGGTTGCAGCTGCCACACCCGTGCCAGCGCCGCGTCGGTGCCGGCCGGAAACCGGATCGCGCCGGAGTCGGGCTCCTGCCAGGTCGCGCCCAGATCGTCGGAGTGCGCGACGGTCGGCCCCCAGTGCTCGGACCGGACACCGACGAGGACGCGGGTCCGGCCCGCCCGGGTGTCGATCGCGATGCTCGGGATCTCGTTCATCAGGAAGTGCGGTTCGGACAACGTCCAGCTCGTCCGGTCGGTGCTGGTCGCCAGCCACAGCCCCTTCTTGGTTCCGATGGCCAGCACGGTCTGATTCGGGTTTGCGGCGTCCGGCAGTTCGGTCATGGGGACATCGCACCACCGGTCGCCCGCGTTGGCAATGGTCGTCAGCGCGGCGCTCTGCTCGGCTAGATTGGAGGGCGATGACTACGCCTGATGCCGAGCCCCAACCGTCCTTCGCCGATCTAGGAATCGACGAGCGTGTCCTGCGCGCCCTGACCGACGTCGGGTACGAAAATCCCTCGCCCATCCAGGCAGCCACCATCCCGCCGCTGATGCACGGCCGGCACGTGGTGGGCCTGGCTCAGACGGGCACCGGCAAGACAGCGGCCTTCGCCGTTCCGATCCTGTCGCGGATAGACCTGAGCCAGAAGACCCCGCAGGCGCTGATCCTGGCACCGACCCGCGAGCTCGCGCTGCAGGTGTCCGAGGCGATCGGAAAGTACGCCCACTACCTGCCCGGCCTCAACGTGCTTCCCATCTACGGCGGCCAGAGCTACGGGGTGCAGCTGTCCGGCTTGCGCCGCGGCGCCCATGTGATCGTCGGAACACCGGGGCGGGTCATCGACCACCTCGAGAAGAAGACGCTGGACCTCACGCAGCTGCGCTTCCTGGTGCTCGACGAGGCCGACGAGATGCTGCAGATGGGCTTTCAGGAGGACGTCGAGACGATCCTCAAGGACACTCCCACCGACAAGCAGGTGGCCCTGTTCTCGGCCACCATGCCGTCCTCGATCCGGCGGATCTCGAAGAAGTACCTGACGGACGCCGCGGAGATCACGGTCAAGTCCAAGACGGTGACGGCGGCGAACACCCGCCAGCGCTACATCCTGGTGGCCAACGCGCAGAAGATGGACGCCCTCACCCGGGTGCTCGAGGTCGAGTCGTTCGAGGCGATGATCATCTTCGTCCGGACCAAGCAGGCGACCGAGGACCTGGCCAAGCGGTTGCGCGCGCGGGGCTTCGACGCCGCCGCCATCAACGGCGATCTGGTTCAGGCACAGCGCGAGCGGACGATCGGTCAGCTCAAGAGCGGCGCTCTCGACATTCTGGTCGCCACCGACGTCGCCGCTCGCGGGCTCGATGTCGACCGGATCAGCCACGTCGTCAACTACGACATCCCGCAGGACGCCGAGTCCTACGTGCACCGGATCGGCCGCACCGGCCGGGCCGGTCGCTCCGGCGACGCGCTGCTGTTCGTGACACCGCGCGAGCGGCACCTGCTGTCGGCGATCGAGCGGACCACGCGGCAGCCGATCTCGGAGATGGCGCTGCCCTCGGTCGAGGACGTCAACACCACCCGGGTGGCGAAGTTCGCCGACTCGATCACCCAGAGCCTGGCGTCACCGGAGCTGGCGTTCTTCCGGGGACTGATCAACGACTACGAGCAGGAGCACAACGTGCCGGTGGCCGACATCGCCGCCGCGCTCGCCGTGCTGTCACAGGATGACAAGTCGTTCCTGCTCAAGCCTGAGCCCCCCGCGGTCAAGCGCAAGAAGGACCGCGAGCTGAACCAGTCCGGTGAGCGACGCCCGACCACCGGTGACGCGCGCAGCTCCGTCCGGGTGGCAGGAGCTCGCCGGCCCCGGTCGGACCAGCCGATGGCGACGTACCGGATCCGGGTCGGACGCCGGCACCGGGTGCAGCCGGGGTCGATCGTCGGCGCGCTGGCCAACGAGGGTGGCCTGAATCGCCAGGACTTCGGGCACATCGACATCCGCATCGACCACAGCCTGGTGGAATTGCCGGCCGACCTGTCACCGCAAACCCTCGACGCGCTGAAGAACACCCGCATCTCGGGCCAGCTGATCGAGCTGACCCGTGACTCGCCCGTGGCCGGCCGCCGGGACTCCCCGGAGCGGTCGAGCGGATACTCCAAGCCGCGCGACTGAGGGCAGCAGCTCACGCCGCCAGTGGTGCGGCGCCGGCGACGAAGTCTTCGGTCACCAGGATGTTGGCGGCACGCAGCGGGCTATCGGCGATCCATGCCTCGTCGCTGCCGCGAATAGCTGGGTCGAACAGCGGCCGCCGGTGCGGGCGCGCCTGCAGCACCGCGCTCAACGCCCGCACCAGCAAGGGAGACTCGCGCTCGAGGTTCACGTGGGACGTGACCAGCGCCCAGGCCGGTCCGTCGCCGTCCGGGACGATGCCCAGCAACCGGGTGTCGAAGCGGCGCCGATGCGCGTCCGGCAGCGACAGCTCGGCGATCAGGGGCTCACGCCAGCCCCGCTCCTCGGCCTCGACCGTGAGCGTCACCCGCACCTGCTCGGGGCCGAACTCCGCTGCCAGTGCCCCGGACGTGTACGCGGCAGCCAGCGCGCCATAGCCGGATGAATACTCGAAGGTCAGCAGCCGGGTCATCGCAGTCGCCTTTCACGCGGTCGGTGACCCAGTGCACCGTGTGCGTGTGACGGCCGTATGACGCCGGGGTGACAGCCGGGAAAGGGTGGGTGGCTCAGCCGGCTGGGACCCGGTACGGGTCTGGCATGTCGACCAGTGGAGTGACCGGGTACCCCGGTTCCTCGGAATGCCGCCGGGCCAGCGGGACCAGCAGTTCCGCCAGCCGGCCGGCAGCCCCGGACCCCAGGGCCTGATACGGCACCGCCGCCAGCCGATCGGTCTCGGCCTCCAGGCGGCTGCGATGCGCCTGTCCCCGCCCGGTCAGCGCTCCGTCCGCGGTCACCAGCCCCCGGCCGGCCAGCGTGTCGATGCCATGCCGCCACTCGTCCTCGGACCACTTCCGTCCCGATCGCATCTGCTTGGCCGGGTACTTGCCGTAACCGCAGGCGAGGATGAGCGCCTGCACCGAGTCGAGCCCATCAGCGACCAGCAGCGCGACGTGGGCGTCCCCGCGGTGCTCGCGCAGGGTGGTGAGGGACTGCCAGAACGCCAGGTGCGGTTGGCCCGGCAACGGCAGCGCCTGGTTGGCGGCAGCCATCGGACGGCCCAGCGTCGGCAGGGTGGCGACCGCCTCCGCCGTGAGCTGGGTGAGTTCGGCAATCCCCGGATCATCGGCCACCCGCTCGCCCCAGATCCGCCGGTAGAGCCGGTCGGTGACCTCCATCCGGGCGGTGATAAAGCGCTCGGGCGGGGCGACGGCCCAGACGTCGGGCAGCGCGCGTCGCAGCATCGCCGGTGAGAAGCTGACGAACAGGGCGGCGGCCGCGTCCGGGCCCACCGCGCCGAGCGGGGCGGCGCGGAACCCGAAGTACCCCATCCACAGACCCTTGCAACCCAGCGCGTCCGTCGCGGCTCGCGACTCGGGCGCGAAGTAATTCAGATTGTGGACCGTCTCGCTGAGCCAGTAGATGCGACGGATGTCGGCAAGGTCAGGTTCCATGCGGTGGTTCTATCACGAGACCGGTGGGACACGACGAGTTCGGCCGAGAGCGCCGCGCGATCCTGAGCAGGAACAGCGGTGCGCGGCGGCGCTGGCTATGGTGGGTTTCGCGACCTTGGCAGAGAGGCGGCACCCGTGGCTGCATCAGTGAATCCCGACCGGTCCGAGTGGGACGTCATCGTGATCGGTGCCGGCGCCGTGGGCGAGAACGCCGCGTAGTACGCGACACAGTTCTCCGATCTCGAGGCGGTGATGGTCGAGGCCGAGCTGGTGGGTGGTGAGTGCTCCTACTGGGCGTGCATGCCCAGCAAGGCCCTGCTCCGGCCCATCGAGGTGCTCGACAACGCCCGCAACCTCGCGGGCACCCAGCAGCTCGTCGGGGACCGCGCTCTGGACGCCGAGGCCGTGCTGGCCCGGCGGGACAAGGTCATCAACAACCTGGACGACAGCTCACAGGTGAAGTGGGCTCTGGACACCGGCATCGACGTGGTTCGCGGCTACGGCAGGCTGTCCGGTGAGCGCGAGGTTACCGTGACCACGGCCGACGGCGGCCGCCGAGTGCTCACCGCCCGGCATGCCGTGGTGCTGGACACCGGCAGCGTCGCCGCGGTGCCGCCGGTGCCCGGGCTGCGCGAAGCCAAGCCCTGGACCTCCCGCGACGTCACGAACCTGCACGAGGTACCCGACCGGGTGGTCATCGTCGGTGGCGGGGTGGTGGCCTGTGAGGCGGCGACCTGGCTGGTGGGCCTGGGCGTTCGAGAACTCACTGTCATCGAAGGGGGATTCCGGCTACTCGCGAAGAACGAGCCGTTCGCCGGGGAGCTGATCGAGCAGCAGCTGAGCGCCGCGGGCGTCACTGTGCTCACCGGGACGAGAGTCGAATCGGCAGAGCGGGCCGAGGTGAACGACGCCCCGGACGGCCATCTGCACGGCGGCGAGGTCACCCTGACCCTGACCGGTGGAGAGACCGTGACCGCCGACGAGGTCGTCGTCGCGGCGGGGCGCAAACCCAACAGCGACGACATCGGGTTGGAGTCGGTGGGGTTGCGGCCGGGCGGGTACATCGAGGTGGACGACCACCTCTCGGTGACCGGCGTCGACGGCGAATGGCTCTATGCCGTGGGGGACGTCTGCGGACGAGCGCTGCTGACCCACATGGGCAAGTACCAGGCCCGCATCGCCGGCGAGGTGATCGCGGCGCGGGCAGCCGGCACGCCGCTGAGCGAGGAGCCGTTCAACATCTACACCGACGTGGCCGACCACGACCAGGTTCCGCAGGTGACCTTCACCGATCCCGAGATCAGCTCGGTGGGGATCACCGAGGCACAGGCGCGCGATCGTGGCCTGGACGTCGACACAGTCGAGTACGACCTCGCCGCGCTGGCCGGAACGTACGTGCTGCGCGACGACTACGTCGGGCGGGCGAAGCTGGTCATCGATCGAGAGCGCGACGTCCTGCTCGGCGCGACGTTCGTGGGCACCGGCATCGCCGAGTTGACCCACTCAGCCACCGTGGCCGTCGTCGGCAAGGTCCCGCTCGCCGTGCTGTGGCACGCGGTTCCGTCCTATCCCACCGTCAGCGAGGTATGGCTCCGGCTGCTGGAGGCACTCAACAGTCAGCGTCGCGGCTGAGCGCTGCTCGTCCTGGTATGCCACGGGCAATTCAGGACTCTCCACGGCGGCGGATTCGGCCCCGGTACCGCGACAGGTCCGGCTCAAGTGCCGCCGAGCTTGAGCGGACGCTGTTCCGGCCGATGAGGGTGAGGTGGGCACCGAGGTTCGGCGATGAGTGACATCCTGGCGGCAGACGCCCTCGATCAGGTGATTTCGGGGCGAATGATCCGCACTGTTTTCCAGCCCATTGTCGACCTGGACAGCGGCTCGGTGGTCGCGTATGAGGCATTGTCCCGCGGGCCGGAGGGGCCGCTGGAGGCTCCGGACCGCCTCTTCGACATCGCCCGTGCGGTCGGCCGCCTTACCGAACTGGACGAGCTGTGCCGGCGGACCGCACTCGAAAGCGCCATCGCCATCGGGATGTTCGCGCCGCTGACGCTGTTCGTGAACGTGGAGCCGGCGGTGCTCGACTCGGCGCGGCTGGAAGAGCTCGTTCTGCTGGCCGAGCAGGCACCCGGTGAGCTGCAGGTCGTCCTGGAGATCACCGAGCGTGCCATCGGCGAGCGCCCGGCCCAGCTGCTGGCGACCGTGTCGCGGCTGCGCGCGGCGGGCTGGCGGATCGCGCTCGACGATGTCGGTGCCGACGACATGTCACTGGCCTTCATGCCCCTGCTGCGTCCCGACATCGTGAAACTGGATCTGAGCCTGGTGCAGAAGCGTCCCGGGCCGGCCGTCGCCGAGATCATGAACGCGGTGAACGCCTATGCCGAGCGCAGCGGCGCGGTGCTGCTCGCCGAGGGCATCGAGGACGAGAAGCACCTGGAGATCGCCCGGGCCCTCGGTGCCCGGCTGGGTCAGGGCTGGATGTTCGGCCGGCCGGCCGTCAGCCTGTCAGAAGTCCTGCCGCTCGGTGGCCTCGACCTTCCGCCGGCAGTCGTGCCGACGTCGAACCGCTCGCCGTTCGGCTGCCTGCCGCCCGAGGTGCCGCTGCGTCGGTCGACCAAGCCGCTGCTGATCGAGCTGAGCAAGTTCCTGGAACGAGAGGCGATCCGCTTAGGCTCGACCTGTCTGGTGGTGGCGGCGTTCCAGGAGGCCAAGCACTTCACTGCGGACACCGCGCACCGTTACCGGGAGCTGGTCGGACGGGTGGGTTTCGTCGCCGCCATCGGACAGGGCCTCGGTCCGGAGCCGGTATGCGGGCTGCGCGGGGCGGACCTCGATCCCGATGACCCCATGCGCAGCGAATGGAACGTGATCGTGCTCGCGCCGCACTTCGCTGCCGCGCTGCTGGCCCGCGACCTCGGCGACCGCGGCCCCGACCCGCAGCGGTGTTTCGAATTCGCGCTGACCTATGACCGTGCAACGGTTGTCGCCGCGGCGCACACCCTGCTGTCACGGGTGCGTTCGAGCGGTCTGCCCGAGTCGACTTTCGCCATGGCCGGACAGCTGCCACCGCCGCGATTGGCTGGAATGACGCCAGATTCGTACCGGGCGGCTGTCGATTCCTTCGCCCAGTTCGATGTGCGGCTCGAACGGCGCAACGGTACCGCCGAGACCACGCTGCGACGCGCCCTGGCGGCGACCACCAACGGCGTCACCATCGCAGATGTGACGCGTCCGGATCACCCGTTGATCTATGTCAACACGGCATTCGAGAGGTTGTCCGGCCTACGGGCCGAGGACGTGCTCGGCAGCAACTGCCGAGTCCTGCAGGGTCAGGACACCGATCCTGAGGCCATCCGGCGTATTCGTGAGGCCATCGCGGACGGGCGCGAGGCTCGAGAGACGATCCTCAACCACCGCGGGCCCGATCGCGTGCCCTGGTGGAACGAGATCTTCCTCGCCCCGGTGTTCGACGACGACGCTCGTCTCGTGCAGTACATCGGCGTACAGAACGACGTCACGGCAAAGGTCGAGGCGGACCAGCAACTGCTGCACGAGCGGCGGCGGTCCGCGCACTATCTCGCCGAGGTGGAGGCACTGGCCTTCCGCGATCCGCTCACCGGTCTGCTGAATCGCCGGCGGCTGCAGGACCTTCTCGAATCTGCTGTGCTGCACGCCCAGGTCAACGGCACCGGCCTTGCGTTGCTGTACCTGGACGTGGACCACTTCAAGTCGATCAACGACCGCCACGGCCATGCCGCCGGCGATGCCGTGCTCACCGCCACCGCGTCCCGGTTGCAGGCGAGGCTGCGCCGAGGCGACCTGATAGCGCGGCTGGGCGGCGACGAGTTCCTGGTGATGCTGCCGGGCCTGGACGCCGATCATTCCGCCGCCGAGGCGCAGCGCATCGCCGCGCAGTGCCTCACCGCGCTGGTCGAGCCGATCGAACTGGCTGATGGGTCCGCATCGGTGACGGTGAGCATCGGCGTCAGCAGCTATCCCGACGATGGTGACACCTTCGACGCGCTCGTGCACGCCGCCGACCAACGGATGTACGCGACTAAGCCGACCAGAACGCGGGCCAATTAATGCTCAACCGGCAATACTGACTGTCAAGGCACTTGGGTGCTGTGGAGAGTCAACTTTCCGGGGGTGCGGATGCAACATCAGCTTCTGGCCTGCTCGAACTGTGACCAAGGCGCGGCCGACCATTACTGATGGCTGGTCGGCGCGGCTTTGGTGGCGTCGGTAGTTGTCGTAGCTCTCCTGCTGGTCCGGATTCGACACGCTGGCATATGGTTGCGGGCGGTTGGCGCACTCGCCGTGATCATTGTCGACCTCGGTGCCGGCTTGTCACTCAGCACGTTCACACAACCCACGCAGGCGCGAACCGGTGGTCTGTCGGTGTCGTGCGGGAGCGCGCTCACCGCAGCGAACACCACCGGCGTTCCGAACGATGCGGCACTCGACCCGGAGCAGTTGGCTTGCCGCCGAGCAGGACGGCAGCATCTTCGCGAACGCCTGCCGGCTGCCTCATCCGTACTCGTCGTCGGCTTCTTGACTGCTGCCACCAGCATTGCCGCCAGTAGAAAGCGAAGGCCCGAACTAATTCTCGCGTGACCCGTAGGGCGGCTCCGGCGTCGGACTCCGCCCATGCCTGTCGCCGGTCCGCGCCAACCAGCGTGAGGAACGGTTGCCGGTTCGTCGCGAAGGAGTTCGACATGAGACTGGTATCGAGATCAGCGAACATGTCGGCGCGGTCTGAGGCTTCGTCATTTCACCATGCCTGCCGCGGCACCGACGGAACCATGGGAACACCCATACGGGCCTTGGAGCTGGTCCCCGGCAGGATTCGAACCTGCGGCGCCCGGCTTAGGAGAGCTAATTTGGGGGGTCTTCGAGGTCCGAAGTGCTTGGGCGAAGTACTTGGACGCCCCGTGTCAAGGGCCGTTGAGTTCTACCCAGAGGCGGTGGTTAACATGCACAATTGACGGCGGTGTCGTATAGTGTGCGACAGGAGGTAGGTCGTGACGCTTGTCGAGGTGCTGGCGCCGTTCGGTGTGGGTGAGGAGGAGTTCGTCGAGGAGTTGTCGCGCGATCTTCAGGCCGCGCCGGACGCTTCCGCGAGCCGGCTCACGGAAGCCGAGGAATTGGTCTTGCGTGAGCACGGTGGCATCACGGTGCCGGCGGGTGATGAGAGCGCGGTTCGCAGGGCGGTGTTGCGGGCTTCGTCGTCCAACCTGGCCGACGAGGCGCGGGAGTCACTCACGGTCGAGCAGGCGGCGAAGCTGCTGCTAGTCGACGGCTCGCGGGTTCGCCACCGCTTACGTGATCGGGCGCTGTACGGGTTCAAGATCGGCGGCGGGCTGCGGCTGCCCACCTGGCAGTTCCACCGACATGAGGCGATCCCCGGATTGCGCGCGGTACTGGCTGCGCTCCCGGCGGGCATGCATCCCCTCGAAGTTGCGGGACTCTTGACGACGCCCGATCCGGACCTCGCCGTGGCTGACGAGCCGATGAACCCACGAGACTGGTTGATCGGTGGCGGCGATGTCAGTGCGGTCGTCGCAGTTGTCGAGGATCTCGACAGGTGGTGAAGCTGCCGCTCCCTCCCGACCCGGGGGAGCTGCAGTTCCCGCCCGAGCACGACCGCATGCTCGACACCGCCGCGGTGTTGTGGCGCGTGCACCGGACCAGCGGCGAGCACGTCGTCCCGTGGAACCGTCTGCGCCACTGGGGGCCCGGGGCGACGATGCGGTTCGACCCGCACGAGCTGCCGCCGCAGGCGCAGAGCCGCGGCGTCAGCTACGCCGCCCTGAGCGTCCCGACAGCGCTCGCCGAGGTGTTCCAGCGGACGCGCGTCATCAACACCCGGCGAGGCGCGCCGTACTTGACCGCATGGTCGCCGGCTCGACCGTTGACGCTGCTCGACCTGACCGGCGCCTGGCCGATCCAGGCCGGCGCGTCCTACGCCATCAACACCGGCCGGCGCGACCACTGCCGTGCTTGGGCTCGCGCCATCCATTCGATGCGCCCGGACCTCGACGGGCTGTGGCAGCACTCCTCGATGACCGGCGCCGATGCCGTCACGCTGTTCACGCATTCGGCGGACAGCTTCCCGGACCGTCCCCTGCTCAGCCTGCCGCTCAACCACCCCGGCCTCCGCGGTCACCTGCTCGCGGCCGCAACCGAAATCGCATATCGCGTCGTCTAGCTAAGTCGCCAACGGGCCCAATAGTGGTCACTCGCGGCAGAGTTACGCCCCGAGATCTCCGCCGCGTACGACGCCACGGCAAGCCCGCCTGGCTCGGTTGATCAAGTCGTGCGACGTCGACATCGCGATCATCGCGGGTCCGGGTCGGTGAAGAGGTGTCGTGATGTCGCGTGGACCTTCGCGGCGCCCTGGTCGAGCAGTGCGGTGACGAGAGCGGCGCCCAATCCGCGCCTGCCTCCGGTCACCAGTGCCGTCGTTCCATCGATGTGCATGGGACTTTTCGTCGTCATGAGTCCGGGTGCCGCTGGTCATACCTCGAGTCGACCAAGGTGAACGGCGTTACCAAGCTTGAGTGGGCACTGCGCTCGAGCTGGTGCTCACAGCAGCGGCACTGCGGCCTGATCGCGGCCTGCACCGGCTAGCCCGAGGCGCGCGGCGCTGCGTCGCGCGCTGGCCTCGCGGCGCTCGGTGAGGCTCGCGCTGGAGCGGCGGGCGGCGCTCACCAGGTGGGGTGGTGCGGTCTCGGGGGTGCCGGCGTCGAAGGGCGGTTCGGGGGCGTACTGAATCCACAGCTGGATCGCCTGGGCGGCCTCCGGTCCGCACAGGTGCGCGGCGGTCCTCAAGGCGCCGTCGATGCCGGCGGTGACGCCGGCGGCGAAGACGAACCGGTCATCGACCACGACGCGCTCGGGAACCGGAATGGCTCCGAAGAGGGGCAGCAGGTGGGTGCTGGCCCAGTGGGTCGTGGCCCGGCGTCCCACAAGCAGGCCGGCTGCGCCAAGGAGCAGGGCTCCGGTGCACACGGACAGCACGCACCGGGCTCCGGCTGCCTGGCGGCGCAGCCAGTCCAGAACCTCCTCGTCCTCCATGAGTGCCTCTTGCCCTGCGCCTCCCGGGACGACCAGGACATCCAACGGCGGGGCGTCGACCAGCCGGGCGTCAGCCTGCAGGCGCAGCCCGTTGACGTCCCGCACCTGCGCGGTCGTCCTCCCGTAGAGCCGGGTGGTGGCCGCGGGCAGGCGGGAAAGAACCTCGAAAGGACCGGTGAGGTCGATCTGGTCCAGCTGGTCGAAGAGGAGGAAGCCGACCTCCAACGGCTGGCTGCCCACGTCTTCTCCTGGTCGGGCCTGTCGGTGGAGGTCCGGGGACTCCTGCGAGCCGTGGGGACCCATGACTCAGTCCTGCTCTCGGGCGGTGGTGGTGACCAGCCCGGTGCTCACGTCGTAGACGTGCCCGGAGACGCGGATGCGAGGGGAGATGTGCGGGGAGGCCAGGAGGCGGTCGACGTCGCGGCGCACGCTGGTGGGGGGGTCGGTGACGGCGACGGCGAGCAGGGCGTCGCGGGCGGTGGGGTCGAGGTGGTTGCGCTCGGCGAAGCCGGTGCGCAGCTTCTCGTCGGCCATCAGCGCGGAGCCGCAGTCGGTGTGCTGGATGACTGCGACTTCGAAGAAGGGCTCGTCGGGGGCGATGGTCTCCTTCAGGTAGCTGATCCAGGCCATGTCGGTGATGACGGCGTCGTTGACGCGTCCGCCGACGCTGCGGGCGACGATGGCGTCGCCGATCCCGACGCCCAGGATCTGTCCGGGGTCCACGCGGGGGTCGATGCAGGTGATGACGTAAGCCAGCTGGCGGGGCACGAACGGCAGCGGTGTGGCCTGCTGGCGGGCGTCGCCGGCAGCGAAGGAGCGGTTTCGCCCCAGCAGGGTGGCCATGCCGGGGGAGGTGCTGGTCTGCGGCGTCTGAGTGTTCTGGGGGGTGTCGATGTCCATGCTTTGAGGCTGCCCGCCGGGTGGCTGACCCACGAGAGGGTGCAGTGCCACGCTTCCCGAGGATCCTGCCAATGCCGCGGTGCAGTGGTCGAGACCCGCACTTCGGCTCTTCAAGCACCGGCTACCGGCATGCGGAGGGTCAGGACGAGTCGGCGGAGGGCCGGCCGCGGTAGGCCGCGCGGTAGCCGGTGGGCGTGGCGCTGGCGTCGCGGCCTAGGTGTAGGCGCAGGTTGTCCGCGCTGCCGAGCCCGCTGCGGCGGGCGACCTCCTCGACGGGCAGGTCGGTGGCCTCCAGCAGCCGGCGCGCTTCCAGCAGGCGTTGGGCGAGCAGCCAGCGCAGCGGCGTCGATCCGGTCTCGGCGGTGAACCGGCGGGCGAATGTCCGGGCGGACATCAGCGCTTGCCGGGCCATAGCGTCCACGCTCAGCGGCTCGTGCAGCTGGCTGATCGCCCAGGTGCACACCTGCTCGACAGCGTCGTCCTGGCCCTGCGGAGGTAGCGGCCGGCGGATGAACTGGGCCTGACCACCGGGTCGGTGTAGGGCGGCGACCATGCGTTGGGACACTGCGGTCGCGGCCTGGGCGCCGTGGTCGCTGGCGTACATGTGCAGGCACAGGTCGATCCCCGCCGCGACGCCTGCGCTGGTCAGCACCCGCCCTTCGTCGACGAACAGCACGTCAGGATTCACTCGGACCCGCGGATAACGCGCCGCAAGCTCGCGGGCGTGCTGCCAGTGGGTCGTCGCACCGCGCTCGTCCAGCAGCCCGGCCGCAGCCAGGGCGAAAGCGCCGATGCACACCGACGCCATCCGCGCGCCGCACCCAGCCGCCGTCCGCAGGGCATCGGTCACCCGCGGCCCGGGATCGACTGGGGGCCAGTAGCCCGGCACCACGACGGTGTCGGCGCCGATCACGTCGTCCAGGCCACCGCCGGCGGTGACGGAGAACCCCGTCGTCGTCGGTACCGATCGGCTCCTCGCGCTGCACACCAGGACCTCGTAGCGGTCGCGCTCGTCCCGGTGGCCGAAGACCTGCGCCGGGATGGACAGGTCGAAGGCCACTACGTCCGCCAGCGCCAGCACCGCCACCCGGTGCACCCCACCTGACCCGACCACCAAGCACCCCTCCACCGCGCGACGGTCCCCGCACCGTCTCACACGATCTCATACGGCCCACGCGTCGCCGACGGTTGCGGGCGGTGCGTGTCGGACTTTCCCGGAAGGTCAGCAGCACCGGAGCGTCGTATCCCATCCGCGCTGGGTGGTCGGAGGGGCGGGTCAGCTCCTCCGACACCGTGGGGGGGCCGGCCGCGCCTGCGGTGCGTCAGTGGTCGGTGGCCACCGCCTGCACAGCGCTACCGATGATGCCGACGACCGCGTCAGGGTGCGCGACGGGCACTGCGTGGGAGGAGTCGACCTCGACGACGGTTGAGCCGGCTCGAGAGGCCATGTGACGCAGGGCCTGGGTGGGGATCGAGACGTCCGAGGTTGAGACCAGCGCCCAGGAGGGCAGGCTGCGCCAGGTGGGCGTACCGGAGAAGCCGCCCTCCAGGGTCCGCGCGTCGAAGGGGTGCTGCGCGGCGGACATGATGGCGACCTCGCGTGCGTCGACATCGGCGGCGTAGACCTCGGCGAACCGCTCCGGTCGCAGCGACACCTCGGTGCCTCCCGGATACTCGCGGAGGAGGAGGTTCTCGGGGACGAGCCGGCTGCCGGGGAACTGCCCGTTCAGGCCGCCCGGAGTCTCCCCGGCGTCCTGCTGGAAGGCGGCGACGAAGACGAGCGCTCGCACAGCCGGGGTCAGCGCGGCCGGGGCGGAGACCACCGACCCGGCGTAGGAGTGCGCCACCACGACGAGGGGTCCTTCACGGCCTTCGAGGACGCTGCGCACGTAGGCGACGTCCCCCTCGAAGGAGCGCATCGGCAGCGCTGGGGCGAGCACGCTCACGCCCTGCTCCTGCAGAGCGGCGCTGACGCTCCGCCAGACGGAGGCGTCGGTCAGGGCGCCGTGGACGAGGACGACGGTGGGCCGGGTGCTGTTCATGGCAGTTCCTTCTCGGGTCATGGGTGTCGTGATCATGGCGTTGTCGTGAGTGGGTTCAGCGCGTCGCGGTGGCAGGCGACGCCGAACTCCTCGCCCGCGGTGAGGGCGTGGTGAATGAATCCCAGCGCCGATCGAGTGTGATGACGTCCTGATGCCGTGTCGTGGTCATGACTCGATCTTGGTGCTGCCGACCACCAGACGACAGTGGCACAGGTGCCATGCTCCGATAGGATGGTGCCATGAGGCACCGCATGGCCGTCCTACTACTCGACCAGGTCCTCCCCCTCGACTTCGCGATCCCTCTGCACGTCTTCGCCCGGGAGCTGCCGGAGTTCTACAACGTCGTCACTGCCACCCCGACGGGCGAGCCAGTCGGGGTTGCGGGGGGCCTGTCCCTCGTGCCCGACGGCGGCCTGGAGCTCCTGCGGGGTGCGGCGACGATCGTCGTGCCCGGTTACGCCCAGGCAGCAGACCGTCAGCTTGACGCGCTGTCCCTGCGGGGGCTGAGGGCCGGTGCGTCAGCGGGGTCGAGGATGGTCTCGGTGTGCTCGGGTGCCTTCGCTCTGGCTCAAGCGGGCCTGCTTGACGGGCTCCAGGCGACGACGCACTGGTCGCTGTGCGCAGACCTCGCCCGCCAGCACCCCACCATCGCGGTGCGTCCGGACGCGCTGTTCGTGGACAACGGCGCAGTGGTGACCTCTGGCGGGGTAACCGCTGGGGTTGACCTGTGCCTCCACCTGCTGCGCAAGGACCTGGGGCCGTCGATGGCCAACCGGGTCTCGCGCCGTATCGTCATGGCGCCCCGGCAGGACGGGGGCCAGGCCCAGTTCATCGAGGCTGACCCCGTTCCCCCCGCCGACGACGCGCTCGCCGCGGCCCAGCAGTGGATGCTCTCGCACCTGCACACCCCCGTCACCGTGGCCCAGATGGCTCGACGCGCGCATATGTCGCTGCGCACCTTCCATCGGCGCTTCCGCGAGCAGAGCGGGACCACTCCGCTGACCTGGCTGCGCCAGCAGCGCATCGCGAGGACCAAGGAGCTCTTGGAGTCCAGCAACCTGTCCGTCGAAGAGATCACAGCCCGCGTCGGTATGGGGACACCCGCGAACCTGCGCTCGGCGTTCCGCCGGGAGACTGGCATCACCCCCTCCCAGCACCGCCGGCAGTTCACCCGCCGCTGATGCTGCCCGGAAGCGTCGAGGCCGACGCGGAGCCAGCCACGACCAACCCCGCGAGGCCGAGCGGTGGGACGGAGCCTGGCCGGTGGTAAACGGAGGTTGCCGGTGGGAGTAGGAGACTGACCGGTCCATAGCCCGTTTCCGTGCACCCGCACGACAAACCCTTCAAGGACGGAGGTCAGGACGTCATGTCGCGTTCGCTCGATGCACCAGGGCGCGTTCTCGAGGCATCGCGACTCATGCAAACGGACGCAACGACCTTTGACCCGCCGTGTACGCAACGCAGATGGGCCCTGTCTCGGCGCACAGGGTCATCGCCGCGTTGAAGTTCTAGAGAGAGTCCCGGTGATGATCGAGCTGCGGGAGGAGCTACTCGTCCAGGCGCCGGTAAACGCTGCTTCGGGATCCGACTCGGAGTACGAGGATGACAACAGCGTCGTCGCGTACGTCGTAGATGACGCGGGAGCCGCCGATGCGGATACGCCGCCACCCGGGCGAGCCGGTCAGCGAATCGGGACGCCGAGAGCTGTGACCTCCTCGATGACCCGCCGGCGGATGGTCGGGTCAAGTTTTCGGATCTCCTTGCGGGCTGAGGCTTCCACTCGATCCTGTAGCTCACACGCTACGGGATGTCCGCGCCTCGTCAGCCGTGTAAACCGCAGCGGTTTATGGCCCGCTTGTAGCAGCGTTATCTGGCCGGCGGTTCACATTGATGTCGCGTCTGCAGGGGGTTGCCAGTACCTGCGGCCGGCGGTCGAGTCGACCCGGAGCTCGTCTGCAGTACTCAGCGTCTTCTGCGTGGAGGGATGGCGAGCTGACGCGCCGGCCTGATGACGGTGATGGCTAGCCCCACGATGACGAGCGCGCAACCCCTGGTCTGGACTCCCGAAAGCTTCTCCCCGAGCAGCGCCACGCTGAGGGCTAGCGGATGGCCGGCCGCCGCCGAACGCGATCCCGTAATCGCCGACGCCCAGGCGCAGCTGCCGGGTCTGCGCCCGTGTGGCTTCCACTCCCCGTACGAAGCCGCGGCCTGGGCCGTGCTGTCCCAGCGTATCCGCATCGTCCAGGCCGCCCGGCTGCGCGACGACCTCGTCCGCCACCACGGCGAAGCCGGCGCCTTTCCCGCCCCTCAGGCGCTGCGCAAGCTTGAGCTGGAACTGCCCGGCCGCAAGAGCGAGTATCTTCAAGCCGTCGCGGACGCCGCCCTGGAAGGCGGGTTGGACGCCGCAGCCCTGCGCTCGGTCAACCCGGACCAGGCCATCCGCACCGTGCAGGAGATCAAAGGCCTGGGCCCGTTCGCCGCCGAACTCGTCGTCATCCGCGGCGCTACGGCCCCGAGCACACCCCCGCCGTGGTCTCCGAGGCTTGGCGACCCTTCCGCACCTGGGCCGTCGTCCACCTACGCGCCCTCCAGGAACAACGCACCGCAGAGATCAGCGGTGGAAGCAGTAGCAGCTGATCACCCGATGGTGCGACGAGCGTGCCCCGTGCGGTAGCTGGCGCTTATCCGCAAATGGCTTGTAGTGGGCGAGGGAGTAGGGACACCGGTACGTTGGCACATCGCGTCGATGAAGTTCCGCAGGTCGACCATCGAGATGTTGTGCGAGCGCCGGTACTGGCGCAGCAGCCCGGCCTCGATGAAGTCCGCCCACGTGACGTTGCGTGATCCGGTCGCCTCCTCGCGGATCACCGGCTTGTAGGTCTTGCCGCGCCGCTCGCCGCCTTCGAGCCAGTAGTGCAGTGTGCCCGGTGCGAGCCGAAGTAGCCGAGCAGCGCCGCCTTCGGTGTACATCTCGCGATCGAGAACGGTGGTCGTCACGGTCATAGCTTGGCACCTCCAACCCTGTCTGGTCGCACGAATCGACCGAGATCGATCTTGCCTCGGGGCACTGACACGTTCGATTCGGTCAGACGCTGATTTCCGATGCGAAGTTAGCGCGTGAAGACTTTTGCGGACTAGATCGTGTGCCGCGCCGTCGCAGCTAGCGTGTAAGTCGGCTACAGCCCAGCAATACGGTAATTTTCGAGTGCCCCCGGCAGGATTCGAACCTGCGACGCCCGGCTTAGGAGTCCGGCGCTCTATCCCCTGAGCTACGAGGGCGGGGCAAGAAGGGCACCGGAGAACTCCCGGCAAGCCCACGAGACAGCCTAGACGATCCACCGGGTGGTGCGTGCCGACTGCTCAGCCGCCGAGCAGGAGGACGCCGCAAGGCCTAGGGCGGCTAGGTCATCGCCCGTTTGATCATGGCCGCAAGCTCCGGCCCCAGCGCCGCGCTGTACGCCGGGGTCAGGTGGGAGCCGTCCCAGCGAACCGGCAGGGTGCCGATGAAGGACGGGCAGAAATCGGCCACATTGCAGAACCAGAGCAGGTTCGGCGAGGCCGGGGGAGGGGACAGCGTCAGGACGTGACGGCTGGGCGACCGCAAGGATCGGAGCATCTTCTCCAGACCGGCCTAGTACACCGATACGTCCACGGCGGGAGTGACCTTGTCCGTCACGCGGTCCAGGGTGTTGTCCGCACTCGCCAGGATGACCAGCGCCGGGTCGAGCTTCACCGTTTGGTCCACGACGGACCTGTGGCGGGCATCGCACGAGGGCAGCGCGACCGGTGGAGTTTCACCCGTGTTCACCGATACATCCGCGGGGGGGGGGAGCACAGCTCCCTTGCGTCAAGCCGATGATCTGGGGACCGGTTGGCCTGGAAGTAGTCGGTGCCGAGCTCGGCGAAGTGGACGTTGGCACCGAATCCGAGCGCCCACCAGACGTCGGTGACGGTTTCGCGCACCCGGACTCCGCGAAACGCATAATGCGCCGCCATGATCACGGCAATCAGGACTGTCACCGACGCGGGCAGGATGCGCCGAGCGCGCCTGGCGTAGAAGCCGCGGAACGACAAGCGCCCTTGGGCCTCGGTCTCTTTCAGCAGCAGGCCGGTGATCAGAAATCCTGAGAGAACGAAGAAGACATCGACGCCGATGAAGCCGCCACTGGGCCGGCCGGTGAGGTGGTCGAGCACCACCAGGATGACGGCAACCGCGCGAAGACCTTCGATGTCGGATCGAAAGCTCCGTGGCGCTGACAACGCCGATTCCGTCAAGCCGACGACGCGCTGCTGTGCCCTGGCGGCGATGATCGTCAATTGAGTAGCTGCCGAACCTTCGCTGCGTCCGCGGTTCGGTTCTCAGCGTCGTTCACCCGGCGCAGGCTTAGCCTTCGTGCGGAAACGCAACGGTATCGGCCGATACCGCTTCGGTGGCGGTCAAACGGGCAAGAGATGACCTATCACCAGGGTGCTGGCGCGTAATCCTTCAAGAACACTCCCTGGACGTCCTCGCCGAGTTCGCCCCGGACGATCGGGTCATACACCCGTGCGGCGCCGTCAACGAGGTCCAGCGGCGCGTGAAAACCCTCGTCCGCCAGCCGCATCTTGGTCGGGTGCGGGCGCTCGTCGGTGATCCACCCGGTGTCGACACTGGTCATCAGGATGCCGTCGCTGAGCAGCTCTTTCGCCGACGTCCGGGTAAGCATGTTCAACGCGGCCTTTGCCATGTTCGTGTGTGGATGCCCAGGACCCTTGTAGGCACGGCTGAACTGCCCTTCCATGGCCGAGACGTTGACGACGTACGTGCGCCGGGCCGTCGCGGCGGCCATCGCCGGACGCAACCGGCTGACCAGGATGAATGGCGCGGTCATGTTGCACAACTGCACCTCGAGCAGCTCCAGCGGGTCCACCTCGTGCACCCGCTGCGTCCAGCTGTTGACGGAGTGCAGGTCGGGGACCAGGCCGCCGGCGTCGATGGCGGTGAGGTCGGCGATCCGGTTGGCGGAGGCCGAGCCGGCCTGCAGGGCGAGCGCGGTCAGCGCCGGTGCCATCAGGTGTGCCGTCGGGTGCTCGGACAGTGAGCCGGCCAGCGCGGCGGGATGCGCGTCGCTGGTGTGGTCGAAGGTCAGCAGGTCCGGCAGCGGGCCGGACGGCAGCGGGGCGGACTCGGCCTGGGCCAGGGGCGCGTACGAGCCGGGGGAACGCCGGACGGTCTGGGCGGCGTTGTTGATGAGAATGTCCAGCGGCCCCTGGGCGCTCACCGAGTCCGCGAGGGCGACGACCTGGGCGGGATCGCGCAGGTCGATGCCGACGATCCGCAGCCGGTGGATCCAGTCCGCGCTGTCGTCCATGGCGGTGAACCGCCGGACGGCGTCGTTGGGAAACCGGGTGGTGATGGTGGTGTGCGCGCCGTCGCGCAGCAGCCGCAGGGCGATGTACATGCCGATCTTCGCGCGGCCGCCGGTGAGCAGCGCGCGCCGGCCGGTGAGGTTGGTGCGGGCGTCGCGTCGGGCGCGGTTCAGCGCCGCGCAGGACGGGCAGAGCTGGTGGTAGAAGGCGTCCACCTGCTGGTACTTCTGCTTGCAGATGTAGCAGGCACGGGCCGTGAGGAGAGTTCCGGCAAGCGCCCCGGCGGTGTTCGAGATCAGTGGGATGCCCTGGGTCTCGTCGTCGATGCGGTTCGGCGAGCCGGTGGCGGTCGCGGCGATCACCGAACGGTCGGCGTCGGCAATGGCCGTCCGCTTCTCGGTGCGACGGTGCTTCTTGACGGACTTGAACATCCGCGCGGTCGCCCGCCGGACGGACACGTGATCGGGGTGGTCCTCGGGAACCTCGTGCATCTGTCCCAGTACGCGCAGGCAGATCTCGAGGTCCGCAGGGTCGACGCCGGACGCCGAGCGCCGGCCGTCCTCAATCGCAGTCATGCCTCAACTACCGTTTCCGGATATGCGGTGGGCCGGGAGGTCACACAGCCCGAGATAGTTTACGGCAGCGGAAGGGACGGCCGGAGCGCGACGATCCGCACAGCACGCGCTCAGACGACGGTGGTGACCTCGTCGTAGTCCAGCCGCGGCAGCCGGCCGAGCCAGGCATCGCTGCCGGGACGGCCGATGTTGACGACCGACAGCACCCGGTGCTCGCCGTCCGCGAAGAACTCCCGGTCGAGCGCCGCCACGTCGTAACCGGTCATGGGCCCAGCGGCCAATCCGGCGGCGCGCACGCCGAGGATGAAGTAGGCGACCTGCAGGCCGGCGTTGAACCGCGCGGTCTGTTCGCGCGCGACCTCGTCGGCGTCGAACAGGGCCTTGGCGCCGGGGAAGTGCGGGAAGGTCTTGTGGAACTCCTCGTGGAAGTTCACGTCAGCGGCCAGGATCACCACGGCGGGAGCGGTAGCGGTCTTGGCCTTGTTGCCCTCGCTCATGTGCTCGACCAGCTTGGCGCGCGCCTCGGAACTGCGGACCACGACCATCCGGAGCGGCTGCTGGTTCATCGAGGTGGGCGCGTACTTGACCAGTTCGTAGATGGCCCGTAACTGCTCGTCGGCCACCGGCTCGTCGGTGAAGGTGTTGGCGGTGCGGGCCTCGCGAAAGAGCAGGTCCTGAGCGGAAGGGTCCAACTCGAGAACGTCGGTGTTGTCCTGAAGGGCAGTCATGGGATCTCCTAGGGGGTGTGCCGCAATCGAGGACTCTAATATCATTGAGCACTCAAGTATTCCGGTGGACCCGGCGGTGTGAGCTGTGCCACCCGCCCCGAGGAGAACTACCGCAGGACATGTACCGACGTCCGCAGGCTCGTGCGGCTGATCTCCAGAATCTGCCCGTTGGCCAGCGGGAGCCACGGCGCCGGGCGCGCCCAGCCGGAAGACGCCACCGTGACCGAACCTGGCGTGATCCGGTAATTCAGCTCGTAGGACGCTACGTCGGCGCCCTGTGCGGTGATCACCTTCTCGTCGTAGCGCGCGGAGGCGTACAGGGCATCGTGGGTCAGCAGCAGGCAGTTCAGCGAGACCACCTCGGCTGAATCGGCGATCTTGCGGGCCGCCTCATGCAGCGCCTCGACCGGTCCCCTGTGGCGCAGTTCGGCCAGCACCAGGCTGAAGTAGCGCTCGCTGTCGGTGTCACCCTCGCTGGGACGGCCACCGGCCTCGGCGACCAGCCGGTCCAGCTCGCTGCGCGGGCTCAGGTAGCCGTTGTGTGCGAACGCCACGCTGCCCGCGAGAAAGGGATGGGTGTTCTGCTCGGTGTTGGCCATGTTCACCGATGCCTTGCGCAGATGCAGCAGGGCGGCGTCGGTACGCGCGCTTTCCACCGCCGCCTGGAACCTCTCGCTGCCCAGTGCCGGCTCGGGGTACTTGGCGCTGACGAGGTCGTCCTGGGCGTCCCAGTAGGCGATTCCCCAGCCGTCGCAGTGCACCTTCGACAGTCCGGTGAAGGCATCGAGGTCCGCACCCAGATGTTGCGGCAGGGTGTCAGCCCCGCTGGAAACGACGCCGAGAAGCCGGCACATGGCATTCGTCCTTTCGATTGGGCCCGGACAGCTAATGCCGGGCCGCGGTCAGTGCAGCGGGGGTCAGTGCAGCAGGGTTGCGGGGGCTGCCGTGGTGGTCGCCGGGGCGGCAGGAGTCTGGGGAGCCTGGGCTCGGGGCCGGCGTCGAAGCCGGCGCTCGAGCCACTGGGCCAGCTGGCCGAGCGCGTAGTTCATGACGATGTAGATCAACGCGATGATCAGATAGGTCTGCACCAGCAGGTGGGTGTAGACGGTCAGGTTGTTGCCCTGTCTCATCAGCTCCGGATAGCTCACGACGTAGCCGAGCGTGCTGTCCTTGAGCAGGCTGACCAGCTGGGTCACCAGCGCCGGCACCACGATCCGTATTGCTTGCGGCAGGATGATGATTCGCATCGCCTGGGACCGCCGCAGACCGATCGCCGATTCGCGGTCTCTACGATCTGGCCGGAGTCCATGAACACCACCCGGTCCGCGGCTTGCCGTGCGAAGCCCATCTCGTGGGTGACCACGACCATGGTCATGCCCTCGCGGGCCAGCCCGACCATCACGTCGAGCACCTCTTTGATCATCTCCGGGTCCAGGGCGGAAGTCGGCTCGTCGAACAGCATCACCCTTCTGGCCGACACCGACCCGGTCCAGCAGCTGACGGGCCTCGTCCTCGGCCTGCTTGCGAGGCAGCCCCCGGACCTTCATGGGCCCCAGCGTCACGTTGTCCAGGACGTTGAGGTGGCCGAAGAGGTTGAAGGACTGGAACACCATGCCGACATCGGCACGTAATCGCGCCAGCGCCTGTCCCTCTTCGGCCAGCGGCACACCGTCGATGGTGATGGTGCCTGAACTGACTGTCTCCAGCCGGTTGATGCACCGGCACAGCGTGGACTTGCCCGAGCCGGACGCGCCGATGACGACGACCACCTCGCCGGCCGCGACGTCCAGGCTCACATTGTCCAGCGCCTGGAGCTCGCCGAACTGCTTGCGCACCTTCTCGATCCGCAGCAGCGGACGGGAGGCGGTACCGGCCGGGGAGGACATGGCCCTGAAGGTATTGGTTCGGGCCGCCACATTCCAATGAAGCTCTTCGTGGCGAGCCCAAAAAGTTCTTTATGATCGCCCGGTGCTGACGCCTGAGCGACTCCGCCTGCTGCAAACCGTTGCGCGTACCCAGTCCTATTCGGCGGCGGCCCGCGAACTCGGCTTCACCCAGCCCGCCATCAGCTATCAGATGCGGTCCTTGGAACGCGATGTCGGCACCCCGCTCACCGTGCGGGTCGGCACGGCGATGCGGCTGACCTCTGCCGGGCACTCCTTGTTGGAGCACGCGGACAAGATCCTGTCTGCGGTCCGCGCAGCCGAGCGTGACCTGACGGTCCTGGTCGGCAGCAACGCCGGCACGGTGAAGATCGGCGCGTTCCCGAGCAGTTGTGCCACCGTGGTTCCGGCCGCGATGGCCACGCTGCGCCGCGAGCTGCCCGCGGTCCGGCTGGTCGCCCGGATGCTCGTCGGCTGGCCGGACCGGCAGGTTGAGGTGGAGCTGTGGCCCGACCAGCTACGGGTGCCGGCAGTCGCTGCCATGCTCGAGGCGTTGAAGAAGGTCGCGCCCGCAGCGGCCTGAGAAGTAGGCTGGCATCCGTGGAACTGACGCATGTGGATGCCAGCGGCGCCGCCCGGATGGTGGACGTCTCGGCCAAGGACATCACCGTCCGCGAGGCGACCGCGTCGGGCGTGTTCCGGACCACCGCCGAGGTGATCGCGCTGCTGCGCTCTGACGGCCTGCCCAAGGGCGACGCCCTGGCCGTGGCCCGGATTGCCGGTATTGCCGCCGCCAAGCGGACGCCGGATCTCATTCCGCTCTGCCATCCGGTCGCCATCCACGGGGTCACCGTCGACCTGAGCCTCGGTGAGGACAGCGTGGCCATCACCGCCACGGTGCGCACCGCCGACCGCACCGGAGTCGAGATGGAGGCCCTCACCTGCGTCACCACCGCCGGATTGGCCTTGTACGACATGGTGAAAGCCGTGGACCGGGGCGCGGTGCTGGGCGACATCAGGCTGGACCACAAGGCCGGCGGTCGGCGCGGGGAATGGCAGCGGTCGGCCTCATGACCGGCGCCGCAGTCATCACCTGCTCCAACCGCTCGGCGGCTGGCGAGCGCCCGGACGACTCGGGTCGCCTGCTCGCCGACACCCTGGCGGAGTGGGGCTACGACGTCCTCGCGAAGCTGGTGGTCCCTGACCAGATCCCAGCCATCCAGCAGGCCGTGCGGCAGGTGCTGGCCGACGGCGCGCGGCTGGTGCTGACCACCGGCGGCACCGGTCTCACGCCGACGGATGTCACTCCGGAGGCCGTCGCGCCGATGCTGGAGCGCTCGGTGCCGGGCATCGCCGAACGGATCCGGGCCGCGAACGTCGAGAGGGTTCCCACGGCCGTGCTGTCGCGGGGGGTCGCCGGCCTCATCGGCACGGCCCTGGTGGTCACGCTGCCCGGCTCGCCGGGCGGGGTGCGGGACGGGCTGGCGGTGCTGGAGCCCCTGGTGGCGCACGTGCTGGATCAGGTGAGCGGTGGCGATCATCGAGCGGGGGGCGGCGTATAAAGGTCCGGATAGCCGAGGTGAGTGACCAGCCGCTCGACGTCGCGGCGCACTCGGCCGCGGCGCGTGACGACGCGGCGGGAGCGGACGTGACGTTCTGCGGGGTGGTGCGGGATCACGACGATGGCCGGACGGTGCTGGAGCTGGAGTACAGCTCGTATCCGACAGCGGCTGCCATCTTGCGTGCGGTGGCGGACGAGATCGCGGCTGATCCGGACGTGATCGCGGTCGCGGTGAGCCACCGGATCGGCAAACTCGGTATCGGTGACATCGCGCTCGTCGCCTCGGTCACGGCCGCGCACCGCAAGCAGGCCTTCGACAGCTGCGAGCGGCTGGTGGACGAGGTGAAGGCGCGGCTGCCGATCTGGAAGCGCCAGGTCTTCGCCGGCGGCTCCGACGAGTGGGTCAACTGCCCGTAGCCGGTGAAGTTCGCTCAGCCGCCCGCGAAAGGCGGCAGGATGTCGACCACCGCTCCCTCAGGAAGCGGGTTGTCGCTGGGGTTCGCTATGCCGTCCACCAGCACCGAGCTGGCGGCGATGACGTCGGTGAGTGCCGGCCGGGACCCCAGCTGGCTGAGCAGGTCCCTGAGGTTGCCCGCGGACAGCTGCTCCGAATCCCGACCGGCCGCGCGTCGCGCCCCGGCCCAATAACGCACGGTGACCTGGGCGCTCACGACGGAGTGGTTACGCCTTCTCGTCGGTGATCAGAGGCTTGGCGCCGGCGTCGGGACCGTCGCTGTCCACCGCGACGCTGGGCGCGCTGTACGAGGCTTGACCCTGTACGGTCTCGGCGGCTTCGGCGGCCTGCCTGGCAAGCGCCTCGGAGGCGTCGGTGATGTTGCCCGGCGGCTGCTCACCCAGCGGACCCGTCTCGGTTCCGGCAGTGGGCTCGGCGATCACGGCAGCGGGGCCGGTGAGGTCGTCGGCAGGCTGCGCAACGGTGGGTGGAACGCTGCCGCCGGTTCCCGGGGCCTCACCCGCGGCAGGCGTGGCCGGGTTCGAGCCGGACGGCTGCCCGGCGGTGCCGACCTTGCCGACGGTGTCGTGGGCAGCACTCTGCACCTTGGTGAGGTGCTCGGTGAACCGCCCGCTGGTGGCCTTGTCGATACTGCCGGTGGCCTTGTCGATTCCCTGCGAGACGGTCGGCGCGGCCTTGACCGCGAACCCGGTGGCGCGGCCCTTGGCCTGCTCAGCGAGCGGACCTGCCTTTCCCTTCGCCTCGGCGGCGAGCTCGTTGGCCTTCTGCGCCGCCTGCTCGGCCAGCGGGCCGGCCTTCTCTTTGGCCTGATCCGCGAGCTTCTTCAACTTGTCCAGCATTCTTGTCGCCTCCTGTGGGTCTCGATATCAGAGCGGGCACACTGGTCCGGTGGCAGAACACCCTCAGACCGAGCAATCCGACGACCCGCCCGACAGCGAATCAGTGGAAGACCCATCATCGTCGTCAACGGGGGTCCACCGCCACCCTGTGGACCCGGTGCTGCCGCAAACCTCCTCGGACGAGCGTGATGTCGGCTGGGGCGACGGGCCGTATTCCTACCCGGACGACTGGTATCTGGTGGAGCGGCCGCCGCACCACGGCTAGTCCGAGCGGGCACCGGAATGTTGCGGGACGGTGCCGTCCAGCGGGCGCGCACCTAGGGCGTCGCGGATCTGGCGGAGCAGCAGCGTGGATTCGGGGACCGCGGCAGGCTCCGGCGCCATGCCCTTGGCGTGCAGCCGCTGCAGCCTGTTCATCGGCATCACGAAGATGAAGTAGACCACCGCGGCGGTCATCAGGAACACGACGATCGAGTTGATGATTGCCGAGAAGTCGACATAGGTGACGTTCTTCTTGTCCGCGCCGACGAACCTGGGTCCGGAGCGGAGCGCGAACCCCCAGCCGCTGACGGAAGCTCCGGGCAGCGACCGCAGGACCGGCTGGACGATGGCCGACACGAACGCGTCGACGACCCTGGAGAACGCTGAGCCGATGACCACGGCTATGGCCAGGTCGACGATGTTCCCGCGCAGTACGAACTCTTTGAAACCCTTGATCACTGCTGACCTTCCATGCCCGGGCCGGGGTGGCTCCACCTGCCGCCGTAAGTGCTCACGCCGGCGGGATGAGGGTAGCGAGCAGTGCGCCGACCGGCTGGGCCGCCAGCCTCGCGGCGGTGCTCGGATAGGTGGCGATCACCACGCCGAACTGTGTCCGGTCAGCTCCCTCGGCCGCCGGCAGGACCGCGAGGACCCTGACGTCGGGAGCAAGCGCGTGGCTGCTGCCGGAGATGGCTCTGCCCTCCACCAGCGGAGCGCTGTCAGCCGTGGCATACAGGCTGATCAACGCTCCCGGCTGGACGATTGCGGCCTGCTCCCGATTGGCGAGGGTGATCGCAAGGGCAACCTGACCGGTGGTCAGCGATCGCGAGATCGAGGTGTTCAGCAGCCGGCTGGTGGTTACCGGCTCACCCCGCGCCATGGCCGCACCGACCGGATGGCCGACCACATCAGCTACCCGCTCGAGAGCCGCTGTCGGCACGGTGTCGGCCGGCCACTGCGCGGCGCGGACGTCCGCGACAGTGACGACGGCACCGGGACGCAGGGCGCGGGTGGTCACCACCACCGTGGCGCCTGAACGAGCGGCTGGCCCGGCGGACGGGCGTAGGAAGGCAAGTACGGCCAGCAGCAAGCAGAGCACTGCGAGCGCGCCCCTCGGCCAGCCACTCAGCGTGGCGGCTAGCGCATCGATTCGGTGCCGGGTTGGTCGGTTTCGCATTCCGCCAGCATCGTGCGGCGACAGCCGCAATCGGCTGGTCGAAGCCAAACTGTGGACAGCTGATCAGTTGTCCACAGGCCGATCGCAACAGAACGACCGCTCACAGGAAACATCGCTCACACCGGTGGACGGCATGGAGCCGAAAGCTCTCCACTCGAAGCCGGTCATCCCGAAGCCGGGTCATCCCGGTAGCCGTGGTCAGGACGAGTTGGCGAGCGACGCCGACTTGCCGGACTCCGACTTGCTCGATCCGGCGGACTTCGCCGAGGCCCTGGACTCGCTCGGCACCTTCGGCTTGTCGCCCTTGGAGTCCGAGCCCTTGGAGTCCGACCCCTTCGCATCCGAGCTCTTGGAGTCCGAGCCCTTGGAATCCGAGGCCGACGAGTCACCCGAGGACTCCGACCTGGCCGCCGCGGCACCGGCCTTGGCGTCCCGGCTGTCGTTGCGGTAGAAGCCCGAACCCTTGAAGACGACGCCCACCGAGCCGTAGACCTTGCGGACCCGCTCGGAGCACTGCGGGCACTCGCTGATCGCCGCGTCGGTGAAGGACTGCACTCGCTCGAAGCGAAGCCCGCAGTCGTCGCTGGTACAGGCGTACTGGTACGTCGGCATCTGGAAGAGACCCCTTTCACGTCTTGCGCTCTCCGGCCACTCTTAGCACTCGACCGTCACGACTGCCAACAATGGTGCTGCATCCGGTGTTCCGGCGTCCACTCGGGGCCGCTGCCGCGCGGTGAAACGCGCAGGGGAAACACTCACCCAGTGCCGACAGCGGTCCAGCCGTTCGGCTGCACGGCGGCCGACACCGGCTGGTCCCAGTCGTCCACCGGCACGTCGTCGAGCAGCTCGCCGTCATAGAGCAGTGCCGCAACCGGAGTTCCGCGGGCCACCCTGGCCAGCGCGCGGTCATAGGACCCGCCGCCGCGGCCGAGCCGGTGGCCCACCCGGTCCACCGCGAAGGCCGGTACCAGGACCAGAGCCGCCGACCCGACTGCGTCGACACCCAGCCGAGCTGAGAAGTGGGCGTCAGGCGCCCAGCTGACCCAGTCCAGGTCCCGGTCGGCGAGCGTGATCGGCATGAGCACCTGGTAACCGGCGTGCCAGAGGGCGGCCAGCAGCTCCACCGATCCCGGTTCGGTCCGCAGCGGCTGGTAGGCGGCAACCCGGCAGCCCGGCGGCAGTGCCAGCTCGGCGCAGGTGTCCAGCGCCCGGTCCCGGATGGCCGCGCGCTGGGCCTGGCGCTGCTCGTCGGTCATCGAGGCACGCGACGCTTGAATCGCCGCGCGCACGCTTGCCTTGCTGGTCATTTGACTAGTCTCGCCCTATGACTTCATCTGAGCCCGTGGACGTCCCCACCGCTGGCAGGCGCGCTCGCAAGGCGGTGATTCCCGCGGCCGGGCTCGGCACGCGGTTCGCCCCGGCCACCAAGGCGGTGCCCAAGGAGTTGCTGCCGGTGGTCGACGTGCCAGCGCTCGAGTACATCGTCGCGGAGGCATCGCGCGAGGGACTGTCCGACATCCTGGTCGTGACCGGTCGTGGCAAGGGCGCCATCGAAGACCACTTCGACGCCGCGCCGGACATCGAGGAGGCGCTGGAGCGCAAGGGGGACGAGCACCGGCTGGCCCGCGTCCGGCGGTCCTCCGAGCTGGGACGGCTGCACTTCGTCCGCCAGCGCGAGCCCCAGGGCCTGGGAGATGCGGTGTCCTACGCGGAGGCGTTCGTCGGGGACGAGTCGTTCGCGGTGCTGCTGGGAGACGACATCATCGACGAGCGGGACGTGCTGCTGGCCACGATGCTCGACGTCCAGCAGGAGAAGGGCGGCGTCGTGCTGGGCCTGATCGAGGTCGAGGGAGCGGCGATCTCGCTCTACGGCAGCATCAAGCCGGCCGGCGACGTGGTGGACGGCGTCATCGCGGTCGAGACGCTGATCGAGAAGCCCAAGCCCGAAGAGGCGCTGTCCAACCTCGCCGTGATCGGCCGCTACGTCCTGCCGCCGGCGATCTTCGACGCCCTCCGCCGTACCGAGAAGGGCACGCGTGGCGAGCTGGAGCTGACCGACGCGATGCGCACGCTGGCCGAGGACGGCGTTCCCATTCACGGTGTGGTCTTCTCCGGTCGCCGCTACGACACCGGTGACCGGCAGGACTACCTTCGCGCCGTCGTCCGGCTCGCGGTCGAGCATCCCGAGCTGGGAGCCGACTTCAGTAGTTGGCTGGTCGACTTCGTCGGCACGCTGGACGGGTGATCGCGGTGCCCCCCTTCCGACCTCGTAGGAGCGCACCGTAGTGACCGACAACAGCAACGACGCGCCGGTGGCGGCTGATCCAGAGCCGGCGCCGGGTTCCCGCCGCTCCGGCCGCCCCGCGTTGCGCCCGGTGGCCGAGCAGTTGGCGCGCGTGCTCGACACGATCGGCACCATCGACCCGATCGAGCTGGCGCTGCTCGATGCTCAGGGGCTGCTACTTGCCGAAGAGGTGCACGCCGACGCGCCGCTGCCCGGCTTCGACAACGCAGCCATGGACGGCTACGCGGTACGAGCGGTGGATCTGCGCCAGGCCACCGAGGACCACCCGGTCGTCCTGCCCGTCGTCGGTGACGTGATGGCCGGCGCCCGCTCCATGTCGGGCATGGGGCCCGGACTGTGCATGCGGATCATGACCGGCGCGGCGATCCCGCCGGGCGCGGACGCCGTCATCCCGCTGGAAGACACCGACCGCGGCGTGGCACGGGTGGCGATCCACCGTCCGACCCGGACGGGGGAGTGCGTACGCCGGACCGGTGAGGACCTGCCTGCCGGAGCGCTGGCGCTCGGACACGGCGCGATCCTCGGCCCGCAGCAGATCGCGCTGCTGGCGGCGGTGGGACATGACCGGGTGCTGGTGCAGCCCCGGCCGCGGGTGGTGGTCATCTCGACCGGCTCGGAGCTGGTGGACGTCGGCCGGCGTGCCGGCTTCGGCGAGGTGTCGGACTCCAATTCCTACATGCTCGCCGCGGCCGCCCGCGATGCCGGCGCGGATGCCTACCGGGTCGGCATCATCCCCGACGACCACGCCCGGCTGCTCGACGTCCTCGACTCGCAGTTGCTGCGCGCGGACGTGATCATCACCAGTGGCGGGGTCAGCATGGGCACGGCGGACATCGTCAAAGAGGCGCTCAGCCAGATCGGCACCGTCGAGTTCACCACTGTCGCGATGCAGCCGGGTTCGCCGCAGGGCTTCGGCACGCTGGGACATGAGAAGACGCCGATCTTCTGCCTGCCCGGCAACCCGGCGGCGGCGCTCGTCTCGTTCGAGGTGTTCGCCAGGCCGGCCATCCGCAAGCTGCTCGGCAAGCGCACCGTCCAGCGGCAGACCGTCGAGGCCACCGCGCTCGAACGGATGGAGAGCCCGGACGGCAAGCGCCAGTACCGCCGGGGGTTGCTGCACCGCGAGCCGGACGGTCGCTACTCGGTGTCGCTGATCGGGGGCCACGGCTCGCACCTGATCGCCGCGATGGCGGCGTCCAACTGCCTGGTCGTCCTGAACGAGGACGTCACCGAGGTCTCGCCGGGGTCGCGGGTGACGGTTCAGCCTTTGATGCTCGCGCAGCGCTGAGATGGCGGATCTGCGGCCGGGCTGGCCGGTCGTGCTGACCGCCGGGCCGGTGACGGTCCGGCCGCCCCGGCGTGGCGACGCCGGGGAGTGGAGTCGCAGCCGGTTGGCCAATGCGGAGTGGCTGGCCAAGTGGGAGCCGACCTCGTCCCAGTCCTGGAGTGACCGCAATACCCCGCAGGAGGTCCGGCGGGCGCTGTCGCGGCTTCGGGCCGCTGCCCGGGTCGGCGCGATGCTGCCGTTCGTGATCGTCTACGGCGACCGGGTGGTCGGCCAGATCAACGCGTCCAACATCGTCCGTGGAGCGCTGCGCTCGTGCAGCGTCGGATACTGGATCGACTCGTCGGTGGCCGGTCGCGGGATCACGCCCACGGCTCTGGCGCTCGTCATCGACCACTGCCTGGGCCGCACCGGCCTGCATCGGGTCGAGGTCAATATCCGCCCCGAGAACCACGCCAGCATCCGGGTCGTGGAGAAGCTGGGGCTGCGCCGCGAGGGTTACCACGAGCGTTTTCTGGACATCGGCGGGGCGTGGCGCGACCACCTTTCCTATGCCATCACGGCCGAAGAGGTGCGGACCGGCACAGTGCTGTCCCGGCTCGAGAGCCTGCCGGTGCCGCCGGGCTGATCCCCTTGCACTACCGGACGAATCCGCCTCCGGCGGGTCGACCCGTGAACCTCAACCGGCACATGACGTTGACGTTCGGCGCGCCTGACCGCATCGCTCGTCGTGAGCGCTTACCGTCACTAGTGGTTGTGACAGGTGTGACGGAGGATGCGACATGTTTTCGCCAATGATGACGGTGCTGGTGCTGGCCGTCCTCTGGTTGATCGTCGTCATACCCATGGTGGTGAAGCGAAATGACGACCGGGCCAGCGAGAAGTCGGCGGCGAAGTTCGGAACCGCGATGCGGGCGCTGTCCACCCGCCGCTCGCTGGGTGCACTTGCCCGGCCCGCCCCGGTCGCCGAATCACGTGGTGCTGAGTTGCATGTTCCGGCCACCCGTCCGCAGGTTTTTGTTCCCGGTGGCGCGCCGCGGGTCTCACCCGCCGCGCGCCGTCCCGTGCCGGCCGCCATGGAGGCAGTTGTGTATTCCGACCGTATCGACAAGGCCGACATGTCCGAGGCCCGGCGCCAGATGATGGCTCGCCGCCGCCGCTCGCTGACAGTGCTCAGCGTCGGCACGGTGCTAGGACTGTTGCTGGCCGTCACGGTCGGTGGCGGTTTTCTGTGGGCACTGACGCTGCTGTTCCTGGCCGGGCTGGCCGGCTACCTGCTGTTCCTGCGCAACCAGGCACTGCACGACCGTGATCGGCGCGAGTCCCGGGTGCGCCGATCCGGGCTCGGCCAGGTGCGGGGCTATGACGCAACCGAGGAGTTCGCCCGCCCGCTCGGTTCGGACTCCGTCGTCCGTATCGATGACGAGGACGTGGAGTTGCGCGGGATGGCCGACACCATCGACCTGACCGGCCTGTACGTCGACGAGCACTTCGACGAGCGTCCGATGCGCCGGGCGGTGTGAGAACGCACTCAGCTGGCTGGTAAGGTTTTACCCGGTTGGGGGCTGTGGCGCAGTCCGGTAGCGCACCTCGTTCGCATCGAGGGGGTCAGGGGTTCGAATCCCCTCAGCTCCACCCATATAGCCCAGCAAATGCGGGCTTTGTTGCTCGGATTGGTTGCGCAGCAAGCTGATTTGTCACTCATTTGTCACTGACACAGGGTGACAGTTGGCGGCAGTCCGCGGTTCACCACGGCACGGACGAGCCCCCCGCCGGGGTGTCGATTCGCCCCATTTCGGGGCTTCTCCAGAGCGTTCTAAACCTGCGGGAGCGTCGTCAGGACGGCGTCAGCATGCCGAGGCTGGCGAGCCGGTACTCCATAGCTTGCTGCGAGACCTCAAAGCGCCCCGCGAGCCGTCGGACCAGGTCTGCGTCGGACAGCGGTCGACCGCTAAGCAGCGATCGCAGACTTCCCTCCAACAGTGTTTCTGGCATCAGGAGCTCGGCCGCAAATTGATTAGCTTCGATCTCTTCCTGCTTGCTGGCTGTGCTGCTAGTTGCGTCGCGAAAGTTGAGTTGCACATGGCGTTCGAGTATCAGCTCTTGACCTTCGTGTAGTGCGAGGTGTCCGAGTTCGTGAGCGATCGTGAAGCGTTGGCGCACCTTGGCGTTGTTGCTGTTCACTCCGATGACGGGCGCTGCGTTAGCTGCGCGATACAGCAAGCCGGAGATGTCCTCAGCATCAAAGGGCTGATAGCTGACGACAGCTCCAGACTCACGCGCCAACCGCTCGACAGGGACGGGTGGTTCGCCGATAGAAGAGGCGCTAAGTAGCTTTGCGACAGCATCGGCGACCCGGCTCATGACTTGCTCCGAGGCTGCGCCCTGCGCTGCCGAGGCTCTTTTGCGGGCGGAGCGGATGGCTGCTCGGCGATTACCTGACTGGCCCAGCGTCGCAGATCGTCGTCACGGACTCGGCTTGCCAACGGACCTTGGCTGTCGTCCGCTGATTCGGCAGAGACTTCGGCGAGGAGCTCTGATGGCGAAACGCCTAGTGCGCTCGCGAGCTCTGGAAGTATTGACAACGGAGGGTTCTGCCGGCCGCCTTCGAGGTTGGTCATGCTCGTACGCCCTAGACCAACACGTTCGGCGAGGTCACCTTGAGTCATCGAGCGCCGCTCCCGTAGTCGTCGTACGGCCGCTCCGAAGTCAGCGAGAAACTCAGCGGGCATGTAGTGAGAATGACATACCAAGCCACCTATGTCAATGTGGTTGACATTGTGCGTGAGGGAACTGACAGGCAGAATGTCAAGCAAGCTGACATTGCCGGCAGTCGAAAGTTTCTGTGGTTGACATTTAATCGCTGCTGCCGCAGTCTGTACGAGTCATACAGCTGTTGGATGGAGGTGAGGTAGCGAATGTCCGATTCGACCGTGCGTCCGCGCGAGCACCGAGTGATGCAACTGAGCGTCGACGCGCTCAGGGCGCGACAGCGGCTGTCTCGCCGTGACCCACTCGCCATGTCGGCCGCCTGGTTGCGTCCTAACTGGCCAGATGTGTTTGTTCTTGGTTCCCATCGCTCGCGGGTCGTCCAGCAGCTAATGGATGACACCGATCTCCGCTCCGACGTGGCGAAGCGCCTTGGCGCCGACGTGCTCAGGAAAGTCGCCCAGCCAACCGACGCCGAGACCATGCAGCAGGCCCTCGTGGCCGCGGCTGAACCGGACCGAGTGCTGGAAAGCGTGGCTGTCGACCCCGATTCTGCGGTCGCGATCCTCGCGCAGCCCTATTTGTTGGGGTCGATTCCGGTACCGGGGCGTGCGACGTCGGCGGCGACTGCGGCGACGGGTGCGCGGCCAGTGGCCCAGTCGGCCGACGCGCGCCGAGAGCTGCGAGTGGCGCACGCGGCCGAACGACGCCTCGAGGCGGAGCTACAGGCCGCTCGCGCTGAAAGCGAGCGTCTTCGGGTACAGCTTCGGAAGGCGGAAGCGGATGTCGTCGCGGTCAAGGCCAAGGCAGCCGAGTTGACGAGCATGCTGCCGACTCGCAAACAGCAGCTGGCTCTGGACAACGCAACCGGACTGGCGAGTGAGCTCCGGCGAACGAAGCGAGCGTTGGACAAAGCGCGAACCGCAAAGGCCAATGAACTCCAGCAAGCTCGACAGCAGACCGCCGCCGCCGAACGCCAGCTAAAACAAGTCCAGCAGGAGCTCGAACGTGAGCAGCGGGGTCGCCGACGTCTGACGGAGGAGCTCGGAGATGCCCGGGCTCGAGCCCGCCGCCTACTTCCGTTTGTTGAGCGGTCCGCTGCAACGATCCGCGACCAAGCCGCGGCCGAACGGCCTGGCCAGGAACGCTCACGTCACGCGCGGCGCGCGGAGGACTGGCAACGCCTCGCGACGCTGCTTACTGAGCTTTACGACCTGAACGAGGCGGTCGAGACTACCCAGCCGTTATCCGACCTCGAGCCGGCCGCGGCGGGCCCCGCTGTCGCGCAAATCAAAAAACGTGGTCTGACCGTCACCGCGCTTGGCGGAAGCAACCACATCGGGGGCAGTGCTCTACTTGTCGAAATCGGCGATACTCGCATTCTCATCGACGCCGGGCTCCGTCCGCAGGTTCATGCCAGCCATCCTGGCCCGCCGCGCATCAACGAAGCCGTTCAAGGCCGGCTCGACGCGATCGTGATCACGCATGCTCATGCAGACCACGCCGGGTATGTCCCCTGGGTTACCGAACGCCAACGTCAGGCCAAGATCTTCTGTAGTCCGCAGACGGCAGCGCTGTTGCCTACCGTGTGGGCTGACTCGGTTCGTGTAATGCGCGCAGAGGCCGACTCCGCGTCGGGGTACGGAGTCGAGTCGGTCGAACCGCCCTACGGCGACGCCGAGGTCTCGCAATCCGAAGAAGCTTTACTAGCTCTGCCCTACGGGCAGAGCCGACGCGTCAAAGACGTTGAGATCACGCTCTTCCACGCCGGGCACATATTGGGCGCCGCTGGCGTCGTCATCTTAGCCGGTGACCGGCGCGTGGTGATCACCGGCGACATCGATGACCGCACCCAAGCGTCCGTCGCCGCTGCGCAGATCCCGCCGCGCCTGGCTCGAGACGCCGACCTGCTCGTCATCGAGACCACGTACTGCGACAGCATCCATAACGATCGTCAACAAGAGGGTGCCTCACTCGTCGCGGAGGCTGAAGGAATTCTCGCTGCCGGCGGGCGGATTCTTGTGCCCGCATTCGGTCTCGGCCGAGCTCAAGAGATCGCTCTCCTGTTGGGCGAGCAGATGCCTTCCGTCGACGTTCTCGTCGACGGTCTCGCGCGAGACATCTCAGACCTCTACGCCCGTCAGGGCGCGCCTGAAGTCCTACGGGGCCGAGTTCGCAAGGTCGCAAACCGCGACCGCGAGATCCTCGGATTCCACACCGGAATCGTGATTACTACCAGTGGCATGCTGACGGGCGGAGCTGCCGTGCCGTGGGCCGAAGCCGTCTTACAGGAGCCGCTAAGCGCGCTGTTCCTATGCGGCCACCAAGACGAAGACTCACCCGGTAAGGAGCTGGAACTGCTTGCGAGCGCCGATCCGGGCTCGCCACGCGACGTCCGTCTCCGCGGAGCGACCGGTCAGTCGACGACGATCAACGTCGCTGCGAAAGTCGTGCGCTACAACCTCAGCGCGCACGCCGACCGAACCGGACTCAACAGCATCATCGACCAAGTCAATCCGCAGGCGATCATGCTTGTCCACGGCGAGCCCGGCCCACAGCGAACGTTCCAGGGAGCGCTTGAGCGCAGCGGTCGTAGGGTCGTCGACAACCAGCAGACGTGGGACAGCGAGGCGCCACTTCCCGACCCCCGTCGCACGCACCAGCGCCACGGCTCGGGGTCCGGATCCGGACGAGGTCGTCGGTCGTGACGAACACGTCGTTCACTACCTGGCTGCGCGGACGCGTCGCCCATGACGCACTCCTGAACGCTTGGCAGCATTCCGTGCCGCCCGCGGCCACGGACTACGAGTCTGACGCGCTCGCGATTTCCGCGCTGGCAATTGAGCACGCCACCAACGCTGGCATCGGGCAACCAGGTGGTCGGGCTCGGCTGCCTCTGCTAGCTGCCGTCCACGCGGCTGCGCTCCAGCTGCCCGCGTACCCGTCGCCGTTCGCGCCGCCGCGGAAAGGGCCGGTCGTTCTCGTGACTCGACAGGTGGTTCGTCGGGTCGAGCTTGAAAACATCGACGGTGCTGGTGTCCCGATCTCCCCGGCGATCCGCCCCGTCCGAGTGCGTACGGACGGACTATGTGTTCCGTTGCGTGGCGGTCGGGCGCGTCCACAGACCCCCTTCAACCTCCTCCTCCTTACCGGTGACCTGGCAGGGCGTCCCATGTTTCCGCCGGCTGCCGTCATCATCGATGGCGCGAACGTGGACGATACGTTTCTCGAAGCCGCAAAAAGCTGGGCACTCGAGTCGGGCGCACCGACGGTCGTGTTCGACGACGCTGTCCGCCGCCGCTGGCCTGAAGGCGCGATAATTCACTCCAGCGGATGGGCTGCGATAAACGCCGCTACATCTTTCGCGGATGATGAAGTCGCGAGCCTGGCGCCGCTACGAGGTCACGTGGCCGTCGCCGATATGGGACCAGAAGAGGACCTTGCCGCGGCGGCCGCACTGCTAGCGGACGCTCGCCGTCGGGGTCCGTTTCCATCAACGCTCGTCGAGGCTGCCACCCTCTGGCGTCGCCTCGACGAGATGGTCGTACCACTCGGCCTCTACGACGCGGCCTGCTCCCGGTGGCACACACCGCCGCTAAGCGAACGACTTGATGACCTCGGCAAGGTGCGAGCATCGGACTTCCCGGACGGTTGGCGCACTTGGGCCGAGGCGTGCTGGGCCGGCATTAAGGACGGGCTCAACTCAAGCAGATCCACACTCACGAGACCCGGCGTCAAGGCTGCAGCGCTCGTCCATCTTGTTGATGACCAGCTGCTCGCCGGCCGTTCGGTCGACATCGCGCTGCCCAGTCGTACCGCGCGCGACGCGGTCGTGCACTACTTGGCCGACGCGGGCGTTCTCGTCCCGGACGATGGACGGCTCACCGTCCGCAGCCTCGGCGATGTCGAAGCTTGGGGACCGCCGCGAACGACCCTTGTCGCAGCCCCGCCAACAAGAGTCCTGCGCCACCGAATCACGGCTGCGGATATAGGCGCCCTCAACGTGCTTTGCTACACCCACGAGATGGGAGCACTGAGAAGCTGCCTCCTCCACAACCTCGATGAACCACTCGCCCTCAGTGGTCCGGTCTCGCAGCTCGGCCCCGCAGCGCTGACTTTCGATCTCGACCTGCCTGCAGTCCGACCGGCGGTCGTCCTCAGCGCGCTGGGCCGGTCCGTCGTTAGCGGACCTTTCCACCACGCTGACTTCGCGCACCTTGCAGCCGCCGCAGATATCGCGGCACTAGCGGCACTCTTGTCGCGGCCCGAGGACGAACTCAGCGACCTTCCCGGGGACGACATCGATAGCGACATAGCCGGGCCCGACTTGGCGGCTAAGCACGACGAGACCCGGGCAGTCATGCCGATCACCGTTGTCGCGCTCGGACAGACCGAAGAACTCACGGTCCGCGTCGGCGTCCAACGCACGGCGCTGCGAGTGCTCGCCGATTCAGCAATTCGCATTCCGGTTCTCGATATCCAACCCAGCATGCTGATCGCGGACATCGCCGGCCCTACGGCGTTCGAACGGTTGCGACCAATGCTCGTAGAGTCCCGTGGTCAAGCCAGCAGGCTTTTCCTTGCTGCATGGGAGCAAGCGCTGCACATCGCGGAGCAGCGAAGCGGCGGCACGACCGGACTGAGCGCGTTGCTCAGCGCCAAAGGGTCCACCGTCGCACGAGCAGCCGTTGCGTCGTGGAGCGATGCCGACAGGATCGGTCCCCGCAGCGCTGATGACGTCACACGAGTCGGGAAGATCGCCGAACACCCGGTCGTCGTTGACAACAGCGCAGCTATCGCGGCCGTCATGGTGCACCTGCGAACCCTGCACCAAGCGGTCGGCCGAGCCGTCGTGGACGCGATCGCGACGAACAGCGGAGCCACCGAACAGCTTCAGACGATCCTCGGCAGCGACGCAATGTCTGTCATCAACGAAACGGTCGTCTACCGCGTCATCAAGGTCGGGACACCGACCGTGGACAGAGGTCGTCAGAACGCCTTGAGCGATCTGCCACTAGACCCGAACAGAGAGCAGCTCTCATGACAGCCCCGGCTGAAGCGCAGGCGATTACTCGTCATGATCACAACAACGACCAGGCGCTCGTCGCCCATCAGCTCATCGGCGCAGCTCGAGACCGGCTTGCCGGACGCGACCCGTCCGGCCAAGAGCTAGTTGATGTCCGACCGAGAGAACGAGTCGTGCTGGGAGTGTTGCTGCCGCAGCTCCCGCCCTCAAACGCACAGCCCGCGCCCTCCGCATCAGCCGTGCCGCACGAGCCGGGTGTGCCAATAGACCAACTGCCAGTCAGTGAAATGGGTCTGAGCGTTCTCATCAGTCCGGACTCAGCCCAGGTCACCCTTCGCGTCCAATCACGGATCGCGCTCTACCTGCAACACGCGCCCACGCACGCCCAACAAGCCGAGCACTCGGGGCTGCCCGAGGACGACGACCCGACCGACGACGACCTCGACGCCGATACGGAATCGGCCTCGCCCGAAGACCGCGACGGCACTGAGCCCGAGGATGAGCAGGAGCCCGACGACGCGGAAGCGCCCCATGGCGGGGGCCGCTCCGATGTCCCGTCCCCTCCCAGCGACGATGATCTCGCTGGCCTTCCGCCCGACGCGGCCGCCGCAATCCGGCTTGCCGTTCAGGGAGCTCAAGCTGCCGGGCAAGCGGCAGCGCACGGTGGCGCGGCCTCTAGCGATTTCCTCCGGCCCGTCTACCGCCGATACGACGTGACGGTGACACACGACCTGGCCATCCAGATCTCAGCCGACGCCCGCCCGCACACGGTGGGAGAAGTCGTCGCCTACGAGCGCGCGATCGCCGAGGCTGTCGCGCTAGGCCGCCCCGAACAGACCGGGCAGCACCCTGGGGCGGTGCTCATTCCCATGCGCGGTCCCTCAGCGATGCGTGTACCGCGAAGCGTCGTCGAAGCGGGAGCAGACGCCTACGAGACACACCTGCGAGACAACTCCAGGAACGATTGGACAATCCCCGTTCCGACGCTGGCCTTCCAAGCAACCACGCAACGTACCCCTGACGGTCAAATGAGGTTGGCGGTAACGCTGATCAACACCTCACCGCAGCCGCAGCGTGACCGAGGCTTTCTGCCCGAATACGCGGTTTACGACGCCGGCTTCAGAGTCGCGGTCGACGGGGCCGCCATCCACCCCAGCGAATACCGGCTCGTCGAGCGCGACTACCGAACCCAACCCCTCGTCTACGCCCACGGCAGGTTCTGCTGCCTCGACGAAGACGCATTCGCGCGGACCGGTGAACTAGCAACAACAACCCTGCCCATCCACCGTCAGATGGTCTACGAATCCAAGCCCGAGTTGCAGCCCAGCTTCGAGGCACTGTCCGCCACGCCGCTGCCTCCGCTGGAGCGCATCGAAGAACACATGAGCGCCTACCTCGACGCGTGGTCCAGCTATCTGGAGACTGCCGCTCTGTCGCCGCTCGCCAGACAAGCTTGCGAGCGCGAGCAAGCTGCCTTCGCCGACGAGCTGCGGCGCTACCGGCGGGGCCTTGAGCTGATACGCGCAGACCTTGAGGGCCCGACCGACGGGCTCGGCGTCGCCTTCATGAGGGCGAACGAGTCCTTCGCTCTCATGAACACCCGCGGCGGTCTCGACAACCCAGGACCGGCCACCGCGACCACCTGGCGGCTCTTCCAGATTGTCTATGTCGTATCCAACCTCGCCTCGCTCGCCGCGCGCGAGGCATCACCCGCCGAACGGTCCAGTTGGCTCACCCAACGACGAACGGGCAACGACACTCCGCGCACCCCTAGCGACCTTGATGAACTCGCCGTCGCCGACGTTCTGTGGTTCCCCACCGGCGGCGGAAAGAGCGCAGCCCTGTACGGCATTGTCGCCGTCGGCCTCTTCTTCGACCGACTGCGGGGCAAGCACGCTGGCGTCTCCTCGGTCATCCGCTTTCCTCTGCGCATGCTCTCGGTGCAACAGCTCGAACGAGTCCTCAGACTCGTCGTGGCCTGCGAGATGACCAGGTCCAAGCACGACGACCCTGGAGAACCGTTCCGACTCGGATACTGGGTGGGGCGGAACAACACCCCCAACAAGATCACCGACCCAGGCGACGAGCGATGGCACGACCTCGCGTGGATGGCCCGACAGAACGCCGACTGGAAACGCGAACACACCGTTCTCCCCACCTGTCCGTACTGCGGGCTCGCCGAGGTCGCTCTCAACCCCGACGTCAGCGCCGTCACCCTCGCTCATCGATGCGGTTCGTGCGGCCAAGATCTACCGGTCGATGTCAGCGACGACGAGGTGTATCGCCACCTCCCCGCCGTCGTGGTCGCAACCGTCGACAAGATCGCCTCCCTCGCCTTCAACGCGCACGCCAGTCATCTCACACACGGGCCGTCTTTCCGCTGCCCCGATCACGGATTCGTCACCCACGCCCAGGGCTACCGCCACCGGTGCCTCGCACGAGACAACTGCACACGCGTCGGACCCGCCGACTGGGACCGCGTTTCGATCAAGGACCCCGCACCGGCCCTCGTCATCCAGGACGAGTTGCACCTTCTCAGCGAGGAACTCGGTACCTTCGCCGCGCACTACGAGACCCTGTGGCAGCACCTGTGCACCGTCGGCAGTGGACTGCCGAGCAAAGTCCTGGCGGCGACAGCGACAATCAGCGACTACGAGAACCAGGTCGCGCAGCTGTACGCCCTGACACCTCGGCGGTTTCCCACCGATGGGTGGGCAGACGGCGACAGCTTCTACGCAACCCGACACGACACCCTTGTCCGCCGACTCTTCGTCGGCGCCCTCCCATCACAAATGGATGTGGTGCAGTTCGCGATCGCGGCCAGCGACGCCGTCCGCCAGGAACTGAGCCGATTGAACACACTCGATCCGCACGAGGCGATCGAACAGCTCAAGCTCAGAGCGACCCTGCCCGGCGATCTCGCCGAACTGCTATTCCAGTACGAGCTCCAATGCTTCTACTGCAACCGCAAAACCCACGCCGACCAAGTCCACGCCCGCGCCGAACGCCTCAGCCACCACGGCAATTCGGCCTTCCGATCCGTTCGCCTCAACGGCCAGACGCCGCTCGCCGAGATCAGCGACGTCATCCGTCGTGTGGAACGCGAAAACCTGACCGTTCCCGCAGCCGACCGACTCGGATCAATCGCCGGCACCAGCCTGATCAGTCACGGAGTTGACCTCGAGCGACTGAACGTCATGTTCATCCTCGGCATGCCAAGCACCGTCTCCTACTACGTCCAGGCAACGAGCCGCGCCGGCCGCACCAACGTCGGGATCGTCTTCACCACGCTGGCGCGCCACTTCGTCCGAGACCGAAGCGTCTTCCACTTCTTCGATGCCCAACACCGCTACGTCAACGTGCTCGTCGAACCTGTCGCGCTCAACAGATTCAGCGTCCACGGGCCTCGCAAGACAGCCAGCGGCGTACTCGCCGCTCTGATAACCCAACAGTGGGGCCGCGACCCGAACCTGCTGGCCGCGGTTGGACTCACCGCGCCAGCCGACCTCACCAAGGCAGTTACCGTGCGACGAATACTCAGCGCCTTACAGGCGGCCGCGGCCGCCGACAACGAAGTGCCCGACGCGGTCGGACTCGCTCAACGCGACGCACGGGCCGCCTTCGGCGTCGATGCCCAAGTGCTCGACTCCCACATCGCGCAACGGTTTGCTGAGTCGATCGACAAACAAATTGTCAGCCTGCTCTCCAGTATCGAAGGCACTCATTCGGCCTTGCTAACCAAGTCGCTGCGACCGACGCCGCCGATGAGCCTGCGCGATGTCGACGTGAGTGCCGACTTCGGCACAGCCAACGGAATCGCGCGACGCCGGTTCGAATTTCTCGGCGCACCCGAATACGACAACGACGAAGCTGACTTCACGATTGCCGACGGACAGGACTGACCATGGAACGATCCCGCGTCACCGTCGAATTCTCCCACCTCCCAGGCCAGGTCTTCGAGCACGAGGCCAACGGCGTCTACTGCACCACGGCCAAGATCAACGGCCCGGCGCCGGAGGATCTAAAACTGCACACCGTGCTCGAGGCCCTCGAGCACGGCCTCGATCTGTGGTCCGAGTCGGGCGGAACCCACGTCGGCTTTCCCATGCCGGTCACCGACCACGACGAAGAGTTCCAACTCATCGTGCCCACCACCGTCTACTTCGACGTCTGGCCCGCGACACTCTTCTGCAACCGACAGAAGTGCGGCCACGTCCTGCGCGTCTACCGAGCCAACGAACTGCCCCGACGTTCACGCTGTACGCAATGCCATCAGGGACGGTACGTCCAGCTGCCCTACTTCCAAGTCCACTCCTGCGGCAATCAACAAGAGCTAACACTGCCACGCTGTGCGGACCACCCAGACGATCCCATCGGGTTCGAGGACTCAGGTTCCTTCTTCACCGCACGGTTTCGTTGCCTGACCTGCCGCCGCCCGCTCGATGTGGCGTTCCGCCAATGCTCCTGCAGGCTCGACTGGCGCAACGGCGGAGACCGAAGCGAACGCGGACTGACGCCCCTAACCCGAAACTTTCACGCGGCGCCTGTTGATCGTCGTTCTTGGGGCGGCAGCCTCTGTGGTTTCCGATTGTGCCGTGCGGGCAGGACAGTTTGGCCGAGGTCGCTCGGTGCGCCGGTTCCACG
>JAABUT010000515.1_pt1 | contig 60426 bp, 51 predicted proteins | sample 5559281 | NCBI WGS metagenome assembly JAABUT01 (sample SAMN10711880, study PRJNA513359) | rock metagenome | isolation source: Antarctica rocks | place: Antarctica: Victoria Land, Ricker Hills nord | collected 2016-01-04 | reverse complement strand
TTCGTCTTTTCGCAAAAGAGACCTTAGCTCTTCTGACGTGTAATTCTTTATCTTTAATGCGATCTTGCCCATACCAGCAAGGTACGGTTTTTTATTTAATTGTAAAAACATATTAGACTTTATATAGGTTGGCCAACGTTAGTGGTAAGCGGTGCATTATCTGCCGCTGTAACAGCAATTAGGTCTTTGACCTTGTCGCTGCCACTGATACTAAGGATGTCTGGCATGCCGACAGGACTACCTGTAGTAGCTTCTGTATTGGCCGCGATGGTATCGGTTCCGCTTAGCACCAGCCCTGCCGTACCGGCAAGTACAATACTGTTTTGAATGAATTCTCTTCGTGTCTGGTCCATAAATCTGTTTTTTTGTTTGAAGTTTATTTAATGAAAAAATTGGTAATGGGGATGGTTTTGAACGAATACCGGTGGGAAGCCCTACTGCTAAGCTTAGGTGGCAGACAACAAAAGGCTGCCCTGCATTATGCTCGGCACTATTGGTGGTTTTTGGATCGGATGTTAAGAAATAAAAATTAAGGGAAATTTTAGAGTAAATAGTCAGTAAAGATCTGCGAGAGTGTCAGCTTGCCGTTCGATCGGCGCGGGCAATTAAGCGGTAGAGGGATGGCAGTTGTTGGTATCGGATCGGTTACATTTTCAAGAAACCGTGTCAAGATTTTATTCATTGTTTATTTTGCAAAGGCCTGATTAAATTGTTCCATTTATTTCACGTGCTTCTTTTATCGCATAAAAACTTGTCTTGCTGTCCTCTTTGAAGCAAGTGCCATACAAGAACCTATTTTAAGGGCAAAAGAAGTATCGTCATTAATCCTAAGCTTACAAAAGGATCGGATTAAAAAAACACATTTTGGATTAGACACTACATTTAAATTATTGTTTTAGTGCAAGAATTGAAATGGTGAAAATCTATAATTATGTTACAATCAATCGGTCAAAAATTAATAACTGATATCGAAAGCATTAAAATTAAAATAAAGAAGGTGGATTAGGCCTGGCTTTTTTGATAAAGCTTCCTTAGATATAGAATTCATTGCCCTTTATAGCCTTGAAAACTTTAAATAATTTGAGAAGTTTTAGGAGACTGTAAAAGCCATCCTCAGCTGCTGCCTTTTTTAACCTTGCTGTTTTTGATAAAGATCAAAGCCATTAATGCACCTGAAAACGCAAGTGCTGCTGCTGTGAGCATGATTTTTCCGTAAGCGACAATAAAACCAGACTGATAGGATTTTTTAATCAAAGTTTGATCAGGGGCGTTAAAATCAGCTGGTGCCCGTGCATTTCCAAGATTTGCTGCCTGCACCATTACTTCTTGTTTTTGTTTAGTGTTAAAGGGAACAGACTTTAATTCATCTTGCAAAGCGCCGGAAAAAAACAATAATGCCAAAGCGCCAAAAACAGCATTGGCAAAAACACTTGCTATGCGCGACATGGCATTGTTAACGCCAGAGGCCGTTCCCGAAAATTGATCACCCACAGCACCCATAACGGCAGTGGTCAGGGGCACAACGGTAACAGACATCCCGAGACCTAAAACCAGGATCCCGGGAAAAAACGTTGTCCAGTAATCTCCTGGTCCACTTGTTTGTTTAACAAAGGATAAAATCAGCAAACCTGTTCCCGCAAGTGCAGGACCTGCTATTAAAAACAATCTTGGTCCGCGTTTATCTGCCTGGCTCCCTACATATCGTGCCAATAAGATCATTAGTATGGTAAAAGGCAAAAACGTCAATCCGGACTGTAGCTGGCTATAGCCTTGTACCTGCACTAAGTTTAAAGAAAGGAACAACATGCCCGCACCAAGCCCGGCGTATAAGAAAAAGGTGAGCAGGTTGGCTCCCGCAAAAGTTAAGTTGGCAAATAAAGTTAAAGGCATCATCGGGTTTTGGCTTTTGCTTTCGATAAAGATAAAGGCCGTCAGCAATAATACCCCTGCTACCAGGGATATATAAACCTGCCAATTATTTAAGCCGATTTCAGGCAGGCGCAAGAAACCAAAAGTAAGTAAAGCCAGACCGAGGGCAATGGTTATTGCCCCCGAAAAATCAATGGTATGGCCACTTTCTTCATCCCTGCTTTCTTCCACATACTTCCAAAGGATCATGAGCGCTGCAAGCCCGATCGGGATATTGATGAAAAATATATATCGCCACAAACCTGCGTCGGCCAATGCCCCTCCCAAAACCGGCCCGCCTATGGTTACCACTGTTGTAAATGCCGACCAGGTACCTATGGCTTTGCCTTTTTCTTCTTCATGGATCGAGGAAGAAATCAAAGACAAGCTCCCGGGTATCATTAGTGCCCCGCCGATGCCCTGTAACATCCTAAACGCAATCAGCAACTTTACATCGGCCGCAAACCCGCAGGCGGCCGAGCCGGTTATAAAAACCAGGATACCGATCATGAAAACTTTTTTGCGGCCCAATTGGTCGCCCAGGGAACCGCCGATCAGGATGAGCGCCGCGAGCATCAGCAGGTAAGCGTTCAGGATCCAGAACAGGTCAGTGCCGGAAGCGTGCAGGTTTTGTTGCAGCGATGGCAAAACCACGTTCAATGCAGTACTGTCTATAAAAGCCATTGAAGAAGCCATGATCGCAGAAACCATGAGCCATTTACCGGCAGGACTGCCGAGCGCAACTGTTGCCATTGTTAAGTTATCTTGTAAAATTAGTAACGGACAGCTATTTTCAACACTTTGTAATTTCTGATCATGTAATACCTTTTTTTAGCCCTCCGTTTTTTGTGTTGCCAATCGGGTAAACATTAAAAGTATAAGCCGCCTGATATGTTTTATGGCATAAAAGAAGCATATAAATTTCTTCCATTTAAAGAAACGAATCCTGCACCTATATGTGCGTTATAACATTACCTTTTGATAGCAAAACCTTGAGAGGGGAATAACCGTATGAAGCAAAGTATTTTTTTAAAAAATAGTAAGTGTTTTTCAAATACTTCTTTTATGCCATAAAAAAAACCAGTTTCTATCTTAGTATAAATATAAGGCCGAAATATTAATTTTATAAGGCTAAAAGAAGCATTGACGCCCAAGGATAATGACCAAATCATGAACGTGCCAAAACAAAAGTTTGAAGTTGAAGTACGCAAAAAATATATTTTTGTTTAATTAGTATAATACAATAAAGTTTAATATTTTTGGTCAAAGCTAATCACTTTTTTAACCAATTATTATTTAGCATTTCCTGTTTATGACAAATTCCTTTCAAGGCTATTTATGCCTTTCTATTTTATTTGAGGTAGAAAGCATGGCCAGTCCTCCTTAAACCCTGCATTATTTACTATAAATAATATGGTGGCAGTAAAAAACCTTTTTTCAATCAATTAATCAATCACAAAAATTCATTTTATGTTCAACAATTTACTTATTAAAAGAATGAGATTATGCCTGGTACTGATGGGGATCTTTTCTTCATTAATTGTTTCGGCCCAAACCAGGATTACAGGAAAGGTTACCGGTGCGGATGACAAGCAACCGGTAATTGGCGCTTCGGTAAGGTTGAGAGGTACAACAACCGGTACCGTTACCGATGTTAACGGAAATTTTTCGATCACTGCAAAACCCGGCGACGTTGTTTCCGTAACATACTTAGGCTATCAGCCCAGTGAGGTTACCGTAGGCAGCCAGACTACTTTAAGGATTGTTTTAAATTCATCAAGCAGTACTTTAAATGAAGTTGTGGTAACCGGTTATACTACACAGCGTAAAAAGGATATTACAGGTGCGGTTGCAACAGTAGATGTATCACAGGCTAAAAAAATACCTGTTACAAGTTCTGAACAGTTGTTGCAAGGTCAGGCATCGGGTGTTACCGTTATTACCAATGGTATTCCTGGAGGCGGCAGTAACGTATTTGTTCGCGGGGTTTCTTCCTTAGGAGGTTCAACACCGTTGTATGTTATTGATGGTGTACAATCAGGTGATATGTCTAACGTAAACCCAAATGATATAGAAAGTATCAGCGTATTAAAAGATGCTGGTTCTGCAGCCATATATGGTGTAAGTGGTGGAAACGGCGTTGTAGTGGTAACAACCAAAAAAGGCCGTCAAGGTAAATCTACCATATCTTATGACGGATATTATGGTGTTACGACTCCGTTGAGCGGCAACCCATATAATTTATTAGATGCACAAGGTATTGCTACTTTAACTTATAAAGTTAACCCTGCAACGTTACTATATCCAAATGGGCAGGTGCCAGATTTTGGTTACCAGGCAGGTGCCAATTTAGGTGGCACTAAAGGTGTCGCCAATGCAGGTAATCCTTTGGTTGACCCTTCCAAATATCATTTTGACCCTCAAAATCCTGATAATGATTATTTGATTCAGGCATTTAATAAACAAGGTACAGACTGGTTTCATACGGTATTTAAAAATGCACCTACCCAAAGCCATACTTTAACCATGAGCGGTGCAAATGACAAGAATTCTTATCTCTTTTCAACGGGGTATTTGGAACAGAAAGGTACTTTAATTGAGACCTATTTAAAAAGATATTCAGCCCGCTTAAACACAACTTTTAATATTAAAAACAACATTCGTGTAGGGGAAAGTGCTTATGCTTATTTCCGTCAAACACCTGGTGGTTTTAACAATCAGAGTGAAGGCAGTGCTTTATCCTGGATTTATCGTGTTCAACCATCTGTACCAGTATATGATATTGCTGGTAATTACGGTGGCACGTGGGATGGGCCTGTAGAGTTGGGTAATGCTAATACACCTTTTGCAGTTCAGCAAAGAACCAGAACCAACCGAAACAGACAATGGAATGTTCAGGGTAATATGTTTGCAGAAGTAGATTTTTTGAAACACTTTACTGCTCGTACCAGTATTAACGGTAATATCTATAACAACTACTACACCAGCATTATCTATAACCAATATAACGATGGTGAAAATCATAATACCCCAAACGGTGCATTAGAAAACACTTCGTTTGCCAGTACAATTTTCTGGTCAAACACTTTAACTTACAAGCAAGTTTTTGGTAAGCACAATGTTGACTTTTTAGCTGGTTATGAAACTAACCAAACTTATGGCAGGTTCTTGCAAGGCAGTGTAAATACTCTATTTTCAATAGATCCTAATTATGTAAATGTGTCTAATGGTACTACCAATATTCAGACCAGTAGTATCCCTAACGGGCAATCACTTCCTACACAATCAACAAGTAAGCAATCACTTTTTGCAAGAGTGAATTATCAGTATAATGATAAGTATTTATTTAGCGCTACAGTTCGTCGTGACGGTTCATCGGTGTTTTCACCAGAAAGCCGATATGGTACATTCCCTTCAGCTACTGTAGGTTGGAGAATTTCTCAGGAAGATTTTTTGAAAGGCATTAAATGGCTGAGTGATCTAAAATTACGTGCAAGTTACGGTTCTTTAGGTTCGAATAATATTGCTGCAACCAATGCTTTCACTTTGTATGGTTCTGGTTTTGGCCAGTCTTCTTATCCTATTACTGGTTCAAGCAGTGTAGCTACACAGGGTTTCTACAATAGCAGCATTGGTAATGCAGGCGGTCATTGGGAAACTGATAAAATTTTGAACGTAGGTATAGATGCAACTTTATTTAATTCCTTAGACTTTAACTTGGAATACTACAGAAAATCAATTAGCGGATTGTTATTTCCGGCAACTTTACCTGCGACATTAGGTGGTGCAAATGCACCATTTGTAAATAATGGTGACATATCTAATAAAGGGTTTGACCTTGGTGTAACCTACCGTGGTAAAACAGGTAGTGATTTTAGTTACAGTGTTGGTGTTAATGTTACTACTTACAACAATAAGTTCACCTACATCCCGGGTAACGGATATCTTGATGTATCGGGTTCACGTTTAGGCACTTTAGTTCGTGAAGCCATTGGACAACCAGTGGGTGAGTTTTTCGGCTATAATCAAATAGGGTACTTTAAAGATGCGGCTGATGTAACCAATTCCCCTACTCAGGCTGGCGCTGCGCCGGGCCGTTTCAAATATCAGGATGTTAATGGAGATGGTAAAATAGATGCAAATGACCGTACCTTTTTTGGTAATCCAAACCCTAAATTTACTTATGGAGTTAACTTAGGTGCTAATTATAAAGGCTTTGATGCTTCTGTAATTTTATACGGATCCCAGGGTAATAAAAACATCAACTTTACTAAATACTATACTAATTTCTATTCTACACTGATAGGTAACAAAAGCAATGATTTACTAAATAATTCCTGGACACCAACAAACCTAAACCCTAAAACACCAATTGCCGAACTTGGAAACAGTTTTAGCAGTACTGATGCGTTCAGTTCTTATTACATGGAAAATGGCTCCTTCTTAAAATGCCGTCAGGCTTCAATTGGTTATACTTTTTCCCCTCAAGTGTTAAAAAACATCCAGGCAGACAGATTACGCGTTTATTTTCAGGTAACTAATCTATTTACCATAACTAAATACTCTGGATTAGATCCTGAACTTCAGCCATCAAGTGGTAACTTAGGTGCAAATCAGCAAAGTGGTGCCTTTGGTATAGATTATGGTAACTATCCTAATAATCAAAGAGGTTTCCTATTAGGACTTAGTTTGACTTTCTAATTTTTATAAAAATTTTTAAAATGAAAACAACAAAATATAAATTAATTTTTCCGGGAGTATTGACCGTATTGGCTTTGTCCTACTCTTGTAAAAAATTCTTAGACAAGCCGGCAACCGGTTCGTTAAATTCAACCGTATTGGCTACTAAAGCCGGAGTTGACGGTTTGCTGATTGGGGCATATTCAGATTTAGACGGATTTTCAGCAGATATTGGCGGCGATCCCTGGCCTCAGGGTGTTAGCAACTGGATTTATGGTGGTGTAGGTGCAGATGATGCACATAAAGGATCAACCCCTGGTGACCAGAGTGATGCTGCTGCAATAGAAAATCATAGTTTTAACCCTGCAAATAGTTACTTTAATGCTAAATGGCGTATATTGTATGCAGGTATTACAAGATCTAACGACGTATTAAAAGAGCTGCCGTTAGTAAAAGACGGTTCTATAACTGCTGATTATGCTAAACAGGTTACTGCTGAAGCCCGTTTTTTAAGAGGCGTATATCACTTGGAAGCGGTTAAAATTTGGAGAAATGTACCTTATTTGGATGAAACGGTAACTTATGATGCAAAAAATTATAATATCCCTAATACAGCTTCCATATTCTCAAAAATTGAAGCTGACTTCCAGGCCGCAATAGCAGTTTTGCCTACTACCCAAGCTCAAATTGGCCGTGCCAATAAATATGCCGCTGAGGCCTTTTTGGCTAAAGCGTATATGTATGACCATAAATATGCTGAAGCTAAAGCGGCATTAGCCGATGTAATCGCTAATGGTGTAACTTCAAGCGGTGCAAAGTATGCTTTAGAGCCTTACAGTAATAACTTTAACCCATCAACTAAAAATGGGCCTGAAGCGGTATTCTCTGTTCAAATGTCGGTAAAAGACAATGCCAGTGGTGCCAATGGCAATGCGGGTGATGCTTTAAATTTTCCAGCAGGAGGCCCGGCTGGCTGCTGCGATTTTTATAAGCCTTCTTTCAGCTTTGTAAATGCGTTTAAAGTTGATGCTAACGGTTTGCCCATGTTTGATACCTATAATAATTCTGATTTAAAAAATGATCAGGGCATAGATTCAAAATCACCATTTACGCCTACAACCGAAGCAATAGATTCACGTTTAGACTGGTCAGTTGGCCGCCGTGGAATCCCCTATTTAGACTGGGGCCTGCATCCGGGTATTATTTGGGTTCGTGATCAGCCGAACGGCGGGCCATACAGTGCCATCAAAAACGTTTATTATAAAGCGGCACAGGCTACTACAAGTGATACTTATGGCGGTTGGGCCCCAAACCAGACAACTTCTAACAATTATAACATGATCCGTTTTGCTGATGTGTTGTTATGGGCGGCCGAATGTGAAGTGGAGGTTGGCAGCCTTGCACAGGCACAAATTTATGTAAACATGGTAAGGGCGCGTGCTGCCGATCCAACCGGCTGGGTACATACTTATGTTGATCCGGCAAATCCTGGCAAAGGCTTTACCAATACCCCTGCAGCGAATTATAAAGTTGGTTTATATACCAATCAGTTTACAGCTAATGGCCAGGCTTATGCCCGCCAGGCTGTTTATTTTGAGCGCCGTTTGGAATTAGGTATGGAAGGGCACCGTTTCTTTGACCTGCAACGATGGGACGCCCTGACAGGCGGCCCTGCCGGGGCTAGTTATATGTCTAATATTTTGAATGCTTACATAGCGCATGAAAATGCAGTTCCTAATTTTCCTTCATCTGTGATAAAAGGTGCTAAATTTACTCAGGGAAAGAATGAACTTTATGCCATCCCACAAGCACAGATTGATTTAAGCAATGGAGTGCTTAAACAAAATCCGGGTTATTAGTTAAGTTTTTAGACAGAAATGAAAAAGGTGAAGATACTATTGTCTTCACCTTTTTCATTTTTTTTAATACATTGATTTTATTTATATACCAATGATAGTAAATTGAAGGGCCGTACAATATTAATCTAATTGATTCAACGGTATTTAAGTTAATATTAGCAATTCGTGTATCAAAAGAAACATAGCAGTTAAACTACCGTTATTATAACAGTTATCAAAGCCAAACTAATTTAACCAATTATTTTAAACAAGATCAATTATGAAAAAGAACGTTTTTTATGCGGTTGTTGCAATGTGTATCGTTGCCTTCCTGTTTTCGTTTACGTTATTAAGTAAAAGTCATATTCATAAAACAAACAAATTAAATTCTTGTGGTGCTAGTGCGACTAATTTACACATTATTAGGAGTGGTGGTGGTTATATCACATTCGGATGGGACGGTGTAAATTCACCAGACCATTATAACTATGGAGGATATTATCAATCCGGTGGTAATAGTAATTATTCTGGAACTGCATATGGTAATGAGGTAACTATTGAAGAACGTACAGGCGGTAGATTTAGCGTTGCGGGTACGTGTGCTGATGGAACAAGTGGTGGAAGTGTTAATATGCTGTTCCAGTAATTCTAAACGGCTTTGATATTAAAAAACCATACGACCAACTCGTATGGTTTTTTTTAAATAAAAACATTTTTGATTGTAACTAAAGTGGTAAACTTTAATTACTTTTTTAACAAATAAAACCGATCTCAAAAAAACTTATCATGCTTCTTTTATGCCTATAAAGTTTGTATGCATATTTTATATAGGTAAAAGAAGCATATAAGTTTAAAGGTTTTTTTATGATAAAAGAAATACGAAAATCAACCTTGTGAATTAAAAAGCAAACTTTTGGTTTTTCTTATAATTAGTTGAAGCCAGTATTGAATACAAAATTTTCTTTAACGTAAAATATAATCCCAAAACAATTTCAATCTAAAAACTGCGTACTCTTTTTACATGGCAAAAATTTATTTCTGTTTTACTTGTGGCTTGTTTGCTCTCCTACTGATCTCCTGCAAGAAACCAACATTGTTTCAACAGGTCCCGTCTGCCGAATCTGGTATTCATTTTAATAATCTCGTTACTGAAAATGATTCCATCAATCCTCTAGACATGGTAAACATCTACAATGGCGGCGGCGTAGGCATCGGCGATTTTAACAACGATGGTTTGCCGGATATTTATTTTACCGGCAACATGGTTTCCAATAAATTGTACCTCAACAAAGGTGATTTTAAGTTTGAAGATATTACCGATAAAGCAGGTGTAGGTGGTCTGGGCCGTTGGGGCCGTGGCGTTGCTATTGTTGATATCAACAATGATGGTTTGCCTGATATTTATGTTTGTAACACCTTGTTAAAAGATTCCCTTAAAAGAACCAACTTGTTGTACGTTAACGAGGGAGCAGACAAAACAGGAATCCCTCATTTTAAAGAAATGGCTAAAGCTTATGGTTTAAATATGCATCTTCAATCTACCATGGCCAGTTTTTTTGATTACGACAATGACGGCGATTTGGACATGTACCTTACTGTAAACGAAGCTGCTGCAAATGATAATCCAAACCGGTTCAGGCCAATTATTAAGGATGGTACACACCGTAGTACGGGCAGGCTGTACAGGAATGACTGGGATGCGCAATTAAATCATCCGGTATTCCATGACGTTTCTATGCAGGCCGGGATCAAGATAGAAGGTTACGGCCATGCCACCACCATTGCTGATATTAACCAAGATGGCTGGAAAGATATTTATGTAACCAATGATTTCCTGTCCAACAACATCTTATATATCAATAACCACGACGGCACTTTTACAGACCGTTCTAAAGCGTATTTCAAACATACTTCGGCCAACGCCATGGGCCAAGAGATTGAAGACATCAATAACGATGGACTGGCGGATGTTTTTGAATTGGACATGAACCCGGAAGACAACTATCGTAAAAAGATGATGATGAGTTCAAACAGTTATCAAACTTTCCAAAACTTTGATTTTTACGGTTACCAGTACCAATACGTCCGCAATACTTTACAACTGAACCAGGGGCCAAGGCTGGGGCAAAATGATTCTGTCAAAATCCCGGCTTTTAGTGAGATCAGTTTTATGAGCGGCGTAGCACAAACAGATTGGAGCTGGTGCCCATTGATCACCGATTTTAACAATGACAGTTATCGTGATATTGTGATAACCAATGGTTATCCGAAAGATGTAACCGATCATGATTTCATCGCTTACCGGCAAGAATCCTTTCAGATCGCATCCAAAAAGCAAGTGCTGGATCAAATACCGGTAGTTAAACTGCATAACTATGCTTTCCAAAACAAAGGCGATTTGACTTTTAGTGATGAAACAAAGAACTGGGGTTTATCGGTGCCTACTTTCTCCAACGGAGCTGCTTACGCCGACTTAAACAATGACGGCGCAATGGACATGGTCATCAATAACATCAACGATGAAGCACTGATCTATAAAAATACTTCCCGGGACAAGAACAAGGAGAATGCACATTACTTGCAGATCAAATTCACGGGCAGCAATCAAAATATAGATGGCATTGGGGCTTGGGCAAATATTTATTACAACCATGGCAAGCAGCAGGTTTATGAGAACAACCCGTTCCGCGGCTATTTATCAACCATTCAAAACATGGCTCATTTTGGATTAGGCAATACAACTGTTTTGGATTCTGTAGTCATCAGATGGCAAAATGGCAAAAAACAAACATTGCTGAAAGTAAAAGCAGATCAGTTATTAAAAGTAAATTTGGCTAATGCCCGGGAAAATTATTCATGGGAGCATGCTTCTTTTGCAACCAAATCTTTGTTTAAAGAAGTTACGGATGCTGTAGGTATCCATTATAAACATCAGGAAAAAGATTTTATTGATTTTAATATTCAAAAACTATTGCCGCACAAACTTTCGGAATACAGCCCGGGTTTGGCGGTGGGCGATGTAGATGGCAATGGTTTGGATGATATCATCATCGGCGGAAACGCGCAACATCCTGCACAATTGTTTTTACAGCAGGCAACAGGCAGGTTTTTGCAACACCAATTTTTACCCGGTAAAAACAGCATCGGGGAGAATTCCAAGGATGAAGGTTTATTGCTTTTTGATGCCAATGGCGATGGTAAACCTGATTTGTACATTGCAAGCGGCGGTTATGAAAATGCGCCGCAAAATCCATCCTACCAGGACCGTTTGTATTTGAACGACGGAAAAGGAAATTTCACTTTGGCTTCAGGTGCTTTGCCTCAAAACCACACAAGTAAGTTTTGTGTGCGGGCGATTGATTATAACAAGGACGGTAAATTGGACCTTTTTGTATCCGGGCGTGTCGATCCCTGGAATTATCCAAAACCGGTTTCCAGCTTTATTTTCAGGAACGACAGTAAAAACGGCGTAGTTAAATTTACAGATGTAAGCAAACAAGTTGCGCCTGCTTTACAAAACATGGGTTTGGTTTGCGATGCTTTGTTTACCGATTATAATAACGACGGCTGGCCGGATTTGATTTTAGCAGGTGAATGGATGCCTATTACCTTATTAAAAAACGAAAAAGGTGTATTCAAAAATGAAACACAAAGTACCGGTTTAAAAGACCAGTTGGGCTGGTGGAATACGATTGCCGCAGGTGATTTCAGGCATACCGGCCGCATGGATTATATTGTGGGCAATGTGGGTTTGAATACTTTGTACCATGCCAGTGAGGAATATCCGGTTTACATCACGGCAAAAGATTTCGACAAGAACGGCAGTTATGCCGCTATCCCTTCACTGTTTCTACCCGATCAGAATGGGGAGAAAAAAGAGTTTCCGGCACAGATCAGGGATGATCTTTTAAAACAAATGATCAGCTTGAAAAAGAAATTCACCAATTACAAATCATTTGCCACCGCTACCATGGATGATATTTTATCACCTGAGCAGAAGCAAGGGGCTTTAAGATTAAAAGCAAACATGATGCAATCTTGTTATTTGCGGAATGAAGGGAACGGAAAATTCACCATAATTCCATTGCCAAAAGAAGCACAAGTATCTGTCTTAAACGGTATGCAGGTGGATGATTTTGACGGAGATGGAAACCCGGATGTAATCATTAATGGGAACGATTATGGCACCGAAGTTTCTACCGGAAGATATGATGCTTTAAATGGTTTAATGTTGAAAGGCGACGGCAAAGGCAACTTTAAACCTTTGTCCATCTTGCAAAGCGGCATTTACATTCCCGGCAACGGCAAAGCATTGGTGAAACTGCAAAGCAGCAACGGTAAATATCTACTGGCAGCAAGTCAAAATAAAGACGATTTAAAAGTGTTTCAATTAAAAAGAACGGTCAATACAATTAAGTTGCAGCCTTTTGATGTCAGTGCTTTGATCACTTATAAAAATGGTGCTGTTGCTAAACAGGAATTTTATTACGGATCTTCGTTTTTATCCCAATCCGGAAGATTTATGAACGTTGATCAGAATATATCATCCATAAAGATCACAAGCAGCAATGGCCAAAGCAGGAATATCAATCTTAATCAATGATTTTGCTAAGTTTGGATTATTAACACAACTGTGCACAAGTTAGGTTAAAACAAGTATCTAATTTTATTATTTAAAAAAATCAAATTGTGATTAATTTAACAATGAAAGTTAAAAAGGTTTACACTTATTCATTTTATATCGTTGTTCTGATAACCATTACAGCCGTTAGTACAATTTTAAACGGGTGCAAAAGTAAGGCGCAACAAAATAATGTTTACCAGTTAACAGGCAATGATCTGGTTGATGGTAAAAACCTGGTTCAGATCCATTGTACTGGTTGCCATCAATTGACACCTGTTGATGCGCTTACCAAAGATGTTTGGATCTATCACATTTTGCCATCACAAGCACCAAAATTGGGAATCTCCACTTACATGGGCAACCAATATTACATCCAAGATTCGAGTGCTGTTCTTAATTTAAATGAGTGGTCAAAAATAGTGGCCTATTATGAAAAACTGGCGCCGACAGAATTGCCTGCTGCAAAAGTTCCGGAGCCTTTACAAAAAGACTGGTCAATATTTTCGCTAAAAAAACCTGTTGCCGGTGCAACAACTGCTTTTACTACTATGGCTGCCGTTGATCCTTTCAGCAATAATATCTACACAAGTGATTTGCAAACCCGCAAGCTTTTGGTCTGGGATTCAAACTTAAAACCTAAGTTGGTAGCCAACTTGCAAACAACGGCTGTTGGTGCTGATTTTATTAAAAACAAGGATTCAACACAAGGTATATTTGCCAGTATAGGCACAATGGATGATGCAGATTCTTTTCTTGGAAAGGCAGAAGCTTTTGATTTAAATGATAAAAAAAGTACCCTAAAAGAAGCATTGATTGCATCAGGTTTGCCCCGGCCGGTAAACATAGCCCATGCAGATTTTAACAAAGACGGGCTGAACGACTTTGTGCTCAGTTGTAATGGCGGAAAAAGATCAGGCGGTTTGTACTTGCTTACACAAAAAGTAAACCAGCAATACAATCAAAATAAATTAAAAGAAGCACCGGGAGCCATACAAGCCATAATCGGGGATTTTAACAATGATGGTTGGCCGGACGTGATGGCTTTGTTTGGAAAAGGCGATGAAGGTGTCTGGCTGTTTTTAAACGATCATAAAGGAAGTTTTACTTCTCAAAACATATTGCGCTTTCCTCCGGTTTATGGTTCCAGCAGTTTTCAATTGGTCGATTTTAATCGTGATGGAAAATTAGATATTCTATATACCTGCGGCAATAATTTCGGCAATTCAAGGATATTAAAACCTTATCATGGCGTTTACATATTTTTAAACCAGGGCAATTTCAAATTTAAACAAAACTATTTTTATCCGGTAAATGGATGCACCAAAGCTATTGCTGCCGACTTTAACCAGGACGGTAAAATGGATATCGCCACCATCGCTTTTTTTGCCGACCTTAAAAATAACCCTTCAGAAGGTTTTATTTACTTTGAACAGAACCGTCCGCTTCATTTTATCCCTCATGCAGTTCCTGTAAGTTCTTATGGAAGATGGAAGTCGATGGATATAATTGAGCACAACGGGAAACCAGATTTAGTATTAGGGAATTATGCAAACGGATTTAAAATCCAGGACATACCTACCTTCTGGAATAAAAATTTACCTTTTATAGTCCTCGAAAATAGATCTTCCGGATCTGCTAATCCTCAAAAAAACACATTTTAAGCTAATGCTTCTTTTACAAGGTAAAAATATATATGAAACAATTTAAGAGCAGTAAATTATTTTTTTGCACTTTATTAGCTGTATTTATTACGACAATAGCCCTTTATAGCTGCCACAACCAAAATACCCCGCCCGAAGAAAAAGCTGCAAATGAAGTTGCCGAAGGCAGGATATTAGCAAGGCAGTATTGTGTGAGGTGCCACCTCTTTCCGGATCCTTCCCTTATTGATAAAACAACCTGGGGAAAAGGTGTCCTGCCTGCCATGGCCAAACAATTGGGTTTGGAAGAATACATGAGCCAGGTTTACGCTGTTAAAAGTTCAACTGTATCCACTTCAGACTGGCTAAAAATTGTGGCCTATTACAAAACGCTTGCTCCCGCAAAGCTCATCCTTCCTAAAGCTGCAAATAATATCCAAACCGACTGGGCAATTTTCAGTTTAAAAAGACCGCTAAATACCAATACCAAGCAAGTAGCTTTAACTACATTGATCAGCTTTAACCCAAACGATCAAAAAATTTATACAGCCGATGCGGCCAATAATTTATACCGATGGGATAAAAACCTAAAGCCGCAACTTTGTAAAGTACTGCCTTCGCCCGGAACCGGCATCATTTTCAACAAAACAAGTGAAGGTATAAATCAGGGAATCATCACTTGTATCGGTACGCTTCCCCCATTAAATGTTTCCAATGGTAAAGTATTAAGTTATAATCTCGAGAAAAAGGAAACAGCAAAATCACCGGTTGTTTATGCAGACAGCCTGCCGCGTGCAGTACAAACCGTAGCAGCAGATTTTAATAAAGATGGCTTAATGGATTATGCAGTTTGCGGCTTTGGGCATGACCGCGGCGGGTTATACTGGATAAAACAATCAACTGATTATCATTTTAAAACTTTGCCAATCCGTTTGATTCCGGGTGGGTCGCAATTAATTACAGGTGATTATAATAACGATGGATGGCCGGATTTAATGTGCCTCTTTGCTCAGGCAGATGAGGGGATCTGGCTGTTTTTAAACGATCATAAAGGCGGTTTTACTACAAAGAACATCTTACGCTTCCCTCCTATTTATGGCTCCAGCAGTTTTCAATTGATTGATTTCAACCATGACGGCAAACCTGATATTTTATATACTGCCGGCGATAACAGCGATTATTCAACCGTGTTGAAACCTTATCACGGCGTCTATATATTTATAAACCAGGGCAACTTTCACTTCAAAAAACAATACTTTTATCATATTGATGGCTGTACAAAAGCAATTGCTGCTGATTTTAAACAAAACGGCAACCTGGACATTGCCGTGATTTCTTTTTTTGCCGACTTTAAAAATGATCCGTCAGAGGGTTTTGAATACCTGGAACAATCGGGACCGCTTCAATTTGTACCGCACAAAATACCAGTTAATAGTTACGGCAGGTGGCTTACAATGGACGTAAACGATTATAACCACGATGGTTTCCCTGATGTTATTTTAGGAAATTTCTCTATGGAAAGAGGCTTGATCAATCAAAAAGGTTTCAAGCCGGATTGGGATACGCACGAACCGTTAATTGTTTTGGAGAATACAGGCAAGAAAAAAAGATAAAAGTTGAGTTGTGGTTATATATTTTGTATCATGTTAACATGTCTGCAGGTCAATGCTTCTTTTATCGCCTGAAAAACATTATCGATTACCAGAAATTAAATCCTGCTTCCGCCAGATGGTCTCGGTTAGGTTTCAGGTTCAAGTATGCTCATTCTTCTTACTACTTATTTGCAAACCTCTTATTTGCCTATTTTGCGCCGAGCGGATGTTTAAGGTATGTCAACACCAAAGGAATGAGCAAAAACGGTATTTCGATCAGTGCAGGTTTAATTTCCCTGACGTTAAGAAACAGTACCATTAGCAATAAGATCAGGCCTGCATTCAATAAATTTCCAAACACAAAAGTCTGAGGAGCCAGTACGAGGACAGCGCTTAATATGCTTAGTACAGCAATGGCTTTTGTAGCACCCTGGCTTAAATTTAGTTTACTGAATAAGTCAACCTGAGGCCCTGTATCACCCGGCTTTATGTTTAGTGCCTGCCAACCATGGCTGATGCCCATATAAGCAGTAAAGAGAATAAGTGCCCCGCTGATGAGTTTAATGATCATAATTGTAGATTTTGTATATCACAAAACTATAAAGAGAAATCAAGCCCTGGTTTATAAATATCAATCTGATCTTTATCCAATTCAAATTGTTTGGTTTCTTATTTCTACCGGGGACAAGGATGTTTGCTTTTTAAAGAAACTGGAGAAATGGGACAACTGTTCAAAGCCTAAACTGTAAGCAATTTCTGAGATATTCCAGTCCGTCTGTTTCAACAATATTTTCGCTTCCTGTGCCAGCCTGCCACTGATATGTTCGGTCGTTGTTTTTCCTGTATTTTCCTTTAATACTTTGTTCAGGTGATTTACGTGGACGGCCAATTGATCTGCATAATCTTTGGCCGTACGAAGGCTGACCTTCTGGTGGGCAGAGGCAATGGGAAATTGTCTTTCCAGCAGTTCGATAAACAGGGACGATACGCGCTCAGAAGCATTATGGGTGGCATAGAGCGTAGTCATTGGCTGCAATTTTTGCCCGAAATGGATCAGTTCGAGTACCAGATTGCGTAAAAGGTCGTATTTATAAGCATAATCCGAAGAGATCTCGTCATACATCTTTTTAAAAATGTACCGTATTTGATCCGTTTCCCTGTCAGATAGCTGGAAAACCGGATAACCGCCCGGGCGAAATATGGGGAGGTCATCCAAAATAACGCCGCTTTTGCTGGGCAGCAAAAAATCGGATGTAAAAATGCAGAAATATCCTGATTGCATCTCGTCCTGCGGTTTCCAATTATAAGGAATCCGGGGTGTGGCAAAAAGCAGCGCGTTCCGCTCTATCCCGATCACCTTGTCCGCGTATTCTGCTATATTCCTGCCGCTGACTAAGCTGATTTTATAATAAGCCCTCCTGTTATAAGGCATAAAACCGGAATCCTTTTTATATTTTGCCACCATGTCATCAACACTAAAAATGTTGAAATGACCAATTTCCTTATGGATGCCTTCTGGTAATAAGGAGCTGGCTTCTGTACCGGTAACCGAAGATATCTCTTGGTAAAATTCATTGATCGTAGTTGGATGCATGTGGGTTGAATCTGTAGATCAAATGTAAGCATAAAATTGAATGTGATAAATCATACTGTATAATAATAAATAATAGGAAGTTAAATGTTTGAATTAAATAAACATTGGATTGATAGAGATAAACTAGCTCAGCTTTAACCACGCTACCTTTACACCATCGAATATTAAAATTTAAAAGATGGAACTCAAGAATAACACTGTTTTAATAACCGGCGGCACAAGTGGCTTTGGTTTAGAATTTGCCGCAAGGCTTTTGTCGCTTGGCAACACGGTCATCATTACCGGCAGGGATCAGGCCAAGCTTGATCTGACCAAAAAGAATTTACCTGGGGTTCATGCCTTTCAAAGCGACGTAAGCAAGCCCGAAGCGGTCAATCAACTTTTTGAGAAAGTTACCAGGCAGTTTCCGGAACTGAATATGCTGATAAACAATGCAGGTGAAATGCGCAAGATTGTTTTAAAGGACGCATCAAACGACCTGAATGATATCACCCGTGAAATTGAGATCAATCTAATGGGCCCTATCCGTATGATACAAGCTTTCCTGCCACACCTCATGAAAAAAAAATCTGCCATACTGAATGTAACATCGGGCCTCGCATTGGTTCCATTTCCAATATCCCCAATTTATGGCGCCACTAAATCCGGGCTTCGCTCTTATACGCAATCACTGCGTGTACAACTAAAAAATACAAATGTGAAAGTATTTGAATTAGTGGCACCTGCAGCCAATACACCATTGAATGACAAGTTCGCCAATATGGACGGTTTTGACCCTAAAACAATGATGGAGCCTGACAAACTGATAGATGCTGCGATCAAAGGATTACAGAATGATACCTTTGAGATTTTGCCTGGTCTTGCCAAAATAATAAAATTTATGTCCCGGCTTGCGCCGGGGTTTTTATTAAGCCAAACCAGTAAGCCAGGTGCAAAATTAATGGCAGCAACAAATTAAAACAACCAATCAACATCTATTGTAATCCTGTTTATTTAAAGTATTGTATAACAACAAAAATGGCAACAAAAAACAAAATCGCCCTTGTAACCGGCGGAAGCCGCGGCTTAGGTAAGGATATGGCAATGAGCCTCGCCAAAAAAGGCTTAAATGTAATATTAACTTACAACAGTAAAAAGGAAGAAGCAGAAGCAGTGGTTGCCGAAATTGAGCAAGCCGGCCAAAAGGCGGCAGCATTGCAATTAAATACCGGTGACATCAAAATATTTGATACTTTTTTTGAACAGGTAAAAACAGTACTGGGAAATACTTTTGATACTGACCATTTTGACTTTTTAGTGAACAATGCCGGTATTGGCATTCACGCTCCTTTTGCAGAAACAACCGAAGATCAATTTGATACTTTATTGAACGTTCATTTTAAAGGCGTGTTCTTTCTGACTCAAAAAGCGTTGCCTTTACTAAATGACGGAGGGCGTATCATTAACCTTTCTACCGGCCTTGCCAGGTTCGCCAACCCTGGTTATGCTGCTTATGCTGCCATGAAGGGCGCGATTGAAACTTTGACAAAATACCAGGCAAAAGAATTGGGCGCACGCGGCATTGTAGTAAACGTGGTAGCACCGGGAGCCATAGAAACAGATTTTGGCGGAGGCGTTGTACGTGACAATGCCCAGGTAAACCAATATCTTGCAGGCGTAACTGCTTTAGGCAGGGTTGGCCGACCGGATGATATAGGCAGTGTGGTTGCCTTTTTGTGTACCGAAGATGCCAAGTGGATCAACGCACAGCGAATTGAGGTTTCCGGTGGAATGAACCTTTAAAATAATTCAAGATTTATATTATTGGCTATCTGTAAATAAAGCGATCAAGGGATAAAAAACCTGATCGCTTTTTTGTTGGGTTGAACATAATGCAAACAATCTTTATATTTAATGTTATGGGTATCTCTAAAAACGCTCCTTTTCCTCTCCAATGGAGAGGAATTAAAGGTGAGGCCAAACAAATAATACGGGTTTTTAGAGATGCCCTTATCTTAAATATTCAGATAAGCATTGCTTTAACTTTTTCAATCATTAGCTCAAATTTTAATCCGTGAAAATCTACCAGCAAGCCCTTCAACTTAAAGCAAGAACAAGAGGTTTTCATCTCATCACAACAGAAATTGTACAGGCCTTACCCCAAATCACCGAAATAAAAACAGGAATTTTACAGGTCTTTATCCAGCATACTTCTGCATCGTTAACCATTAACGAAAACGCAGACCCAACGGTGAGAAAAGATTTTGAAATGTATTTTAATAAAACCGTTCCGGAGAATGACCCGGATTATTTACATGACGATGAAGGCCCGGATGATATGCCCGCACATTTAAAAGCATCCATGTTAGGTTGTTCCGTGATGATCCCGGTCCGTAATGGCCAATTGGCTTTGGGCACCTGGCAGGGTATTTATTTATGCGAACATAGAAATTATGGCGGACAAAGGAATTTGGTGATTACCGCCTGGGGAGAGTAGCAATTGGCTATTAGCTATTAGCTATTAGCAATTGGCCGAGTTAAACAAGGTGTTGCTGATAGCTGAATGCCAACAGTTGATGGCTATTTCTTACAAAACCAATTGTGTATGTAACCTGATTAATGTTTCCTGTGCATCAATACACAAACCCGGGTGGACTTTTGATGCCTGAACAATGGTACTTCGGGTTGCGGTAAGCCAGCGAAAACGGGAAGCTATATCTAATTTACCAATTGGCCCGGCTTGTGTTCCGCCAACACAGATCCGTTCAAAAGCATTCAAATGTTCTTTCAATTCGCCAATATCTATACCGGCAGAAAAAACATAAAGACGCTCCTCATCCAAATTCAACAATGCTTGCAAAAACTTTTGCTTCGGACAATAAAGCACAATACCAACATTCAAAAATTCTTCACGCTCTACCCTCGGCACAACACGAATAACGGCATACTCAAATACGTGCTTCTCTTGCATGTTGTGCTTCTTTTACAAAAATTTCGGATGCTGCTGTCCTCAATTCTAAAAACTGTGTATAAACTTGTTTGATTTCATCCGGGGATTCCAATGCTGATCCACCCGTTAACCATTCATCAGGGATTAAGGAAACGATGGATTGAATCCTTTCTTTGCTTAGCATCGAACGAAATTCCACATCAACTTCATCCAATTCGGAAGCAAAAGGCAGCAACACGTGGTCTTTCACTTGTACAAACTGACGTATGGCCTGTTCCTCCCAATTTTGCCAGGAATGATGAAAGTACAAGGCGGCGCCATGATCTATCAGCCATAATTCTTTGTGCCAAATCAGCATATTGGTATTGCGCGGCGTACGGTCAACATTGGTGATCAGGCAATCCAGCCATACAATCTGCGAGGCCAGTTTTGGATCGATGCTGTTAACTGCCGGATCAAAAGTAATTGCGCCCGAAAGATAATGTAATGCTAAGTTTAACCCAACGCTGGCTTTCAGCAGGTCCTGGATTTCTTCATCCGGTTCTGTTCGCCCAAAAGCAACATCTAAATTGGCAAACACAATTTCGGGTACTTTCAAACCAAGCGTACGTGCAATTTCACCGCCAATCAATTCGGCAACCAATGCTTTAACCCCTTGCCCGGCACCACGAAATTTAAGCACATACAAAAATTCATCGTCGGCCTCGGCAATGGCTGGCAATGAACCGCCTTCGCGCAAAGGTGTAACGTAACGGATCACGCTGACGGTCCTTAATTGAGGAAGACTTTCATTCATTACATTTATATACTGATTTATTCCTGCTTTAAAAGAATAGCTTATAAGATTCTATAATTTGCAGCCATGAAATTTAAATCAAATTTTTGAGAAATTGGATTGAAGAACAACGAAATAAATATTGATATGCCGGGTACTGTTTTTACCGGTACTTATTTGAGTTGGAAATTAAAACCCGGCAAGGATTTAACAAAGGATGCAAACACCAATTTTATAGTGCTAAAAGAAGCATTGTCAGGTGAACATCATGCTTCTTTTACCCCTGTTTTTTATGTGCGAAATCAGTGGCAAGTTTTCTGATCTGTGCTGTTGAGATAGGATTTTCAGCTTCATCAACCACAATCCTGTAACGGAAAGTAACCGATTCCCCTTTTTTCAATTGTAGGTTTTTAGCACTTTTTCCATTAGTAAAGATTTTTTCGCCGAGCGGATTTGCAGCAAACAAACCATAACCGCGCGCATGCCAAAAAGTTGGGTAATTAAGGTTTTGAGGATGATCTATCATTACAATACTTACCGAATCATTGCCCATTTTACCGTAAACCTTACACCAGTTCCCTCTTGTGCCCCAGGCATCGTTCCCGGTTTTGCCTTCACTGGTGATGTAATTTCCATTTGCAAGGTTATCGGTTCCGCCTTTTACAACTGTTACATTGCCTTTGTCATCGGTAAATTTTTGATCTTCTTTGGTTGGCATTTGCAATTCGTGTGCTAAGCGCAACCCTAATAAACCATCTTTTGCATCCGTAAAAGTAACTTCGGTTTTTGCTTTTAAAACAGTTGTCCGGTCTATCAGGCGTTCATTTCCAACTGTACTAAATTCCAGTTTTGTATTTTCTTCCAACAAAACGTCATTCTTTTGGTCAACCCAATTCGCGTGGTAAGTTAATACTCCTTTTGTGCCACTTTTTATGTCGAGGATCTTATCGGTTTTAATCCGGCCGTATTGGTTTTTTTTCTCCTTCGGGATGGCGTAAGAGTTGTTCCAGAAATCCAGTCCGTTCACATTTTCATAGTTGAACCAGATACCGATATGATGAGGATGATCTGTCGGATCGCCTGGTTTAGGATGGAGCGGAAAGCCTCTGGTTACCTCCGTTCCTTTTCCGGTAAAAACCGGATACAACACTGGTTTTTCTAAAGAATCCGGGTATAAAAAGCTGGTAAAAGGTTTTGATCCGATAAAAACATCTATCTCATTTTTGTTGACATCTTTTAGCACTTTTACCATTTCACCTGTTTGCGCAAAAGCAGAAAAGAAAGATAGGCTTATCCCAAAAGAAACCACATACTTAAAAGGGAAATCCATTTACAATACTTCTTTTATCCCTAATATTTAAATATTTTTCCGCCAGCCATTACTTCCTGCGTTTGTTCGTCAAACGTTGCTTTTTGCCCGGTATGTACTGCGGCATTAGTCATAATGTTGGCAATGGAATGGTAGTAACCTGCTTCTACCGGTGCGTGCGGCTGTTTGCGGCTGCGCACACATTCCATCCAATTACGCACGTGGTTAGTGGTCAGTTTATCGCCGCCGGTATTGGCAGAAGCAACCACTTTTTCTGCTGCTGATAAGCTCATTTCGGGCAGCAGATTAGGCTGCATGTCCATTTCTGCCGCGTGGGCTTTGGTCAATCCGCCTTCAGGCGTTACTTTGTTGGTATTGAGGTTTAGCTCGCCGCCGTTGGAATAATAGATCTCTGCCGGGTTTTCATCGCCATTGTGCATGCGTGAAGAAAAAGTCACTTGAAAACCGGTTGAAGGATCCAGTAAAGGGCCATAATCAAACACGGCACAAATCGTATCCCAATTTCTCCGGCCATCTTTCCAGGCATAAATTCCGCCATTGGCAACCACACTTCTTGGATGCTGTAATCCTGTAAACCAATGTACCGTGTCAATTTGATGGCTCATCCACTGGCCGGGCAAACCGGAGGAATACGGCCAGAACAAACGGTATTCCAGATATTTCCTCGGGTCGAAAGTATCCTGCGGGCGGTTCAACAAAAAACGGTTCCAGTCGGTATCTTCTTCTTTCAGTGTTGACAGCAATCCCGGCCGCCGCCAGCGCCCGGGTTGGTTAACGTTCCAGGTAAGTTCTACCATCGTGATCGGACCGAATTTACCAGACCGGATAAAATCATTTGCCGCCTGATAATTAGCGCCACTTCTTCTCTGCGAACCAACTTGCACGATCCTGTCTGTAGCTTTGATAGCTTTTAAAGCAGCCCGGTTATCCGCCATCGTTTCTGCAAAAGGTTTTTCTACGTAAGCATCACAACCTGCTTTTACCGCTTCTATGGCATGCAAAGCATGTTGAAAATCAGCCGTACTGATAAAAACCGCATCCACCAGTTTTTTATCATACATTTCTTCATTGTTGCGGCAGGCAACAACATTGTGGCCCATTTTTTCCTTCCAAAAAGCAGCACCTGTTTCCCTCCTTTTGTTCCAAATGTCCGACACTGCAATCAAGTCAAACTTCAGCTCTTTATAGTTGTTCATAAAGCCCGGCGCATGCGAACTTCTGTGCCGGTCGGAAAAACCCACTACGCCTACCCTTACCCTGTCGTTTGCACCGATGATCCGCTTATAACTGCTGGCACTAAACCCTGTTTTAGAAACCATAACACCAGCACTTGCCAATGCCGCTTGTTTGATAAACTGACGACGTGAATTTTCCATGATGCTTTTATTCAGGCTGATTATTGTAACTCTTTAATTTTAATACTACGGAAGGAAACCTGGTTGCCATGGTCCTGCAAAAGCATATGGCCGGCTTTTGCCTCGCCAAAGTTTGGCCACACATGGTATTTACTCATGCTTACCAAGTGCTCAAATTCTTTTGAACCGCGCTCATATTCCAAAACTTTAACGCCATTGAGGTAATGTTCTACATGGTTGTTTGGATAAACAATTACCCGACCGGTATTCCAGGCACCGATAGGATGGATGAAACGCTTTTGTTTTTTTGACGGGATCAGATCGTATAAAGAAGCCAGCGTACGATCGCCGTCCCGGCCAAGTTTGGCATCCGGGTGCAGTTCATCGTCCAAAACCTGGTATTCCAGCCCGATGGACGAACCTTCTGTTTTTTCATTCAGGGTTACAAAGTATTTCAAACCACTGTTGGCACCAGGCGTCAGTTTAAAATCAAAAGAAACATCGAAAGCTTTGTACAAATCTTTGGTAACAATGTCTCCGCCGTTGGCTGCTTCTTTTCCTTCCGAAGGTAAGACCGAAAGCATTCCGTTTTCAATTTTCCAACCTTTTGCCGGGAAAACCTCTCCTTTCACGCTTCTCCAGCCGGAAGAAGTTTTTCCATCGAACAACAACTTCCAGCCGTGTGCTTTTTCATATGTGTTCAGATAATTTGGTACGTTGTTTACCACATAAACATCAGCAGGGAAAGCGCTTGGTTTTAAGTTGGAAGTTTGGATACGGATATTTTTAAAATATACTTTTTTGCCAGCTTGTTCTTGCGTGGTAACAGCGTGGACTTGTAAACCGATAAATCCTTCACGGTCCAAAGTATCCACCACGTAAGCAACCGGGATTTGATTGATCCAGGTTTTGGTTTCATTGCCGATACATTCTATTTTGATGTGGTTGTATTGGCCAACTTTAAAAGCCGTTTTAGCTTTTGGGTTCAAATCCAAAGGATACAACCATTGCCGCCGGTCTTCATCGTAAACCCCGCCCGACCAACTGCGTGCCGATGGATCAATTTCTACCTGCTGCCCGTAAACTTTTCCGGTGTGGCCTGCCGTGTTGTAATGACTTCTGATCTGGATGCCCGAATTGCTTTCGGTACTTTCGATCATGGCATCCAGTTCCAGCACAAAATCCCGATATACTTCTTTTGTCACCAAAAAACTGTTGCCCGAATTAACCACGGTTGTGCCGACAAGCACACCGTTTTCAACTTTGTAATCTGCTGTTCCGGCTGCCCGGCTCCAGCCGTTTAAAGTTTTGCCATCAAAAAGATTATTAGTTTGGGCTTTTACAGCAAACGGCTTTATGGCAACAGCAGCCAACAAAGCCGAAATGATCAGGATATTTTTTTTCATCTAAGTAATGAGTTTTTATTGGCCATGAAGCATCGTAAGCCCCTTCATTTCTGTTTTTTAAGCTGGAGGCAGTCATCTAGATTTCATCCTGCTAAAACAATAGCCATTTGTTAAAACCCTGAATTTTCTGTACAATCGTCTTTTTAAAGAAAACTGAATTTGAACAGAAGTTTAACAAGATGACTGGAGTAAATGGTCAATATGCTTATCGTTTATTAAAATTGGTTTTTGTAATTTACAATCGTAAAGCAATGCTAATAAATTTCATTGCTTATACAAAAAGAAATATGCAATTATTTTATTATTATTAAAGGGGATTACAACCAACCCTGAATTTTTCAAGCTGATGCTTCTTTTACCTGCATAAAATTAGTGTCATAACTTTAGCTGAAGAAGAAAATAAACGATCCTATACATTACAATTAACTATTTTATGAGAAAAAACAAATTGATACCCCTTTTATTGCCTTTAATTATTTGTGCAGGTTTTACTTTTGTTTCTGAGGGGAAAAATAACTGGACCACACTTTTTAACGGAAAAAACCTGCAAGGCTGGGATACTTATATTGCCCCTGATATGGACCCGGCCGGAAAAGCTTTAACTGGTATTCCGGTTGGGTTGAACCGCGATCCGAGACATGTTTTTACCATTGTAAAAGATGCAGGCGAAAAAGTGATCCGTATTTCAGGGGAAAACTGGGGAGGCATTTCTACCCAAAAAGAGTATGAAAATTTTCATTTTCAGCTAAAATTTAAATGGGGGGATTTAACCTGGGGACAAAAAAAGAACAAGAAAAAAGACAGCGGCCTGTTGTATTTCGCTGTTGGCCCTCATGGGGCGGATTATGGTGCCTGGATGCGCTCGCAGGAGTTTCAGATTGAAGAAGGCAATTGCGGCGATTATTGGGGCGTAGCAGGTGGAATGGAAACTGTAAAAGTGCGTAAAATGCCGGCTCCTGACACTAATTTTGTTTATAACCCGCAAGGTGAACCGATTACTTTTAGCGCGGACAGCAAATATGGCCGCCATTGTTTAAAACAAGCGAATGCAGAAAACCCTATAGGAGCCTGGAACACGCTTGATTTATATTGCCACGGCGATACCAGCGTACATGTAATCAACGGAAAAGTAATGATGGCGCTCTTCCATTCCAGCCAGATGGAAAACGGCAAGGCACTTCCGCTTAAAAAAGGAAAACTGCAAATCCAGTCGGAAGGAGCAGAAATTTTTTATAAAGACATTAAAATCAAATCCCTGAGCAGTATTCCTGCCGGGCTGTTACAATAAGCAACAACAAAGCCTGTCTAAAATTTGAACAGGCTTTGTTGTTCGATACTGTTTTTACCGGTATAAATTACTTGCCCATATCGCTGTTGCTGATAAAAGCAATGCGCTTACTGTCTGGCGACCAGGAAGGCGTATTGATGGAACCTTGCCCGCCATATACATAAGCCAGCACTTTTGGCGTTCCCTGCCCGCTTATCGGCAGCATCCTGAGATAAACATGTTTATAAGGCGGATGAATGCCAGGTTCTACTTCAGTTTTTAGAAAAGATAAAAACACCATGGATTTGCCATCCGGCGAAATATGTGCAAACCAGTTGTTGTAATCGTCTTTGGTTACCTGCTCCTGTTCGCTGCCGTCGGGCTTCATCCGCCAGATCTGCATCAAACCAGAACGTACCGAATTAAAGTAAATGTATTTACCGTCTGGTGTGTATTCCGGCCCGTCGTCCAACCCTTTTGTGGTGGTTAACCTCATTTCTTTTCCACCTTCCGCAGGTACTTTGTAAACATCGTACTCTCCGTCACGTTCTCCGCAAAAAACCAAACTTTTACCATCGGGCGACCAGCCATGCAGGTATGACGGGCCTTTCGGTGTAATTTGCTTTGGCGTTCCGCCGGTTACGGGCACAGTATAAACAATAGAACCGCCCAGCTCTTTTTCAAAACTGCTCAGCCCGATCATCCTGCCATCAAAAGAAAGCACATGATCGTTGTTGTTGTTTTTGACCCCGCCTGTATTTAACAGTTTAGGCTGACGGCTGGCCAGGTCAAAGTTGTACATTAAACCCTTGTTGTCATTGTAGATCAGGCTTTTGCCGTCTTTCGTCCAGTTGGGTGCCTGGATAGAATTTGGAACCGAATAAATAATTTCACGGTTGCCGGTTGCCACTTCCATCAGTTCCAGGTTACTGCCCAAATTCATTTGCGTTCTTTGATCTGCAATGCCCGAAACCGGAACAGTAATACGCACATCACGAAAAACGCCGGTTTCTGCAACATCGGCATTATGCGAGCCTACAAACAAGCCTACGTAAACATCATCGCCCAGATCAATGTTTGATACTTCTTCAACTGTAAAAGGTTCTCCAAATTTAGCTGCACGCATGGTGTAAACATTTCCTTTTCTTTCTAATTGGATAACGTTTGCATGTGTAATCTTGGATTTAATTTCTTCCGTAATTGCCCCGTCTGTTTTTCTGAATTGCAAAGAGGTTAAGCCATCACCGTGTTCTACGGCATTGATTTGTGCCGAATTGCCGTCCAAACTTTTACGCACCATCCAGCCTACTTTCCGGTGTTCTTCAACCCCGCTCCAGCCTACAAACTCGGCTCTTGTGTAGAGGATAAAATCCCCTTTCATCTTCTTCCACACAAAATGAAACTCATCGTGGTCATTCCAGATATTAGCCCCGGCGCCCGAAATTACGTACTGCTGATTTTGGGGGATAAAAACAGCAGAACCTGGCTTTACGTTTTTACCGACATCGGTTTGACCGGCAAACACGCCTATTTTTTGTGCCGATGCCGTAAATGCTAAAACTGAAACTACTGTCGTTACAACTATTTTGAATAAGAATTTGGTTTTCATACTGTTTTTATCGGTAAAAAATGAGTGCCCTGCTACTTCATTTAGGTTAAGCAGCAGGGCACCGGAATTTGATTGTCAAAGTTTATATGGATGCTGTTTTTACACTAAGTTTTTTTTGATGTAAGAAATACTTTGGGTGATGCTGTTCATCGGATCGCCAGGCGTTTTGTCCTGTTCCACAAAAAAGTATTTCAAGCCGGCTTTGTCTGCGTATTTAAATATCTTTTTAAAATCAATGCTTCCGTTTCCAACTTCAGCAAAAGAATGTTCTGCTGTTTTGTCCATATCTTTTACATGCCAAAGCGGGAAACGTCCCGGATGTTTGTTGATCAATGCAATCGGATCCTGATTGGCTTTGGTAACCCAGTAAATGTCCATTTCCATTTTTACCAGGTTTTTGTCGGTATCGTTCAGGAGCACGTCATACGGGAACTTGTTGTCCTGTTTAACAAATTCAAAATTATGATTGTGGTAACATAATTGGATGCCCGATTTCTTGCAACGCCCGCCAGCTTTGTTCAGCTGTTCGGCTACTTTTTTATAATGGTCCAAGCCGCCGCGTTCCGAATCCGACAGGTAAGCACAAACCATATATTTTACACCAACAGCGGCAGCATCGTCAACAGCTTTGTCCCAACCGGTCATCAACGTACCTTTTACAGTTTCCCCGTTTGTTTTTTCTTCGCCCAAACGATAATGGCTGCTTGGCATGATGAGTCCGTTTTGTTTCAACACACGCGAAAATTCTGCCGCTTCCATGCCATAGAATTTTTGCGAACCAGTATAAGTTGCACCTTCAACAGAATTATATCCAATTTTTGATACCTGTGCCAAAGTTGCTGACGGGTCTTTTTGCATGGCATCCCGAACGGTGTATAATTGCAAGCCGATGTACTTGTGGTTGTAGTTCAATAAGCTTGGGGCAACGAGCAAACTGGCAGAATAAACTGCGGAAGATTTGATAAATGAACGTCTTGAAGTCATGATCTTAAGTGTTAAAACTGGTTTTATAAGTTTGGTTGGCAAAAGGGAAATGCTTGTCAATTATATAAATTTAAGCTGATATTTTCAGCATGTAAATTACAATTATCATACTCTTTTTATGCCGGTAAAAACAGCATTGTGTTTTAAATTTGAGAATAAGCTGTAGGAACAATAAACGTTGAGGTAATGCGCGAAATGTTTAATTTGTCGGAATATTCCGGCATCGAACTGATCCTTTTCCATTCGGTATCGCTGCCAAAGCTTTTCCATTTGGCATCATGGTCTTCCATGTTGTCAAACGTAATCATGTAAGTCAAATTCGGGCGCATTTCACCAATCAAAGTTTCCGCAAAAAATACAGGTTTAAAGTTCAGGCGCTTAAAAATTGCACTTTCGCCGGCTTCGTTAAACATTTCTATCTTCTTTTTTCCGGTAAGTTCGCTGGCACTTTCATATCTCCTCAATTCAAAAAAACGTTGCTTCTTTTCGGGGACCAACAGTTTCGGTGTTGTATTAAAAGCTTGCATCAAAGAGCTTTCTATCCGGTCATAAGCGGGCGCGGTTGCCGGAGCATTAAGGTAAGCAGCACCAGCCTCGCGATAAGCAGCATCAGCCATTAACTGACTTTGCACTTTTAAAAAGGCATCCATGGAACTAAACGGAACAAGGACAAAAATTTTAGTCTGCCTTTCGGGTTTTAATTCTGTAAACACGCCTATATTCTTGCTGCCCAATTTGTTTAAGGCGGGAATGGCAGCGTTTTGAAAATAGCCTTCCACCAATTTTTGCTGCGTTTGGTCTTTTAAACTGTAAACCCGCAGCTCATAAAATTCTGTTCCTGTTTTTTTCTGACGATCGTTTTCCGCATTTAAAATAGCAGGTAAAATACTTCCGGCCACACCGGCAGTGATGGTTTTTTTGATGAATGAACTTCTTTTCAAGGTTTTATTTTTTTGATGCCATCCTGGTCTTTTTTCAGGAGGAGCCTGTTGTTAAATTTTAAAGACCGGATCGCACGTCCATAAATTATTTTGTTTTAATTTGGGGTGATACTTAATTTGATTATGCAGTAAAAAACAATAATTGGTTTAAAAGCACTTGATTATTTGTACGATCATCAATTTTTACGAATGCTCCTTTTATCACCTAAAAATATCAAGGCTGATAGATAACGCTCAAAACCCGGTCTATGCTGACTGTTGTGTCCCAATATTTCAACAGCTTTTTGTCTTTATTATAAATGTAAAGTGCCGGAAACTGCGAGGGCGTAAATTTTTGTATAAACTGTCGGTTCACATCTGCCAAAACCGTTACATTACTTTTACCTTCCAGTTGCTTGCCGTAAGTGTGCATAAACTTTTGAATTTGCGGCTTTACATCCATCGAAACGAGATAGAACGCTGTGTTTTTAAACTCTTTATAATGAGTACCTATTAATTTTGTTTCGTACTGGCAATGGGTACAGGTTGCATCAAAAAACAGGAACAGGATTTTACTATTTTTTGTTATTTGGTTTTGGCTGAAAGGCTGGTCTTTCAAATCATAAAATGTAAAATCCGGAATAACTTTAGCTGGCGGCAACTGTGCAAATAAGTGGCCGACAGAAAAAAGCAGCATCAGAGCAGTAACTTTTAGGCCATTTGTTTTTTGCTTGTATCCACCTAATGCTTCTTTTATCCCCATAAAATTGGTGTCAATTACAATTCCCTTACCCAAATGTTGCGGTAACTGATCGGTTCGCTTTTGTCGCCATGGGCCTGCAGCTTGATTGGGGCGCCGCCACTATAAGCTTTGTAAACCGGCTGGCCAACGTACAAGGTTTCGCCTTTTAAAACTGTATGGTTTTGTACCAATACACCGTTAAAAATAACGGTAACTGCGGCAGGTGTATTAACCGAACCATCCGGATTAAAAGTCGGGGCCTTCCAAATCACATCATACGTTTGCCACTCGCCTGGTTTTTTATTTGGATTGGCCAGCGGGATGGCCTGCTTGTAAATACTGCCGGCCTGTCCGTTTACATAAGTTTTGTTGTTGTACGAATCCAGGATCTGTAGTTCATAACCTGCATCACCTTTTCCGGTTGAAGCTAAGAAAACGCCACTATTGCCGCGCGCTTGCCCTTCGCCAGTGATATTTGTTGGGATACGCCACTCCAAATGCAATTGATAATTGTTAAATTTCCTTTTGGTTTCGATATTACTGGTACCTTTCTTTACGGTAAAAAAATCACGTTCTACCGTCCACGCTACCGGTTTAGTGTTGTCGTCGGAATAAACCCATTGGTTAAGGTTGCCTCCATTAAATAAAATTATGGCGTCGGACGGCGGATCGTTGTTTGTTTTTCCAGGCGTTACTACCGGTGGTACGGGTTCGTAAAACTCGGTATCTTCGTGTTTTGCGGTTTGTTGCGCGTTTGCCATAAAAAAACCTCCGGCCAGTAAAACGGTCAATGCTATTTTGTAATTCATTTTAATGTTATTTATAGGATTTGATTAAACTGATAAGCTATTTTTCATGTAATTACAGCTTTCGGCTATACTTGTGTATGGGTCTATATTGATAAAATTCTCCTGTTCCATAATAAAGTGTTTAACACCCGCCGCTCTAGCCTTTGGCAATATCCCTTTGAAATCAATACTGCCTTTACCTATTTCGGTATTAAGGTTCGTGTTGGTTTTATCCCTGTCTTTAACATGCACAGCAAAAAAACGCCCTGCATGTTTCCCTAATATTTCAACCGGGTCCTGCCCTGCACGAACTACCCAAAATAGATCCATTTCCATGTGTACCAAAGCCGGGTCGGTATATTTTAATATAGTATCATAAAAAGTTGTACCTTCTACCGGTTTCCACTCAAAGTTATGGTTATGGTAGCCCAGTTTAAGTCCTTCGGCTTTGCAAAGCTCTGCAGCTTTATTCATTTTCCCTGCAATACTTTTAAAATCGTCTGCTGTTTTGATAAATTGTTCAGTTAAAGAGGGCACAACAATATAAGATTGGCCGGTAATATGTGCCACATCTATGTACGCCTTCAGATCATCAGTTTTTCCATCACCAAAAAACTGATTAAGGCCATAATGCCCGCTGGGTGTTGTTAAACCATGGGATTGAAGCAAGGCACTGAATTCTTTGGAAGATAAGCCCCAATAACCGGTTTTTTGATCAAAGCCAAAAGTTTCCACTTCTTTATATCCGGCTTTTGCCACTTTGGCAATTACACCTTTTACATCTTTAGGCAGTTCGTTTCGCAGCGTATATAATTGTAACCCAATTTGCTTACTATTGATTGCCGCACTTAAAAAGTTAGGTTTTATCAGCATACCTGCCGATACCAATCCTGCCTGTGTTAAAAATGTTCTTCTGTTTGTCATGGTTCTATTGGCTTATCATTAGTTTAAAAACGGTTCAATATATTTTGCATACTTCTTTTATCCGACAAAAAACCAACCTTTTTTGCTGATGGTTGATTGCTTAAAGCTAATAGCCCGGTAGCTATACATCACAAATATGTACCGCTTCGTTTAAAGATGTTAACTTGTCTTTTTTTGTCGGAACAAATTCTTGTGCCACGTATCCTTTGAACCCGGTTTTTACGATAGCACGCATAATGGCCGGGTAATATAATTCCTGGGTATCATCAATTTCATTCCTGCCGGGCACTCCGCCTGTATGATAATGCGCAATGTATTGATGGTAATTGTTGATGTTTCTGATGATGTCGCCTTCATCAATCTGCATGTGATAGATGTCAAAAAGCAGTTTAAAGTTTTCAGAACCCATCCTTTTAGCCAGTTCCCCTCCCCAGGAAGCACGGTCGCACTGGTAATCTTTATGGTCGATCTTGCTGTTTAACAATTCCATCACCAGCACCACATTGTGCTTTTCGGCCAGGCCAATCACTCTTTTTAAACCTTCAACACTGTTGTTCCAACCGGTTTCGTTATCCATCCCGGCACGGCTTCCGCTAAAACAGATCAGGTTTTTGTAACCTGCTTTAGCAACCAACGGGATCATTTCCGTATAATTTTTTACCAGGGTTTCGTGGTACTTTTTGTTGTTGAAACCTTCGGTCAAACTGATTTCGGCGCCATTGCACATAGGCGAATCCAAATCGTGCTTTTTCAATATTGCCCAATCCTTCGGCCCAATCAGGTCAATACCCTTGATACCAATTTTTTTTGCCTGTAAACAAAGCTCATCCAACGACAAATTGTTATAGCACCATCTGCAAACGGAATGGTTAATGTTTCCTTTAAGGGCTAAAGCAGATGGTCCCATTTTTTGTGTGGTAAAAGAAGCAACGGAACTGCCCGCAGCCAGTGTTGCCGTACCCGTAAGGATATTCCGGATAGCAGACCGACGGTTTTGTTTTGGTGCCATAATTTTTTAATTAAACATCCAAACGCATGTCCCGCTGCTCGTCCAGGTTTAAAGCCGGATTCGATTCCATGTGGTTTCTATCTTTGAAAAACAATAAAAACAATAACATTACTACAGCAGCTATGCCTGCTGGTATCAGCCATATTGCCCTCCAGTTGTGGGCAGTTTCAGATAATTTATAATTATCCACAATTTGCCCTGCAATTAACGACCCGATCAACATACCTACGCCATAAGTAGCCAAAGTAATAAAGCCTTGTGCCGCGCTTTTAAAACGTTCACCAGCTAAATTGTCTGTATAAATCTGTCCGGTAACAAAAAAGAAATCGTAGCATACGCCATGTAAAACAATGCCGGCAATAAGCATCCAGTAATTGTTGCCTGCATCGCCATAAGCAAACAACACATAGCGAAGTGCCCATGCCAGCATACCTACGGCAAGCATTTTTTTAACACCGAGACGTACAAAGAAGAAAGGAATCATCACCATAAACAGTATTTCTGATACTTGCCCTAATGATTGGGTTACGGTTGTTGCCCTCATCCCGGCTTCCTGAAAAAAAGGATTGGCAAAACCGTAATAAAAGGCAAGCGGAACACAAATAGCAATAGATGCAATAAAGAATATGAGGTAAGATCTGTTTTTAAGCAACCCAATAGCGTCCAGTCCTAACATATCACCAATGGATGCTTTTTCGCCTCGTTTAACCGGAGGTGTTGCAGGCAAGGTAAAACTAAACAATCCTAAAATAACAGAAGCTGTTGCAGCCATTTTAAACGTATTCACCAATGCTGCTTCGCCGCCTTGCTTATCCCAGTTTAACCAGCTAATCAATACCCCTGCCACGATCCAGCCAATAGTCCCTAATACCCGGATAGGCGGAAACTCTTTGCTTGGGTTTTGCATTTGCCGAAAAGAAACCGAATTGACTAATGCCAGCGTAGGCATATACAAGATCATGTAAACCAGTATAATGGTGTAAAAAGAAGAAAAATCAGCAGCAGTTGAAGCCCACCATAGCAAAGCCCCGCCAAGCAAATGCAGAATACCCAATATCTTTTGTGCCGAGAAGAATTTATCCGCAATTAAACCGATAATGAACGGTGCAACGATCGCACCGATGGATTGAGTGGTAACCGCTGCACCAACTTCAATGCCAGATGTTTTAAGGTCTTTTAATAAATACGTTCCTAAAGTTACAAACCACGATCCCCAGATAAAAAATTCAAGGAACATCATAGCTGATAACTTAGTGCGGATGGCAGCAGTCATAATTCAGGTTGGTTTAGGTTGGTTAAAAAAAGTCTGTTTACTTTAAAGACAAAATATATTTCACCATTTCTTTAGCATCGTTCAAAGCAATATTTGGGTGTGGGGTCATCGGTACATCGCCCCAAACGCCTTTACCTCCGCTAATAATCTTATTGGCTAAATAGTTGATGTCTTTATCAGAATTAGTATATTTTTTAGCAACATCCTTATAAGCTGGCCCGACTAATTTGTCCTGCTCTTTGTGGCAGCCCAGGCAATCTGAAGAAGCAATCAATTGTGCGCCTTTAGAAGCCGGGGTACCTGCGGTTGGTGTCGTCCCGATCTTATTTGTAGTGGTGTCAACACTTGTTTCAGAACTTTTTGCAGTTTGATTGGAAGCTGTTGTACTGTCGTTACCTGCAGTTTCATTAGATTTATTATTGCTGCAAGCTGCAATGATGGTACAAAGACTAAGGATAATGGAAATTTTTTTCATTTTGAGTATTTGTATTGATTTTATATTCCTAATAATGTTTTGTTAAAAGAAGCATCGGATCCGGAGGCAGCGAAATCATCAAATGCTTTGTCTGTTACACGGATGATGTGTTTTTTGATAAATTCGGCACCTTCTTTTGCGCCGTCTTCCTGATTTTTTAAAACACATTCCCATTCTAAAACTGCCCAGCCTTTATAATCATACGCCGCCAATTTACTAAAAATGGATTTAAAATTAACCTGGCCATCACCTAAGGAACGGAAACGGCCTGCCCGGTCAATCCAATTTTGGTAACCTCCGTAAACGCCTTGTTTTCCTGTAGGATTGAACTCTGCATCTTTTACATGGAACATTTTAATGCGTTCGTGATAGTTGTCGATATAAGCTAAGTAATCCAAACACTGCAAAACAAAGTGGGAAGGATCGTACAACAAACAAGCACGCGGGTGGTTGTTCACTTTCTCCAGGAACATTTCATAAGTTATGCCATCGTGCAAGTCTTCTGAAGGATGAATTTCATAGCACAGATCTACTCCGCACGCATCAAATTCGTTCAAAACCGGTAACCAGCGATTGGCTAATTCTGTAAATCCCGTTTCTACCAAATCAGCCGGGCGCTGGGGCCAGGGATAAACCATCGGCCATAATAACGAGCCGCTAAAAGTAGCATGTGCATGCAAGCCAAGGTTTTGTGATGCTTTTGCTGCATATTTCAATTGCTGTATGGCCCATTCTTTACGTGCGTTGGGGTTATTACGATATTGCCCGGGCGCAAAAGCATCAAACAAGGTATCATAAGCCGGGTTTACAGCAATTAACTGGCCTTGCAAATGTGTAGAAAGTTCTGTGACCTGCAAACCATAACTGTTTACTTTTCCTTTCAGGTCATCAGCATAGGTTTTACTTTCTGCTGCTTGTTTTAGGTCGATAAAACGAGCATCAAGAGTAGGAAGCTGGATACCCTGGAAACCTAATTCGGAAGCCCAGCGGCAAATAGCGTCCAAACTGTTAAAAGGTGCTTCATCTGAAATAAATTGTGCTAAAAATATAGCCGGACCTAATAGCGTAGTCATAATAATTTATATGGTAAAATCAGTCCATTTTTTTTCTGATCTGCCGGATGCGATTACATTTTCTATAAATGCCATTCCGCGTATGCCCTCTTCAATCCCCGGAAAATCCAGCCATTCCGGTTGTGGTGTTTTTCCTGTCAGATTTGCCTGGATGGTTAGGGCAAAGTTTTTATAGAGATTGGCAAAAGCTTCCAGATAACCTTCAGGATGCCCTGCGGGTGTACGTGTATTTTGCCGGGCAAACGAACTGGTATAACTGCCGCCCGTACGCCATACTTCCACTGGCTGGTCTAATAATTTTACCAGTAAAGAATTGGCATCTTCCTGTTTCCACTCGATACCACCCTTCTCACCATAAACCCTGACCTTAACATTGTTTTCTTCCCCTGCTGCTACTTGTGTGGCTATTAAAACCCCGCTTGCACTGTTGTTAAACTTTAACAATACAGCCCCGTCATCGTCCAATTGCCGGCCTTCTACAACGATATTGATATCTGCACAAAGCCGATTAACCTGCAAGCCTGATACGTATTCACATAAATTAAAAGCATGGGTACCAATATCGCCCATTGCCCCGGCAATGCCGCTTTTGGTTGGATCTGTACGCCAGGAAGCTTGTTTGTTAGCTGTCCCTTCTTCAAATTTACTTAGCCAGCCTTGCGGATATTCAACATAAACCTTACGTATTTTGCCTAACTTCCCTGATAATACAAACTGCTTTGCTTCTTTTACCATTGGATAACCGGTGTAAGTATGTGTGAGGCACAACTGTTTTCCGGTTTGCTCAATCACTTTCTGCAGATCTTTTGCTTCCTGAAGCGAAAAAGTTGCCGGTTTGTCCAGAATCACATGAAATCCGTTTTCCAATGCTTCTTTTGCCGGTGCAAAATGTACGTGGTTGGGTGTTACAATGCTGATGACTTGTACCCTTTCATTTTCCGGCAGTTGCTTTTCTTTTTCTATCAACTCCCGATAAGAATTATAAACCCGGTTTTCGGTCAGGTTCAGCAATAAACCACTTGCTTTTGATTTTGCCGGATCACTGCTAAATGCACCACAAACCAGCTCGTACTGATCGTCCATTCGTGCAGCAATGCGATGGACAGCACCAATAAATGCACCCTGGCCGCCGCCGATCATCCCTAATCTTAGCTTCATCATTTCAGTTTTCAGGATAATGCCCAGGCTTTTTCGCCCTTTTTATAAGGCACATTGCCATCATATTTACCAGGAACAGGTAAATAGCGTAAAGCCTTGGTGCAACCAACTTCTGATGTAAAATAACCCAGCAGGGTTAATTCTTTCATCATCCTGAAGTAATGGTTTGGCTCTGTCTCTTTTTTGGTTTTCTGATACGCTTTCTGCTCGTTGTCCAACTGAGTTAAAAAAGCCGTGCGCTGTTTAGCATCGCATTCCATAAATTTTTTGCCTTGCCTTTTCCTGCATTCTTCATCTAATTGGGATACGCCTTTGGTAAAGGTCTTCTGGTTCTCCGGATCATAACAATCCTTTACCATTATTGCCATAAAATGGCCGATACCTGCAGCTTTTGCACCAGGTGTACTGGTGGCAGGTAAAATAGTATCCCCAACTTCATCTAAGAAATTGATCTGGTCCTGACTGAATAATTCCTTTACTTTTTCGGGCGCAGATTTGCAGCCACTGATAAAAAGCTCCGTACCTACTATTGTGCCCCCTAATAACCAGGCAACTTTTGTAATGGCTTCTCTCCTATCCATATTTTTTAGCGATAAAAACAGTATGTGATAAAATTTTAAATTATACTTTTAAACTCCATCCCTGGCGATATTCACGTTTTACATAACGGTTTACATCATCAAAATTGGTGATCTTCATGTTCTGATTGTCCCAAAGCATTTTAATGTGCCCGCCTTTCAGATCGTTTCCTCTTACGGCGAGATTAGCCATCAGTAAAGCCTCGGTTAACGGGCCAGCCACTTCAAAAGAGGAACTTACCTCTTTCTTGCCATAACCGGCCAGGCAAGCTTCTACCCATTGGGCATAATGTCCGTCAGCTTGTCCCGGTACGCGCGGTATGGTTTGCTTTACCTGTACTTCTTTGGTGCGGGAAGTTGGCAATAACAACGGATTAGCAGAATATGTACTGGCCATCATTTTTCCTTTTGTACCAATAAAGAGTATCCCGTTTCCGTCATCGCCAAAACGTTCGTTAGCGCCCAATTCATCAGGCCTTTCAGGCTGTATGCCGCCATCCATCCAATGCAAAATCACCTCACCTTTCGTTTTTTTCGTTTTAGGGAAAGTAAGCGTAACATGGCTGGAAGGCGGGCAGCTATCCGGGAATATGCCGCGTTTAAATTCATCAACATAAACACTGCCTACACTCGCCTGTACATCTTTTGCGTATTGCAATCCCAAAACCCTGAACGGCGCTTCAACTAAATGGCAGCCCATATCGCCCAAAGCACCTGTACCATAATCCCACCAGCCACGCCAGTTAAAGGGAACTAATTTATCAACATAATCTTTTTGTGGTGCTGTGCCCAGCCATAAATCCCAGTCTAATTCTTTTGGTATATCCGCTTTGGTAGTTGGCCAAGGGATGCCTTGCGGCCAAACCGGGCGGTCTGTCCAGCAATAAACCGTATGTACATCACCGATCACGCCGTTATCATACCACTCTGCCAGTTGCCGCGTGCCATCGTTTGACGAACCCTGGTTACCCATTTGGGTTACAACTTTATATTTTTTTGCAGCTTCCGTCAGCATCCGCGCTTCATAAATATCGTGCGTTAAGGGCTTTTGCACATAAACGTGCTTGCCCTGCTGCATGGCAGCCATAGCAATAATGGCATGGTTGTGGTCAGGGGTGGATACCGAAACGGCGTCAATATTTTTGGCTTCTTTGTCAAGAAGTTTGCGCCAGTCTTTGTAATATTTTGCTTTTGGAAAGCTTGCAACAGATTTTGCAGCCCGGCGGTCATCTACGTCGCACAAGAAACCTATTTCTGCTTTTCCGCTTTTGTAGAAATTAGCAATGTCACTTTGGCCTTTTCCGCCTGCGCCAACTCCTGCAACTATCAACCGGTCGCTTGGTGCGGTGTAACCTTTTCCGCCCAAAACAAAGCGCGGTACGATCGTGAATGCAGCGGCAGCAATTGCCGAGTTTTTAATAAAATCGCGCCGCGATTTTTGCTGTAGAGGTGTGGTGTTTTCAGCCATTGTTTTAATTATAAATTGTTATGGTTAACATTTGCTAATGTTACAACTTGTTTAAATCTATCCCTAAAAATTTGTGTGCTTCTTTTACCACTACAAAGTTTATATATTTTATGCTGATAAAAGAAGCATTCAAATGTATTTTATAAATCCCAACAAACCTTAAATATTCAACTTTTTCATTTCTCCAACAGCATGGTCAACTGCGCGTGCTGTTAAAGCCATATAAGTAAGTGAAGGGTTTTGGCAAGCAGATGACACCATAGCTGCACCGTCGGTTACAAAAACATTTTTTGCATCCCATACCTGGTTCCACTCATTTAATACAGAAGTTTTCGGATCACGCCCCATACGTGCAGTACCCATTTCATGTATGCCCTTGCCCAATACAGCTTCTGCGTTAAATGCTTTTACATTTTTAACACCGCCTGCCTCCAAAATCTCTTTAGCATCCTGCATCATATCTACACGCATTTTCTTCTCATTATCCCTTATAACAGCGTCTATAGCCAGAACAGGCAATCCCCATTTATCCTTTTTAGTTTTATCCAGATAAGCGCGGTTGTCATGATAAGGCAGCGTTTCACCAAATCCTCCCATACCCATTGTCCAGGAGCCTGGTTCTGATAATGCATCTTTAAACCCGCCGCCAATATTCATTTCAGGTATGTCCCTGCTCCATCTTTCCCTACCGGCACTCCCCTGGTATCCAAAGCCTCTGATATAATCACGTTTTTCACCATTTAGGTTTCTAAAACGTGGTATATAAATACCATTTGCGCGACGTCCGTAATAATATTTATCGTCATAACCTTCAACTTCGCCTGATGCCCCTACGCTTAAATGGTGGTCCATCAAATTATGGCCTAACTCGCCGCTGCTGCTGCCCAAACCATCAGGCCACACATCAGTTGCGGAGTTCATTAAAACCCATGCACTATTTAAGGTTGATGCATTGAGGAAAATTATCTTTGCAAAGTATTCATAAGTTTTATTGGTTTCAGCGTCTAACACTTCTACGCCTTTTGCCTTTTTAGTATTTTTATCGTATAATATTTTAGTTACGATAGAGAAAGGACGCAGTGTTAAATTGCCGGTTGCAGCAGCAGCAGGAAGGGTTGCAGATTGTGTACTAAAATAAGCACCAAAAGGGCAACCTAACCAACATTTATTACGGTACTGGCAGTTTGTACGGTTATTGTGTGGAACCGTGATGTTGGCCGTGCGGCCTATAATCATTGGCCGCAACCCTTTATAATGTTCTTTGAGCCGTGCCGCCACATCTTTTTCAACAATGTTCATTTCCATGGCAGGCATAAAATCGCCATCAGGCAAAATAGCCAACCCATCCCTATTGCCAGAAATACCTGCAAATTTTTCTGCATAACTGTACCATGGTGCTATATCTTTATATCTTATTGGCCAGTCAACGGCTATTCCGTCTTTTGCATTGGCTTCAAAATCAATATCCGCCCAACGGTAAGACTGCCTGCCCCACATTAAAGAACGGCCTCCAACATGGTATCCCCTAAACCAATCAAACGGTTTAACTTCTACATAAGGGCTTTCTTTTTCATTCACCCAATAATCGAGGTTGGTTTCGTTTAAAGGATAGTCCCTTTTTAAAACCGGGTAATCCTCGACCATTTTTTGCGTACGTCCTCCGCGGTGCGGAAACTCCCAAGGTGCTTTATTGGCATTCACATAATCCTTAATGTGCTCAATATTTTTACCGCGCTCTAAAATAATTGTTTTCAGCCCCTTTTCAGTCAGTTCTTTAGCTGCAAAACCGCCAGAAATACCGGAACCAATTACAATTGCATCATATACGTTGCTAGCCATAAATTAATAAAATTAAATAGGATATTTGGTTGTGAAGGCTAAAGTAGAAATTAGTTTTAGAATATTTTAGAATATTTTAATAAATACAAAAACTTTACAATAAATTTCTGTCCTAAGATTGTATTTGGCAAACCCTGTGATTTATTATCCCTACTTGTTGTTGTAGTATTTACCTAAACCTGACCCATACTCTTTTTATATATAAAATCCATATATTACTTTTGCATTTTAACAACAGATGAGTAAGCAGGGAAGAATATTAGTGGCCATGAGTGGTGGGGTAGATAGTTCGGTAGCCGCAGTAATGCTGCACGAGCAGGGGTATGAAGTGATCGGACTGACCATGAAAACCTGGGATTATGCTTCCTCCGGCTCCGGCTCAAAAGAAACCGGCTGCTGCAGTTTAGATAGCATAAACGATGCACGTGCCCTTGCCGTTGGTTATGGCTTTCCGCATTATATCCTCGATATCCGTAGTGAATTTGGCGGTTCTGTCATCAATAATTTTGTGGACGAATACCTTGCCGGCCGTACTCCAAACCCATGCGTGCTTTGTAACACACATATCAAATGGGAAGCTTTATTAAAAAGGGCGGATAAATTAGATTGCGAATTTATTGCGACCGGCCATTACGCCAACATCAGGCAGCAGGACAACGGCCGGTATGTTATTTCCAAAGGCCGCGACGAGCATAAAGACCAATCGTATGTGTTGTGGGGCGTTTCGCAAAAAAACCTGGCGCGTACACGCTTTCCTTTAGGTTCTTTTACCAAGCCTGAAATTAAAAATATGGCGGTGGAAATGGGTCAATTAGAGCTGGCCGGTAAAAGCGAAAGCTATGAAATTTGTTTTGTGCCTGACAACGATTACCGCGCTTTCCTGAAACATCAGGTAGCGGATCTGGAAGAAAGGGTTGCAGGCGGAAATTTTATCCTGCATGACGGAACGGTAGTTGGAAAGCACCAGGGCTATCCCTTTTATACAATCGGCCAACGCAAAGGTCTGGGCATTGCTTTAGGTAAACCCATGTTTGTAACCAAGATCGACCCACACACGAACACTGTGGTTTTAGGAGAACAGGAAGACCTGGAAAGCAGCGAAGCCTGGGTAAGGGATTTTAATTTGGTTAAATACGATAACTTACACAATTCGATTGAAGCGACCACTAAAATCAGGTATAAAGACCAGGGGGCGTTAAGTACGGTAACGCAAATGAACGATCACTTAAAAATAGATTTTCACCATCGCGTTGCCGGTATTGCTCCGGGCCAGTCTGCTGTGTTTTATGAGGGAAATGATCTGCTGGGCGGCGGTTTTTTAATTTGATCTATAGCTTCAGGCAATACTTCTTTTATCGATACTTTTTTGATAAATACTGATTTTCAATATTTAAAAGCAAATAAATATTGTGTTTAGCGTATCTATATGTTTCCTTTGCAAAACTAATCCATATTAATGGCAAAAAACTTACTGATAGTAGAGTCTCCGGCAAAAGCCAAAACGATTGAAGGATATCTTGGCAAAGATTTTACGGTAAAATCAAGTTATGGACATATCCGTGATTTGGTAAAATCTGACGATGCCATTGATATTGCCAACGGCTTTACGCAAAAGTATGAAGTGCCTGCCGATAAAAAGCAGGTAGTGAGCGAATTAAAGAAGTTAGCTAAAGAAGCAGACATCGTTTGGCTTGCTTCGGATGAAGACCGCGAGGGAGAAGCCATTTCCTGGCACTTGTTTGAAACTTTAGGTTTAGAAGAAGGCAACACGCGCCGCATCGTTTTTCACGAAATCACCAAACCTGCGATTTTAAAAGCGATAGAATCACCGCGAAAAATAGATTATAACCTGGTAAACGCGCAGCAGGCGCGCCGCGTGTTGGACCGATTGGTTGGGTTTGAACTTTCTCCGGTTTTGTGGAAAAAGATCAAACCTTCGCTTTCTGCCGGCCGTGTGCAATCTGTTGCAGTGCGCTTGATTGTAGAACGGGAACGCGAAATCAATAAATTTAAACCGGAAGCTGCTTATCGTGTGATTGCTGTTTTTACCACCGGAAAAAACAAAGAAACATTTAAAGCAGAATTGCCGGCCCGTTTTGTACAGCAAAGCGATGCAGAAAAGTTTCTACAGGATTGTGCAGATGCCATTTTCAAGATCGGCAGTTTAGAAACCAAACCTTCCAAGCGGGCACCTGCCGCTCCTTTCACCACTTCTACTTTGCAACAGGAGGCCAGCCGGAAATTAGGTTTTTCGGTTTCCAGGACGATGTCTGTAGCCCAACGTTTGTACGAATCCGGAAAGATAACTTATATGCGTACAGATTCTGTCAACTTATCAGACACGGCCCTGGATGCAGCAGCAAAAGAAATCGATTCGGCCTACGGGGATAAATACTACCAGTTTAGGAAATACAAAACCAAATCTGCCAGTGCCCAGGAAGCGCACGAAGCTATTCGCCCAACTTACTTTAACCAGCATACAACCGAGGGGGAATCTGCAGAAGTACGTTTGTACGAACTGATCTGGAAACGCGCCATCGCCTCGCAGATGAGCGAAGCCTTGTTTGAAAAAACAACCGCTAAAATCAGCATTTCTACACGTAAAGAAGAATTGGTTGCCAATGGCGAAGTATTGCGTTTTGATGGTTTCTTAAAGGTTTACTTAGAATCTTCTGATGAGGAAGAGGAAAACAAAACGGACGACAGCAGCGACAATGCCATTTTACCTCCGCTGGCAAAAGGCCAGGAGTTAAACCTTCGTGACCTAACTGCTACGGAACGCTTTACCCGTCCGCCCGCAAGAAACACAGAAGCCAGTTTGGTAAAAAAACTGGAAGAACTCGGCATCGGCAGGCCTTCCACCTACGCGCCTACTATTTCTACTATACAAAACCGGGGCTACGTTGTTAAAGAAGACCGCGAAGGCAAAACCCGAAATTACAACGTATTAAGGCTGGTTAATAAAAAAGTAGCTAAAGAGCAAAAATCAGAAATTACAGGCGCAGAAAAAGGAAAATTATTTCCGACAGACATTGGCGCTGTGGTAAATGATTTTTTAGTACAGCATTTTAATGGCATTGTAGATTTTCATTTTACCGCTGGCGTAGAAAAGCAGTTTGATGAAATTGCACAAGGTTTGGAAGACTGGACCAAAATGCTACACAAGTTTTATACGCCTTTTCATCAGGAAGTAGAAGAAACCATTAAAACAGCTGACAAAGCGCGCGGAGAACGGGATCTGGGCGTAGATCCAAAAAGCGGAAAAAAGATTTCGGTACGCATTGGCCGTTATGGCCCTTTTGTACAAATTGGAGAAGCAATTGAAGGCGAAGAAAAACCAGCTTATGCCAGTCTTCGTGCCGGGCAAATGATCGAAACCATTACTTCGGAAGAAGCGCTCGAACTGTTTAAGCTGCCAAAAAAGATTGGTGTTTTTGAAGATCAGGACATGACGGTTGCAATTGGCAAATTTGGCCCTTACATCCGCCACAACAGCACGTTTTATTCCCTACCAAAAGGTATTGACCCTTTGGATGTAGATGAAAAAGCAGGCATCGAAATCATCGAAAACAAGCGCCAGGCCGATGCAGATAAACTGATCAAATCTTTTAAAGAAGACCCGGGGGCACGTATAGAAAACGGACGCTGGGGGCCCTATCTCAAATTCGGCAAGCTCAACATCAAGCTTCCCAAAGGAAAAGAAGCAACAGAACTCACTTACGAAGATTGTAAAACACTGGCAGAAGCGGCCGAAAAAGAACCTAAAAAGCCGGCGAAAAAATTCGCGAAGAAAAAATAGTTTAGACCTGTTTCTTTTATACGAAACCGGTTATTTAAATAGGAAATGCTTAAAGATCTGCCACAAAATAAAGTTGAAGATATAGCCATTGCGGTTGCGTTGGAAGCCGAAAACCCCGAAAGTAAAACCTGGTATGTTTATTTGATCAATTTAAAAGCCGAGGGGATTGAGAACGCGCTTGTTACTTCGCGCGGGTACGGAAATAAAGATGGCGAAGAGGTAAAAACTTCTACTTTGCGGCATGCTTTTCCTAAAGTTGCCGGTCAGAGTTTTGCTTTGATCGAACCAATTGACGAACAAACTTTCGGCCTTGCCAACGAATATTGGCTAAGCTATTATATCAATGGACAGATTTATGATAAGAAATTTATTTTCCTGCCCGAAAGTATCGTCGAATCCAACTTTATCCGTCTCCCGGTTTTAAACAAGCCGGGCGCGTGATGATTAAGTGAGCGGTTAGCAATCAGATTTCAGCTATTGGCACACTTAGAATGCTTCTTTTATCACCTAAAAATCAGTGTTGTGTTTCTGTCATCCTGGACTTGTTTCAGGATCCCTCAGGATATACAAAGATGCTTTTCACGAGGGATCCTGAAACAAGTCCAGGATGACGACAGTATGCTTCTTTTATCACTTAAAAATTGGTGTTGTGTTTTAACTTGACTGCAATACCGCTCTCCTTCTCCACCAAATTGTAAGTTTCTTTCCACCTGATTCAATATCAACAGCTTCTGCCTATCTTTGCTTTATGAATACAGCAGAACTGTTAGACCGCGCCCTTCAGTTTGAATTTTTAACGATTGAAGAAGGCCTTTTTCTTTACAACCATGCTTCCACAGCCGAACTGATGTTTACGGCCAATGAGTTGAGAAAAATCCAGATACCGCATGGCAAAGTTACCTGGCAGATAGACCGTAATGTAAACACCACAAACGTTTGTATTGCCAATTGCAAGTTTTGTAATTTTTTCAGAAGGCCGGGACATGCAGACAGTTATATCACTGATCTATCAACTTACAAACAGAAAATAGAAGAAACTTTTAGATACGGCGGCGATCAACTGTTGTTGCAGGGAGGCCATCACCCGGATCTGGGTTTACAATTTTATGTTGACCTGTTTAAAGAGCTGAAACAATTATATCCAAACTTAAAATTGCATTCTTTAGGCCCGCCGGAAATTGCACACATTGCAAAGTTGGATAAACTGAGCCACACCGAAGTTTTATCTGCCTTAAAAGAAGCAGGTTTGGATTCGCTTCCCGGAGCAGGGGCAGAAATATTAAACGACCGTGTCCGCCGTTTAATTTCCAAAGGAAAATGCGGCGGCAAAGAATGGCTGGACGTGATGCGTGCTGCACATCAGCTTAACCTGCCAAGTTCGGCAACCATGATGTTTGGGCATGTTGAAACTTTGGAAGAACGTTTTGAGCATCTGGTTTGGATACGCGAAGTACAAGCAGAAAAACCGGCTGATGCTTATGGTTTTGTGGCCTTTATCCCCTGGCCTTTCCAGGATGACGGAACATTGCTGCGGAAAGTAAGGGGCATTACCAATAATGTCAGCGGAAATGAATATATCCGGATGATTGCTTTGAGCAGGATCATGCTGCCAAATATCAAAAATATACAGGCTTCCTGGTTAACAGTTGGAAAACAGGTTGCACAATTATGCTTACAAGCTGGTGCAAATGATTTTGGTTCTATTATGATCGAAGAAAACGTAGTTTCAGCGGCAGGCGCACCGCACCGTTTTACAGCAAAAGGGATTCAGAATGCGATTGCCGAAGCCGGATTTGAACCGCAGTTACGCAATCAGAAATACCAGTGGCGCGAACTACCTGTAGAATTGGAAGAACAGGTGATCAATTATTAGATACTTCTTTTATCGCATAAAAAAAAGAGCGAAAATTTTTCGCTCTTTTTTATTAAATTCTAATTCTTTAATTATGGTTTAAAGAATGGCGTAACAATTCCAACTACTGTAGCCATATCTAATGGTTCATCAAAAGCTTCTGTTGCAGCATTTACAGACGTAGTTCCGCTTACCGCAGGCAGACTTGTAATAGTTACAGGTCCTTGTACAACATTATTTTCTCCTGCATAGCTGGCATCAACTGCAGTGCCGATACTTGTATCGTTTGCACCAGTAATCCAAGGTTTAATGCTAACACCTCGCATCTTGCGCAGCATACGTAAGTGGGAAGCATGTCGTGCTTCTACAGAGTGAATATCTAAAGCGGCGGTTAAAACAACTTTGTTACGCAGCAAATTGGGTGCCTGTCCTTTATAAGCCCTTACACCGGTATCTTCAAAAGTTTCCGCAATTGCAAGCCAGGTATCACTGCTTGTATATACAGTAGGAAAAGTCCCTTTGGCAGTAAAATCAAAATTAGCAGCAGTAAAACTTACAGGCGTACCCCCTAAAGATTTAATAGTATTTGTTAAAAATGTTACGTGGTTATTTTCGTCTGTTTGTATCAAAGTTAAACCTGTCAGTTCGCTTTGACTTAAAGTTGCTTTCATTCCAGCATATGCGGTAGTACTTAAACCGGCGTTATAAAAATTAGCTTCTAAAAATTCTAATTGTAACGCATAATTTAATATACCAACAATAGTACTTGTTGATTGCTGTGCATAAGCTTTTTTAAATAAAGAGCCTAAAGCAAAAGGCAAGGCAACAACGGCTACTTTTGAACCGAAGCTGGTGATATTTTTGATCGCGGCACGGCGCGGGCTGATCTTGTCTTGAAACTCGGGATCAACTTTTTCTATTTCTTCTATGATGTTTAATAAATTCATGATATTTTTTTTTAAGATGTAGGTAAACCGTCTGCGTTAATTTTAGTAGTGATGTAAGCACCGGCAATAGCCAAAACCTGAGGTGGGGTTCTATCGTATTCCAAACCATTTCCACTTACGTTAACCACATCCATCCCAACAAAAGTGTTTGGGGAGATCAAATCCCTGATCAAAGCAGCATGCCTGGCTTCAACAGAAACGATTTTACCGGCAATTGTTAAATAAGCTGCATTTTGGATTAAGTAACCTGCACCATTATAAGCAGAAACACCAAGATCTTCAAATGCTTTGGCAGTAGCCAAAACACTATCACGACTGCTAAAATTAATTGAACTAAAATTTACCTGTAATGCAGAGATAGCATTTTGGCCTAAAAAGGCTTTAAAAAATTCCCTGTGGGCAACTTCATGATCGCGGATGTCTGTTAAATAAGCTGTTTCATTTGCTGTGATGCCGGAATAAGGTGTTGCTGCAACCTGGATATAAAAAGCTGCTTCCAATTGCTCTAAAGCATAAGCATAATTTAAAATTCCGTAATCGCCAGTTCCGAGATATACGCCTGTGAAAGAGTTTCTGTCTTTTTTACAAGCTTCGGCAGCCAGTAAACCTACGGCCGCAGTACCTGCACCTGCATAACGCAGGAACTGTCTCCTTTGCATTTTTTGTGACGACCCTGCTTCCGGAGAAGATAAGATCTGATCATCTTTTTTTGTGAAAATTTCCATGATTGTTAATTAATAGTTAGTGTAGTTGAGTGATTTTGATATGATATACGAATAATGTTTATTGGCAGATTTTAAATTTTTACTGTTATTTCAAAGTAAAATTAAAAGGAAAGTTTAGTCATTTAAAAACACTTATAACCTGGATAAATTTCATTCAAATTGTTTTCTATACTTCTTTTACCCCACAAAAAATACTAAAATTTAATGCTGGTTTTATCATTACAAAACACAAACACAGATTTTATGGGCATAAAAGAAGCATTGTGAATTTTTCAAACAAAATTTAAAAACACTTAAACCTTGTAAGGTATTCTTTTCTTTGAACGTGGCTTAAGGGCGTTTTGTTTGTATGAACACACATAATTCTTTTTTAATAAGTGTTTAGTGCTTGTTAAAATTTTGTTCCATTGATTTTAGATGCTTCTTTTACCACCTAAAACCTCAATGGGCCACCGCCTAAAAACAGAAAAAAACAAGGCCCCGAAGTGCCGCAGCTGTTAAAAACCAATTTATACCAATGAAAAACATTAAACTTCCAGGCTTTTTATATAGGTATAACACGCAATACCGAACTAACATGTATAAAAGAAGCACCGTGTTTTTTCGGATATAAATTAAACGGCTTTTAATCTTTCTATTTACTTTTTTACAATTGTTTACCGATGAACTTGTTTAAACTTTACCTTTTGTGATAGGATAATTTATGGAAATAGCGCTCATCCCCCTAACCCCCTTTAAAAGGGGGAAGTATAACGCCTATCTTTCCAACGTTATCCTGTTTTAGACATTTGGCGTTTGCAGGTTCCCCCTTTGAAGGGGGCAAGGGGGATGACATCCTGTTTTTATACCCATAAAAGAAGTACGCAACACACCAGCAGAGAAAGTTTAAACAAGTTCCGATATAAAAATATCCTGTCCACAAGCAATACATAACATATACTATTGACAATACTTAAAGACAACGCTTTTTTTATCTTTGGGCGTTTAACAAAAAGGAATGGTTATTACAGAGGTTACGGACAAAAAAAGCAGGAAAGATTTTTTAAAAGCCGCAAAGATCATCTATAAAAACGATCCAAACTGGATTTGTCCGCTTGATGAAAATGTGGAAGCTGTTTTTGACCCTCAAAAAAACAACTTTTTCAAATACGGAAAATGTACAAGATGGGTTGTTAAAAACAACACCGGTGATTTGATTGGCCGTATTGCTGCTTTTATCAATGAAAAAAAAGCATACCAAAACGAGCAGCCTACGGGCGGCATTGGTTTTTTTGAAAGCATTAACGACGAAAAAGTTGCTTTTCTGCTATTTGACACTGCGCAAAAATGGTTGAAAGAGCAGGGTATGCAAGCCATGGACGGTCCAATAAACTTTGGGGAGAACGATAATTTCTGGGGTTTGTTGATAGAAGGTTTTACCCCTCCTTCTTATGGCATGAACTACCATCACCCCTATTATAAAGCTTTCTTTGACCATTATGGATTTTATATCCTTTATGAGCAAATTTCAAACCACCTGGATATAAATAAACCTTTTCCAGAGCGGTTTACCAAGGTGGCAAACTGGGTTGCCAAGAAGCCGGGGTATGAGTTCAAAAACTTTGAAAGCAAAAATATTGATGCTTTTGCGGCTGATTTTATAGAAATCTACAATGATGCATGGCATGACTTTACCAACTTCACCCCAATAAACAAACAAACCATATTAGAAAGTTTCCGGAAGATGAAGATTATTATGGATCCTAAACTGATCTGGTTTATCTACATTAATAAAGAACCTGCTTCATTTATTGTTATGTTGCCTGATGCCAACCAGATGATAAAAGGCCTTGACGGCAAATTAAACCTGATTGGCAAATTGAAGTTTCTTTACCGAAGATATAGAGGCGTAAACCGATTGAGGGCTGTTGTAATGGGGACCAAGCAAAAATTCCAGAAGCATGGCTTAGAGTCGGCCATATTTATCAAACTGAAAGAATATGTGCTTCCTTTAAAACAATACAATGAACTGGAACTATCGTGGGTTGGTGATTTCAACAAGAAAATGCTGGCCCTTCATGAAGCGATGAATGTAGAATTTGGAAAAAGACATGTTACCATGCGCTACCTATTTAAATAACCCAACATTCTTTCTGAAGTACAGCTTATGCCATAGCTTTAGGATGTCTCAGTTCTTCGTACAATTCAATCACCTTTTTTTGCAGGTCAATTACTTCTGCTTCGCGTTCAACCAGTTTTTTCTGGATAGATTCCATTTCCGAAGCTGATTTTTGTTCCTGTTCTGCATCATTAAAGGTCAACAATTGAACAACAGACATTTCATACAATTTCGAAATCTGTTCCAACCGCGACAAATTAATATCCGTAATACCAGTTTCAATTTTAGAAAATGCAGGGATAGATATGTCCAACTGTTTGGCAACATCTTCCTGGCTCCAGCCTTTTTGATGACGTAACAACCTGATTTTTTTTCCTAAGGATTTCATAGCTTAATTTATAATTTAAAGCAATTTATAATACACCATTCTATACGGTTATTTTGAAAATTAGTTATTGGTTTATGAAGATTTTAATTATGTTATAAAATTTTTTCAACAAAAAGGGCCAAATCAGAGCCGGAAAAAGTACCAGAACTCATCAGCAGCAAATTAGTATCCCTAAAATTTAATTGTTTAAGGTAGCTGAAGAATAATTTTGAATCGTCAAAAAACAACAGATCTTCTTTTTTAAATGCTTCTTTTACTACTGCAGCTGTATAAGGTTCCATATTTTTCTGAGAAAACACATGTTTGTCAATAAAAACAATGGCTTCCGTGGCATCGTCCATCGTTCCGGCATATTCTTGCAGGAAAATTTTATTCAGGCTGCTAAAAGTATGCAGCTCTATACATGCTATTAATTTCCTTTGCGGAAACTGCTTTTTCACAGCTTTTATGGTAGCAGAAAGCTTGGAAGGCGAATGTGCAAAATCTTTGTAAACATTTGTTTGCTGGTTCCTGCCAATCAGTTCCAATCGTTTTGCCGCTCCTTTAAAGCTGCCGATGGCCTTATAAAAGGTTTGTTCATCAATTTTCAATGCAACACATACTGCTTTTGCGGCTTCAATGTTTAAAAGGTTATGATCGCCAAAAACCTGTAATGGATATTCACGGCTGCCGTACATCAAACTGGTAACCCCGTTGTTGATTTTGTAACCAGGCAAACCATAAGCAATTTTTTCAACAGCGGCAGGATGTTTTTCCACCATTTCCTTCAGCGCTTTGTCCTCTTCACAATAAATCAATTTACCGCCAGGTTGTATGGTATCTACAAACAACGAAAATTGTTCTGCATAATTATCAAATGTTGGAAACACATTGATGTGGTCCCAGGCAATTCCACTGATCACGGCAATATTAGCTTTGTACAAATGGAATTTAGGCCTTCTGTCGATAGCAGATGACAAATATTCATCCCCTTCTATAATCATCAGCGGTGCGTCGTCCGTAATTTTCACCATTGTATCAAAACCTTCCAGTTGCGCCCCAACCAAATAATCAAACTTAAGCGATGCTTCTTTTAGCACATGTAAAATCATGGAAGTAATGGTAGTTTTACCATGACTGCCGCCAATTACCACACGTATTTTACCACGCGATTGCCCGTAAACGTATTCAGGATAAGAATATACTTTGAGGCCTATTTCCTGGGCCTTCAACAGTTCCGGGTTATCTGCCCTGGCGTGCATACCTAAAATAATGGCATCCAAATCCGCTGTAATCCTTTGTGCATCCCAACCTTCATTTGCCGGAAGCAGGCCAAACTTTTCCAGCCTTGATTTGGAAGGTTCTGTAAAAACATCATCAGAACCACTTACCGTAAATCCTTTTTTATGCAAAGCAATAGCAAGGTTGTGCATGGCACTTCCGCCCATTGCAATGAAATGTATCTTCATGTAAAAACCAGTAGCATTTTAATTTATGATTATAAGAATAAAGTTATGGATATTAAATTATAAGATGAGGAAAAACAGTAGTTAAAACGTAAATTTTGCTGCTGCCCAATCCTGTTTTTTTTGATGTTCCAGGTATTGCAACCGATGTTTTCCTGCTGCTGCTTTTAATATATCCAGGTCAGGGGTTTCATAAAAGCCGCTTAAAAACAGCAAGCCTCCGGGTTTTAAACTACAGGCATATGTTTCCATCTGATCCAGCAAAATATTCCGGTTGATATTGGCCAGGATGATATCAAACTGTTCATCCGGAATAGCTTCTTTTGAACCGCATATAATCCTGATCCCGCTTACCTGGTTTAATGCTGCATTTTCCGCTGCACTTTCACAGCAAACCGGGTCATGATCAATTGCTGTTACTTCTGCTGCACCTTTTTTAGCTGCCAGGATGGCCAGAATACCAGTACCGCAGCCCATGTCCAACGTTTTTTTGCCGGTAAAAACAGTATCGAGCATAAAATCCATCATCATGGAAGTAGTTTGATGATGGCCGGTTCCGAAAGCCATTTTAGGGTCTATCAGGATTTCATAAGGAAAATCAGGTTGAGGTTCATGAAAAGTTGCACGCACCCAAACCTGGTCTTTGATTTGTATCGGCTGAAAATTGCTTTCCCAAACCTCGTTCCAGTTTTTATGCGGGATAAGGTTCACTTCATAAGAAAAAGCCAAGACCTGATGAAAAGGTTCTAAACGTTCGTCCAGTTGTACTCGGTTAAAACCTGCCGCCGGAATGTAAGCTTTGAACCCAAAATCCAATTCTTCAAAAGTATCAAAACCAGCTTCCGCCAATTCGTTCATTAGCAAATCCTGTTGGTATTCTTCCTCAAAAATAGTGGTAAAGAGTAATTCGCAATAATTCATTTACTTAATTGCCTGGTTTTAGTTTAGGTGCGAAGGTGCTGCTTTTCCTCAAATAAAACTTAAGGGCATCTCTAAAAACCCGTATTATTTGTTTGGCCTCACCTTTAATTCCTCTCCATTGGAGAGGAAAAGGAGCGTTTTTAGAGATGCCCTTAAGTTTTTTAGGGCCGGTTTAAGTTTTTTCAGATGCTTCTTTTACCCTGTAAAAAACACTAAAATCATACACTCCTTTTATCGGTACAAAATATTAACACCTGTTTTACGGGCATAAAAGAAGCATTATCGATTTTCAAAAATGAAATTTAAAAGGGCGTTAAATTGGTTAGTTTATTTTAGAAGTCTTACAAATTGCGTTATGGCATCAACCAATTTTGCATCAATTGGTAAATCGGGATTGTTATAAGTTTCCCGGTTTTTCGTCCGGTCGGCCGGGGCCTGCTTTAAAATATGGTTCATCCCTTCCAACAAAACCAAACTTGCATCGGGCTTTGCTTTTTTCAGTTTCTGTGCATCGGCAACTTGTACCTGGATATCTGTAGTCCCCTGCAAAATCAAAACCGGAATTTTAAGCTTTTGAATTTCTGTTTGAGGGTTGTATTTGAACCAGGAAATCAGGTAAGGCTGAACACTTGGGCGAAACAACGGATCTGTTGCCCCGGCTTTTACCGTCATCCCTTTACTCAAACTGTCCAACCATGCCAAACTGGTTTTATATGCTTCCGGCGGCCCATTCTTTAATTGGGCTTCCAGTATTTTATTGGCCTTGTCCCCTGCGCCTGCCAATGAAATATAGGCGTTTACTTTTTCCCTTTCGGCAGCAAGCATCCCAACCAAAGAACCTTCACTGTGGCCTAAAACGATAACTTTAGAAAACCTTGGATAATCTTTTAATTGTTTGACAAAAGCAACGGCATCATTTACATAATCATCAAAACGAAGATCGGTTTCTGTTTTTGTTGTACGTGTTTCCCCGCTGTATCTCTTGTCGTAACGCAACGTTGCAATCCCTGCTTTGCCCAAAGCTTCGGCCAGTTTAAAGTTAGAAGCTGCGTTTATACCAAAACCATTGCCGTTGCGGTCTGTCGGGCCGGAACCGGCAATAATTAAAACCACCGGAATTTTGCCGCTACTGTTTTTAGGGTTGATTATTGCGCCTGAGAGATTAGCGTCGGGCAAAGTCAAAGCAACAGCAGTTTCGGTTAAACCCGGGTCAATTGCTGTTGTTTTTTCTTCCTGATAAGGTTGTACCAATAAGCCGCTCATTTTATTTTCTGCATCCAACGCAATTTTCAGCGCAAAAACACCATTGGTAAAAGTTGTTTTATACACCGCCATTGTTGTATTGAAGCTTTTAAACTCCGTGCTTTTTATATCGCCCAGTTGTGCTTTAAGCTGATCCATCGTTTGCTGCGTTTTTTCAAGCGGAAGCGCCGTTTGCATTTTTGCGTTGTACATGATGAAAATAGCATGGGCATCTGCATTGTTGTAAAGGTTGGTAAATTGGTTTATAGCTGTTTTATAATTGACAGGCTCGGTTTGTGCAAACAGCAGGCATGGAAAAACAAGTGGTAAAAGAAGTATTGAAAATATTTTTTTCATGAGAGGAGATTCTTGTTGTTGATTCGTGGGGAACAAACACTCGTGTAAATATATTATAATTGAGGGTGTGTTTGCATATATGATTGTTTAAACTAATTTTATCAACTTAAATTTATAAAAATCATGACTTATACAGCCAGTCCTTCCCGTTACCAAAATATGGAATACCGCCGCTGCGGAAAAAGCGGACTTAAACTTCCGGCCGTTTCGCTGGGTTTGTGGCACAACTTCGGCGATGTGGATGTGTTGGACAATTTCCGCAACACGTTGAAACTGGCTTTTGACAGCGGCATTACACACTTTGACCTGGCCAACAATTATGGCCCGCCGCCGGGGTCGGCAGAAGAAAACTTTGGAAGGATTTTACATGAAGATTTTAAAGCTTACCGCGACGAACTGATCATCTCCAGCAAAGCCGGTTATTTGATGTGGGACGGCCCTTACGGCGAATGGGGATCAAAAAAATACCTGGTTTCCAGTTTGGATCAAAGTTTAAAACGCATGAAACTGGATTATGTGGATATTTTCTACTCGCACCGCCCCGACCCGGAAACACCTTTGGAAGAAACGATGGGTGCTTTGGATCTGATCGTTCGCCAGGGGAAAGCATTGTATGTGGGCATTTCCAATTATCACCCAAAAGAAGCAGCCGAAGCATTTCGCATTTTAAAAGAACTGGGCACGCCCTGTTTAATCCATCAACCTAAATATTCGATGTTTGAGCGTTGGGTGGAAGAAGAAGGCTTGCTGGATTTGTTGGAACAAGAAGGCGTTGGCTGTATCCCGTTTTCGCCGCTGGCACAAGGCTTATTAACCAACAAATACTTGCACGGCATCCCAGAAGATTCGCGTATTGCCAAAGGGGTTGGTTTTCTAACCGAAAATAACTTAACAGAAGAAAAACTCGGCCAAATCAGAAGGTTGAATGATATTGCCCAACAACGCAATCAATCTTTGGCACAAATGGCTTTATCCTGGATCTTAAAAGATCAACGTGTAACTTCTGTTTTAATTGGCGCCAGCAAACCGACACAATTAACCGATTCTTTGAAATGTTTGGAAAATATTGTTTTTAACGGTGAAGAATTGAAATTGATCAACCAGATTTTAGGTTGATGATTTTTAGGTGATAAAAGAAGCATCGGTTTGGATTGGGCAATGCTTCTTTTATCACTTATTTTTTGGATTTGGATTTATGCCGATTGCAGCACCAAGATAAAAGAAAAAAGATTGATCTAATTTTGATCCTGCCAACTGCTCTGGAAATACAATAAGGTGTTCTCCAAATTTAGGTGATAGAAAAAGTGTTTTATTTAACTTATATCTGCCCAAATTTGCTTCAACACGTGGCCCACTTAAATTACCAGCAGAACCATATTTCGTGTTGTTCAAATTGAACTCAGCAGTAACATCTAGATAAATATCTTTGTAATCTTTTTCCTCCCGTTTTTGATTGGGAAATATTTTACCGACAATCTGATTAATCAAATAAAAAGGATAAACGGTAACTCCTGCCCCTGCTGCAAGTACATTTAAATTTGGTTTTCCATACCTTCCATAAGCAGAACTATAAGCGGCAGTTGCATTTAAGGAAATCAATTTTCCAAGTGAAAATTCCCGCCGCAAACCAATACTTCCGTAAGTTGTAAAACTACTTCTCGTTTGCTTGTCGCCAACTCCAAAGCGTGGAATGATACTCCAAACGGAGCGATAGGATTTGTAAGATATTGAATCTTGCGCGAAGGATGAAAAGTTGACAATTATTAAAAATAAAGTAAAAAGTTTTTTCATAAGCCGGAATAGAGGTGATTTTTTTGTAAGATAGTATTTTAACTTTTACTAATTACATTTAGAAAGAAACATCCCACAAAAAAAGCCCTTCGTTTCCAAAGAGCTTTTCCATATTCAGTATTAAAAATTTTTATTGTGCCGTTTCCGGTTTTTGCGGCCGTGGCATTAAAGCTTTTCGCGATAATTTAAATTTACCTTGTTTATCAATTTCCAGTAATTTAACTTTCACTATTTCGCCTACTTCAAATATGCCGTCCATCGTTTCGTAGCGTTTCCAGTCGATCTCAGAAATGTGCAGCAAACCATCTTTGCCCGGCATAATTTCCACAAAAGCGCCAAAAGGCATGATCGTTTTTACTTTGCCTTCGTAGGTTTCGCCAACTTCCGGTTTGGCAACGATGTTACGGATACGGGAAACGGCAGCATCAATAGCCGCTTTGTTGTCTGCAAAAATCTCGATGATCCCTTTATTGTCCACTTCTTCAATGGCAATTGTCGCGCCGGTTTCACGCTGCATTTCCTGGATGATCTTACCGCCGGGCCCAATGATCGCGCCGATAAATTCTTTGTCGATCGTCATGCTCACAATACGCGGTGCATGTGGTTTGTAATCTTCACGCGGTGCAGCAAGCGTTTTCTTCATCTCGTTCAGGATGTGCAAACGGCCCTCTTTCGCCTGGTCCAAAGCTTTGATCAGTACTTCGTTTGACAAACCATTGATCTTTAAATCCATCTGGCAGGCCACAATACCTTTTTCGGTACCGGTAACTTTAAAGTCCATATCACCCAGATGATCTTCATCACCCAAAATATCAGACAGGATAGCATATTTACCGGTTTTTTCGTCGGTGATCAAACCCATTGCAATCCCGGAAACCGGAGCAGTCAGTTTAATACCGGCATCCATCAATGCTAAAGTTCCGGCACAAACGGTAGCCATGGAAGAAGAACCGTTTGATTCCAGAATATCAGAAACGACACGGATGGTATAAGGATTTTGCTCCAGGCCAGGCAATACTTTTTTCAAAGAACGCATGGCGAGGTTACCATGACCGATTTCGCGGCGGCCAGCGCCACGGTTCGGTTTTACTTCGCCGGTTGAAAAACCGGGGAAATTATAGTGCAACAGGAATTTGCTGTATCCGTTGATGAACGCGCCGTCAATCATTTGCTCATCGGTTTTAGAACCTAAAGTAACCGAAGTTAAAGATTGGGTTTCTCCCCGGGTAAATACAGCCGAACCGTGGGCAGCAGGCAAATAACCCACTTCGCTCCAAATCGGGCGGATTTGTGTAGTTGTCCGGCCATCCAAACGTTTCCCTTCGTTTACAACCAGGTTACGAACGGCATCATACTGCACGTCGTGGAAATATTTTTTAGCGAGGTCAACTTGTACCGTCTCAGCATCTTTACCCATTTCCGCAATATATCCATCGCGGATTTCTTTAAAACTGTTGCTGCGGTCGTCTTTACCGGACGCAGAAGCGGCAACGGTATAAACCTTATCGTAAGTGGCCGCAAAAACAGCTTCCCTTAATTCCGGGTTACTTTGCTCATGACTGTAAACACGTTTTTCGGTCTTGCCCGCTTCTTTGGCCAGTTCAACCTGCGCGGCAACCTGTACTTTAATTGCTTCGTGCGCAAAACTGATCGCTTCCACCATTTCGGTTTCGTCAATTTCGTTGGCTTCGCCTTCCACCATCACAATATCCGTGGCAGAACCGGCAACCATAAATTCTAAAGTTGCTTTTTCCAATTCAGTTCGTGTTGGGTTGATGATCAGTTTGCCATCGATTTTGGCCACGCGGACTTCGGAGATCGGCCCGTTAAAAGGAATATCAGAAACGGAAATGGCAGCCGAAGCAGCCAGACCGGCCAGGCAATCCGGCATAATTTCTTTATCGGCAGAAATTAAGGAGATCATCACTTGTGTATCTGCATGATAATCTTCGGGAAACAAAGGGCGCAATGCACGGTCGACCAGACGGGAGATCAAAACCTCGTAATCCGACAAACGTGCTTCGCGGCGTAAAAACCCGCCTGGAATACGTCCGGATGCCGCGTATTTTTCCTGATAATCAACCGAAAGCGGCAAAAAATCCACGCCTGCTTTGGCTTCTTTGGAAGATACTACCGTTGCCAGCAACATCGTGTCGCCCATTTTTACTACCACCGATCCATCAGCCTGTTTGGCCAGTTTTCCGGTCTCGATCTCTACGATTCGGCCATCGCCCAGATCGAATGTTCTTTTAATTGCGTTGTAACTCATTTTTGTTGTTGTGTGGATGCGCTTTTCATCTTTAGAACGCACCTGCTTTTATATAAATTTTATTTTTTAATTAAAAAAGCCATCTCCAGATGAGATGGCTTTTTTGGAGGAAATTATTCCGGGTTATTTTATAATATCCCTTAGTTCCAGTGCTTTAATAATGGCACGATAACGGTTAATATCCTTTTTAAACAAATAGCCCAGCAAAGAGCGACGTTTACCAACCAGTTTCTGCAAAGAAAGCTGGGTAGAAAAATCTTTTTTGTTTTTTTTCAAATGCCCGGTTAAATGGGCGATACGCGTGGTGAACAAGGCCACCTGGCCTTCCGCAGAACCGGTATCGGTTGCACTTTGCCCATGTTTAGCAAAAATCCCTGCTTTTGCTTCTTTACTTAAATACATTACCTGAATAATATTAAAGCGTGAATAATTTGTGTGAATAGTGGCGCGAAGATAAAGCAAAATTTATTGGCAAACAAGGGCTTGGCAATGCTTCTTTTACCGAATAAATTTTATAATATATTTTAAACGAAAGGGAGAGAAATCTTCTATCAATATTACTACTGCATTGGTTAGTGAAGATTCTCCCTCCTTTTTAGCATTATTATAAAAACTGCTTCTTGTATAGTAAAAAAATTATTTAGTTAACTTAGAATATATATCAGCACTTTTATATTAATAGCTTACATCTAAATTAAACTACTATCGCCTGAAAGGCGATAGATTTGTAATCGGCTGAAGCCATCTAAAGTCCGTCTGAAACCGTAAAGTCCTCATTGGATGCGTTTTCATCCTGATTCTTTATATACTCTAA
>JAABUT010000438.1_pt1 | contig 60525 bp, 64 predicted proteins | sample 5559281 | NCBI WGS metagenome assembly JAABUT01 (sample SAMN10711880, study PRJNA513359) | rock metagenome | isolation source: Antarctica rocks | place: Antarctica: Victoria Land, Ricker Hills nord | collected 2016-01-04 | reverse complement strand
CGTGCTGCTCTGCCGACGCCACCACATCCTCTGGCACCAACAACAACTCAGCATCACCGACCTACGCGTGCCCTGGCACCACAACCCCCTCGACCACGCACCACCATGAGCAGCACCGAGGTCAAGGGCTGCTATCGCTCGCTCGCCGCGACTTCTCGGCTGTAGCCGGAGCGCTTCACCAGCACGACGGTGAGCAGCGCCGCGACCCCGATCAGCGACCACTTCACGACGTTGATGACGACGAAGAGCAGCCCGGTGCGGTCGCCGTCCAGGCTGTAGACCCACGCCGCGACACCCGCCCGCACGAAGAAGGTGAGCGCCCAGAACGCGGTGGCCAGCATGCAGGCGCGGCGCAGCCCGGGATGGTCCTTCCAGCCGGCGTACTTCGCGTCGTACGCCGCGAGGGCGATGCCGACCGCGGGCCGGCGGGCGAGCAGCGACACCGCGAACAGCACGCCGGTCAGGCCGGTGGTCACGATGCCCGGCAGGAAGAAGCCCTCTCCGGTGCCGGTGGCGCGGGCCACGACCACCGCGACCACCAGCCCGAGGAAGCCGCTCCCGAGCTGCTGGAGCGGCTCGCCGCGGGCCCGGCGGACGGCGACCAGGACCAGGCCACTCGCCAGTGCGACGACGATCGCGGTGTTCAGGCTCCCGGTGGCCAGCCGCACCAGCACGAAGACGGTCGCGGGCACGGCGCTGTCGAGCACACCGCGCACGCCGCCGAGCGCCTCCATCAGCGCGGTCGATGGCACCTCGTCCCCGGCGTCGGAAGGGGGTGGGGGCACGGAGGCGTCAGGCACCGTGCGGCCGCAGCTCGTAGGTGGGGTTGTAGATCGTCGGGCGGCCCTCGTGCCTGGTCAGCCGTCCGCGCGCCACCAGCGCCCGGCCCGGGTCGATGCCCATGATGCGGCGTCGGCCCAGCCAGATCAGCGTCACCGTGCCGGTCCCGTCGTACAGCTCGACCTCGAGCGTGGGGACGCCCGCGCGTGGACGCAGGACCACCGCCCGGGTCGTCCCGGCGACGCAGACGGGGCCGCCCACCGAGCAGTGTGAGACGGCGGTCGCGCCGGCGGCCTTCGCGTCGGTCTGCAGCTCGACGTCGTCGAGGGCGTCCTCGTCGGTGGTGAAGCGGGCCAGCGCGCGCTTGAGGCGGCCAGGCGCCTTGCCGGTGCCCGTGTCGCTGCCCGAGTCGCTGTCGGTCTGGCTCACCACCTGAGGGTAGCCGTGACCGCCTCCGCCGGTGGCCTTGACGGGCATGCTCAGACCGCCGTCACCGGCAGCAGCCGGGCGAACCAGCCGGCCACCACGCCGTACTCCCCCGACAGCAGCGCGACGCCGAGCACGACGAGCAGGGCAGCGCCGACCAGCGAGGTGGTGCGACTGGCCGCGGACAGCCGCCGGGCCAGGCCGGGCGAGGCCGCCACCGCCAGCGCCGCGAGCACGAACGGCACACCGAGCCCCAGGGCGTACGCCGCAAGCAGCAGCGCCCCTGTCCCTGTCCCCCCCTGCCCGGCGGCGAACGCCAGCACGGCGCCGAGGTAGGGCCCTACACACGGCGTGAAGGCCGTCCCGAACACCAGGCCGAGCAGCAGCGGTGCGCCCCACGACCGCGAGCGCCCGAGCCGCGCCGTCAGGCCGCCGCTGCTGGGCGCGACCCGCGAGAGCAGGCCCAGGCGGCGCTCCACCAGGAGTGCGGCGGCGAGCACCAGGACCAGCACACCGCCGGCCCGCTGCACCGGTCCGCCGCTCGCCCGGACCGCCGACCCGGCGCCGCCGGCCAGCGCACCGAGAGCCACGAAGACGACGGCGAAGCCGAGCACGTAGAGCACCGCCCCGCGCAGCAGCCGGGCGCCCTGCTGGTCGGCCGGCACACCGGCACTGGAACCGGAGAGGACTCCGACGTACGCCGGCAGCAGCGGCACGGTGCAGGGCGCCAGGAACGACAGCACGCCGCTGCCGACCGCGACGACGAGCGCCAGCAGCACCTCAGGCGCCGTAGGTGAGGGTGAACAGCCGCAGCCCCGCGCCGCGGGCGGTGAGCCGCAGCAGGCCGCCCGTGATGGCCGGCCCCGTCACCAGCGAGTAGAGGTCGTCACCCGCCACGTTCACCACCGTGCGACCACCGACGACCCGCAGCGAGCGACCGCGGCGTTCGGGTGGCAGCGGCCGGCCGTCGAGGGTGACGTCGAGGACGACCTGCCCCTGGGCAGGCGCGGCGGTGACGTACACGTCGCGGGCGGAGAAGCGCTGGCCGACCGACGCCCCGGCACCCAGCTCGAGGTACTGCTCGGCGCCGGTGACAGTGCCGTCCAGCGCCAGGACGTCGCGCGGCTGCAGCCGGTCGTGCCGCACGACGGTGCGACCGGGCGGCACCACCTCGCCCCCGGCCGTGTTGCCGGCGCCGCGCTCGGAGCCGAAGTACGTCTCGGGCGTGACGTCGACCGCACCGGTCGGCGGCCGCTCCGGGCCAGGTACGTCGCCGACGCTCTGCGAGGGGGCCCGGCCGTCCTCGTCGAGCAGGGCGCGCACGGCGCCTTCGATCTGTTGGTCGTGACCTTCACCGAACGAGAAGGAGCGCACCCGCCCCTGCCGGTCGACGAGGTAGTCGGCCGGCCAGTACTGGTTGCCCCAGGCGTTCCACGTGGCCATCCGCGGGTCCTCCGCGACCGGCCAGGTCACCCCGAGCTCGCGCACCGCGCGGGCCACGTTGGCGTGCGACCGCTCGAAGGAGAACTCCGGGCTGTGGATCCCGAGCACCGTGAGACCGGCGTCGGCGTACGTCTGCTGCAGTCGGCGCAGGAACGGGAAGGTACGACGGCAGTTGATGCAGGTGTAGGTCCAGAAGTCGACCAGCACCACGCGGCCCCGCAGGGAGCTCATGGTCAGCGGCGGCGTCCCGTCGAAGTCGGTCACACCGGTCAGCTCCGGGGCCGGCCGGGCCTGCTCGGGCGGCGTCAGGGAACTCGGGCCGGTCCCCTCACGGCCTGACAGCTGGCCGCCCGACTCCTGGCGGGCCGACAGCTGACGGGCCGAGGAGCCTGACGAGGACAGCGCGACGACCGAGGCGAGCACCGCGAGCGCCGCGACGAGGGCAGCGACGACGGCCGCCCGACGAGGGTTCACAACCGATCTTCGCGCGGGAAAGCCGTCCGGCCTTGTCCAAGGACCCTGACGGGCCGGTGACGTCGACCGCCCGGTGCCTCGCGGTCCCGGCTCAGCGGACCTCGGTGATCTCCGGGCCGCGCTCCGGCATCTCCAGCACCGGTCCCCCGGCGTCCTCGTCCTCGTCCTCGTCCTCGGCGGCCTGCTGTGCGGCGGCGGCCTGCTCGGCGACGTCGGCGGGCAGTCGGAGCGGCAGCGGGTCGCGCACTGCCATCGGGTCACCGCCCCGCACCACGACGATGTCGCGCAGGGCGGCCTCGAGCGGCGCGGCCGCCGCCGGGTCCGTCGCCGCCGTACCGGTCAGCAGGGCCCGCAGGAACCACCGCGGCCCGTCGATGCCGACGAAGCGGGCCGGCGCGAGGACGACGCCCTGCCCCTCCACCTCGGTCGGCACCTGGGCGTGCAGCTCGACGCCGTAGCTGCCCTCCGACTCCTCGGTCCGGCCGCCGCTCTCGTCGAGCGCGGTGCGGATCTCGCTGCGCACCTCTGCCCAGATTCCCTCGGTCCTGGGAGCGGCGAAGGCGTTGACCTGCAGCTGTGCCTCACCCTGCACCAGCGTGGCGGCGATGACCTCGCCCTCCGGGCTCATGTCCACCCGCACCTCGGTGTCGGCGGGAACCGGCACCTGCAGCCCCCCGAGGTCGAGCCGGGCGATGCCCTCCGCCGGCTCGGGTGCGTCCTTCATGTCCCACGGACCCTGGGGGGCCGGCAGGGGAGCTCGTGGGCCGTGGGTCTCCTGGCGCTCCAGCTCGACCAGCAGCTCGGCATCCTCCAGGGCGCGGTCCTCGGGGTGCAGGTCGTCCTCGAAGTCCTCATGGTCACTGCTGCCCGTGGCGTCCTCGGCCGGCCCCTGTTCGTCGTCGGACCGCTTGCGCCTGCGGAACACAGCCACTACTGACCTCCTGCTGCTGGGCCGACTGCTGCTGGGCCGACCGCTGCTGGGCCGACCGCCGCGGCTTCGGGCCGGACCGCGGAGTGGCCGCCGGTGGAGCCGTGACCGCCCTCGCCGCGCTGGGCTGCCGGCAGCGCGTCGGTCTCCCGCCAGCACACCTGCTCGACCCGCTGCACGACGAGCTGGGCGACCCGGTCGAGCCGGCGCAGCCGGACCACCTCGCGCGGGTCGTGGTTGATGAGGCAGACCTTCACCTCACCGCGGTAGCCGGCGTCCAGCGTCCCCGGCGCGTTGACCAGCGTCACCCCGTGGTGCGCGGCGAGCCCTGACCGCGGGACGACGAAGGCGGCGTAGCCCTCGGGCAGCGCCAGGGCCAATCCGGTCGGCAACAGGGTCCGCTCGCCCGGCGACAGCTCCACGTCCTGCGTGGTGACGAGGTCGCAGCCGGCGTCGCCCGGGTGGGCGTAGCAGGGCAGCGGCACGTCGGGGTCGAGCCGGCGTACGGCGACCTCCAGCACCCGCTCCTCCTCCTGATGCGCCCGGCGGGCTCGTCCCCGGACCGGGCACGGACCCTACCCGCGCCGGGGGCGACGCTCGCGCCGTACCGTCGGGACCGAACCGACCCAGACCGACCGGACAAGGAGAGCCCGTTGCCCAAGTCCGTCGTCGTGACCGGCGCCAACAGCGGCATCGGGCTGGTGACCGTCCTGGAGCTGGCCGCAGCCGGCTACGACGTGATCGGCACGGTCCGCGGCAGGGACAAGGCCACCCTCGTCGCCGAGGCCGCCGGCGGCAAGGGCCTGACGGTGCGCACCGTGGTGCTCGACGTCGACGACGCCGGCTCGACCGAGGCCGGCTTCGCCCGGGTGGCCGAGATGACCGACGGCGGCCCGTGGGCGGTCGTCAACAACGCCGGCTTCGCCCAGTTCGGCGCGGTCGAGGACGTCAGCGACGAGCTGGCCCGCCGACAGCTGGAGACCAACCTGCTCGCTCCGATGCGCATCGCCCGGCTCGTGCTGCCCGGCATGCGCGAGCGCCGCGACGGCCGGATCGTCAACATGAGCTCGGTGGCCGGCCGGCTGTCCACACCGCTGATGGGCTGGTACTGCGCGTCCAAGCACGCGCTGGAGGCGGTCACCGACGCGCTGCGCATGGAGGTCGAGGGCGACGGGGTGCGGGTCGTGCTCGTCGAGCCCGGCATGTTCGGCACCGACATCTGGTCGGCGGCCAAGGAGGGCGGCTTCCCGCCCCCGACCTCGGCCAGGTACGCCGCCGCCTACGCCCGCGCCGAGTCGATGGGCAGCCGGAGCGACCGGCTGCCGGACCCGGTCTGGGTGGCGCGGACGGTGCGGGTGGCGCTGTCCAACCCGGTGCCGATGGCCCGCTACGTGGTCGGCGTGGACGCGGTGGGCGGCATCCTGGCCGAGACGCTCATGCCGACGGCGGTCACCGACTACGTCAAGGCCGTCGCGTCCGGCCTGCGCCGCACGGCCGTCAAGATCCCGTTCCTGCCCCGCTGAGCGCATGACCGCGTCGTACGACGAAAGGCTGCTGGTCCCCTGGTGGGCCTGGCCGGCCGGGCTGGGCCTGGCCGGGCTGGTCGCCGCGGAGGTCCACGGCGGCGCGGGCGGGCTGCGCGCGGTCCTGCCGTACGCCGTCGCATTCCCGCTCGCCGTCCTCGTGCTGCTGCGGATGTCCCGCGGACGGGTCCGGGTGGCCGACGGCGTGCTGCACGTGCCCGGCGCGCGGGTGCCGGTGCGACTGGTGGCCAGCGCGGTGCCGGTCGAGGGCGCGCGGCTGCGCCGGCTGTCCGGGCAGCTCGCCGACCCGCGGGCGCACATCGCCACCCGGTCCTGGGTGCCGACGGGGGTGCGGCTGGTGCTCGACGACCCGCAGGACGAGACGCCGTACTGGGTGGTCAGCAGCCGCCACCCGGACCGGCTGCTGGACGCCATCGCGCAGTCCCGCTGAAGGCCGCGACACGGGGGTGCGGCCGCGCGTGTCCGGGGCGCCGGCGCGGGGCAGGGCAGATGCCAGGCGCGCCGTACGGCGCACAGGCGCACGTGACGCAGTTCGGAGGGACTCGTGGCAGGGCTGGCCAAGGTGGGCTGGAAGGTCGTCGGCATCGGCAGCGGGCTGGTAGCCGCGAAGGTGGGCCGATCTGTCATGGACAAGGCATGGACCAAGCAGCGCGGCACCGAGCCGCCGCGCAACCCGGCGGCCCCGGGCACGACCTGGGGCGAGGCCATCTCGTGGGCGGTCGCCAGTGGGATCGCCGTCGCCATCGCGCGGCTGCTGGCTACCCGCGGCGCGGCGTCGGCATGGGCGAAGGTGACCGGCTCCCTGCCTCCCGGGCTGGAGGAGGTCGGCAACTGATCGACCGGCTCGACGGGCTCGACCGTCGCACGGAGCAAGGGTGGGTCGTACGCTGTGAGCGTGGCGGACACCTCGACGGCAGCTCCGCCGGTGCATCGTGGCCGGCACCCGCGCGGCCCCGAAACCGTCGAGCTGCTGTGCGCGCTGATGGACCGGATGCGCGCCCACTTCACCGAACTGGCCGCGGAGTACGACCTCACGCCCCAGCAGGCCTCGACGCTGCACCAGCTCGACGACGAGGACGGCCTGCCGATGAGCGAGCTGGCGGCGATGCTGCACTGCGACGCCAGCAACATCACCGGGATCGCTGACCGCTTGGAGTCGGCTGGGCTGGTGGAGCGGCACACCTCCCCCGCCGACCGGAGGGTCAAGGCGCTGGTCGCGACCCCGGCCGGCCGTCGGGTGCGCGCCGAGCTGGCGGCCCGGCTGTCCGAGCTGCCGCCGCCGATCGCGGCGCTGACCGAGGCCGACCGCCACACCCTCGTCGGGCTGCTGCGGACGATGGTCGGGCCGCCCGACCCCTCCTGACCTGCCAACGCCCGACCCGGTCGAGATCCCTGCCCGGGGATCCGCGCCTCCTACCCGTGGGTAGGTTGCCGCGGTGACCTCCCCGGCCCCAGCTCTCGGCGCCGACCTCGACACCCTGCTGGCCCTGCGGCTGCGCCCGGGGCTGGCCGGGACCGTCCTGGCCCGCCGTACCGCCTCGGTCGTCTTCGACGCCGGCAACGCCGGGATCTGGACCGTCACGATCGGCGCCGGTCGCGGCCGGGTGCGCCGCGGGAGCACCCCCGGGCCGACGCTGCTGGTGCGGGCACCCGCCGGCGTGCTCGCCGACGTCGTCTCCGGCCGGCGCAGCGGCACGCACGCCTTCCTGGACGGCAGCCTCACGGTCCGCGGCGACCTGGCCCTCTCGCTGCAGCTGGACGGCCTGTGGCTGGAGTCCGAGGACCGGCCGGCGTCCTTCCCCCGGGCCCACGAGGTCGACGCGATGGGCGTGCGCACGATCTATCTGGAGGCCGGCGCGCCGGACGCCCCTCCGGTCCTGCTGCTGCACGGGCTGGGCGCGACCAACGCCTCGATGCTCCCCGTGCTCGCCGACCTCGCCGTCGACCACCGCGTGATCGCTCCCGACGCGCCGGGCTTCGGCGCCTCGGACGCACCCCCGTCGCCGTACAACCCGGCCTGGTTCGCGGCCTGGCTGGAGGCCTTCCAGGGCGTCACGGGCAGCCGCGGCGCCGTCCTCGTCGGCAACTCGCTGGGCGGCCGGATCGCGATCGAAGCCGGCCTGACCCACCCGCGGTCCGTGCGCGCCATGGTGCTGCTCAACCCCTCGCCGGCGTTCCGTTCGCTGCGCCAGTGGGTTCCGCTGGTGCGCCTCGTCAGCCCCCAGCTGGCCCGCCTGCCGCTGCCGGGCGCCAGCCACCGGCTGGTCGTCGAGGGCATCCGCGGGATGTTCAGCGTCCCGGACCGGCTCCCCCGGCCCTGGTACGACGCTGCCGCCGACGAGGCGGTGCGGGTCCTGCGCTCGCCGGCCCACCGGGTCGCGTTCTTCGCGTGCGCCCGGCAGATCTACCTCGAGGCCGCCTACGGCCGCAACGGGTTCTGGCAGCGGCTGCCTGGGCTGATGCCGCCCGCGATGTTCGTCTGGGGGGACCGCGACCGGCTCGTCCCGGCCTCCTTCGCCCGGCACACGGCCAACGCGCTGCCCGGCGCCGGCTCGGTCGTGATGGAGGACTGCGGGCACGTGCCGCAGTTCGAGCACCCCACCGAGACCAACGCGCTGATCCGCGGGTTCCTGGACGGCCTCTAGCGGTCGTCCGAGCGCCTGCAGCGCTCGACGGTCAGGTCAGCGGCGGCGCAGGTCGCCCAGCAGCTTGTCGCCCAGCCGGCGGGTGTCCCGGCGGTTCAGCTCGGCGCCGGCGAGCGCCCCGGCGAGGAAGGGCGCGAGCGTGCTCATGTTGCGGCCGAGGCGGCGCACGACCCGGGCCCGCAGCTGCTGGCGCGCGGCGGTGCTGAGCACCGAGCCCAGGCCCCCGTCGCCCCCGCGCGGATCGAGCCCGCGCTGGGCGGCCCAGGACTGCAGGTAGGCCGTGGCCACCTGCCCTGCCGTCCCCAGCGGCGCCCGGCCGTAGACCACGTGCAGCTCGGCCACCAGCTTGAGCTCGACCGCGACGACCGCGAGGGTCTCGGCCGCGAGCTGCACGGGCGCGGCCAGCAGTGTCGGCGGCGCCGCGAGCTCGGCCGCACTGAGCGCACCGCCGGCCGCACCGATGGCGGCCGTGGCCCGGGACGCCGTGCGCACCAGGCTCTCGGCCAGCGCGTCACCGGACAGGCCGCCGTGGTGCTCGCGCAGCGTGAGCAGGTCCCGGACGGGCAGGTGGGGGCTGACCTCGGTGACGACGTCGGTGAGCCACTGGCCGCTGAGCGCCGCTCTGGCGCCCGCGGCCCGGGCGCCAGAGCCGAGCAGCCGGGTCAACCCGGCGAGGAGCCGGCCGCGCTCGGACCGGGAGATGTCGTCGGCGGACAGGCGGCCCACCACCTGCCCGACCTGCTGCCCGTCGTCGCCGCGCCGAGCCAGCTCGCCGCTCGCCGGTCCTCCTCGTCGGGGTGGCGCAGCACACCCTCGGTCATCCAACAGCCGGCGTACGGCGCCGTCTGCTGCCTGCTCAGCACCCAGGTGAAGCCGATCGTCTCATCTCCCGCCGTGACCAGCAGGACGTCGACCTGGGCCCGACGCCACCGCCGGCCGGGACTCGCTCATGTCGGAACAGGGACGGTTCCCACGGCGTCAGGCGCACTCCCGACAGACCAGCCGGCCACCCTTGTCGGAGGCGAGCTGACTGCGGTGGTGCACCAGGAAGCAGTTCGAGCAGGTGAACTCGTCGCTCTGCTTGGGCAGCACGCGGACGGTCAGCTCCTCCCCCGACAGGTCGGCGCCGGGCAGCTCGAGCGTCTCCGCGAGGTCCGCCTCGTCGACGTCGACACTGCTGGCCTGAGCCTCGGCCCGGCGGGCCTTGAGCTCCTCGAGGCTGTCGTCGCCTGCGTCGTCCGCCTCTGAGCGGCGGGGCTGGTCATAGTCCGTGGCCATGGTCTTGGGCCTCTCTGCTCTGTCTCTGGCGCGGGGACAACGCACGGACGCGCCGTCTTGTGCCCGCCGCCGGTCCGCTCGGCACGGGGCCTGTTCAGGGATCGCCCCCGGCGGGGCCCGGGGGTCGCCACGGCGGGGCGGGCGCCAGAGAGTAGCGGGCAGGACCGCCCGGAGCCGACCCCGGCCGGCCGGCGCGCCGCAACGACTCAGCGCTCGGCGGCGAACCCGCCCCAGGCCAGCTCGGTCAGCTCGGCCGTGAGCACGGCACGCGGGCAGGCCCGCTGCTCCAGCCACCAGTCGCCGCCGGCCTGCACCATGCCGACCACGGCGTGCGCCCATACCTGCGCCCGCAGCTGCCCGGCCACGTCGCCGTCCGGAACGTGCAGCTCGGCGCCGATCCCCTCGGCCAGCACCGAGGCCAGCCGAGCCAGGAAGGAGCGGACCTGGCCGGAGACCGGCGCCGCCTCCAGGGGGCGGACCAGGAAGCGGTAGACCTGCGGCTCGGCCTCGATCGTCGCGAGGTAGGTGTCGACGGTCAGCGCGAAGCGCTCCCGCCGGGTGCGCCCCCGGGACAGGGCTGCCTGCAGGGCGGCGAGCAGCCGGTCGGTGTGGCGCTCGGCCAGGGCGGCGTACAGCCCGCTCTTGTCGCCGAAGTGCCGGTAGAGGATCGGCTTGGTGATGCCGGCCTCGGCCGCGATCGACGCCATCGAGGCGGCCGCGCCGTCGCGCTGCACCACCTGGTCGGCAGCGTCCAGCAGCGCCTCGCGTCGGAGCAGGCGCGGGTCGACGCCGGTTCCCAGGCTCACCGGCTCACGCGATCTGCATCCCGCTGATCGCCCGGCTGATGATCAGACGCTGGATCTCGCTGGTCCCCTCGAAGATCGTGTAGATCTTGGCGTCGCGGTGCCACCGCTCGACGGGGTAGTCCCGGGTGTAGCCGTTGCCGCCGAGCACCTGGATGGCCTTCTCGGTGACGTCGACGGCCGCCTCGCCGGCGTACAGCTTGCTCATCGAGCCCTCGCCGGCGGTGAACGGGACGCCGTTGCGGCCCATCCACGCGGCCCGCCAGACCAGCAGGCGGGCCGCGTCGACCTTGGTCTTCATGTCGGCGAGCATGAACGCGATGCCCTGGTTGGTGATGATCGGGCGCCCGAACTGCTCGCGGGTCTTGGCGTAGTCCAGGGCGTATTCGTAAGCGGCCCGCGCGATGCCGACCGCCTGCGCGCCCACGTTGGGCCGCGACGCCTCGAACGTCGCCATGGCCGCCTGCCCGCCCTTGGCCCGCGCCGTGTCCTGCCGCTCACCGCGGGACAGCGCCGCGGCGCGCTCCCGGGCCCTGCCGAGCCGCTCGTCGAGCTTGTCCTTGCCGCCGAGCAGGCAGGAGCCGGGGATGCGCAGGTCGTCGAGCACGACCTCACTGGTGTGCGAGGCACGGATGCCGTGCTTCTTGAACTTCTGCCCCTGCTCCAGGCCCCGGCCCTTGAACTCCGGCCCGATGACGAAGGACGCCTGGCCCCGGGCCTTCAGGGCGGGGTCGACCGCAGCCACGACCACGTGTACGTCGGCGATGCCGCCGTTGGTGATCCAGGTCTTGACGCCGTTGAGCACCCACTCCTTGCTCGCCTCGTCGTAGACCGCCCGGGTGCGCATGCTCGACACGTCCGAGCCCGCGTCGGGCTCCGAGACCGCCAGCGCGGCCAGCTTGACGTCGTCCGCCGTGCCGAAGCAGCGCGGGACCCACTCGCCGATCTGCTCGCTGGTGCCGTTGCCGAGGATGCCCGCGACGCCGAGGGTCGTCCCGACGATCGACAGTCCGATGCCGGCGTCTCCCCAGAACAGCTCCTCCATCGCGATCGGCAGTGCGATGCCGCTCTCGTCCGCCCAGACGGTCCCGAAGAAGTCGAGGGAGTACAGCCCCGCCCGGGCGGCCTCCTGGATCACCGGCCAGGGCGTCTCCTCCCGCTCGTCCCACTCGGAGGCGACCGGCCGTACGACGTTCTCGGCGAACTCGTGCACCCACTTGCGGGTCGTGGTCTGGTCCTCGGTGAGCTCGAGGGTGAAGCCGGTCATGCGGGACTCCTGCAGCAGGCGGCGGGTGGGGTTACCGCTGGTAACGGTCCCCGAGCCGGCGGCTCCCGTCAAGGGTGACGCGGCTCGCACCCACTGCCCCTTGACGTGCGTTACCCGCGGTAACACCCTGGGCGGCATGGCAGATGTGACGTACCGAAGGCTCGCGGTCCACGGCAACCTCGTGCAGTACGCCGAGGCCGGCGAGCGGTCCGGCGGGCCGGTGGTCGCGCTCGTGCACGGGATCGCGTCCCGCGCCGCCCAGTGGGAGCGGGTCATGGCGGTGCTCGGCGAGACCTGCCACGTGATCGCGCCGGACCTGCTCGGCCACGGCGAGTCGGCCAAGCCGCGCGGCGACTACTCCCTCGGCGCCCACGCCTGCGGGGTGCGCGACCTGCTGGCGACCCTCGGCCACGACCGGGTGTCCCTGGTCGGCCACTCGCTCGGCGGAGGCATCGCGATGCAGTTCGCCTACCAGTTCCCGGAGCGGGTCCAGCGGCTCGCCCTTGTCTCCAGCGGCGGCCTTGGCCCGGAGGTCAGCCCGTGGCTGCGTGCCGCAACCCTGCCCGGATCGGAGTGGGTGCTGCCGGTGATCGCCGGCCCCTGGGTGCGCAAGGCAGGTGGCTACGGCGCCGGTCTGCTCGCCAAGGTGCGCGTCACGGTGCCTGAAGGGGTCGCGGAGGCCCTGCACGGCTACGCCTCCCTCGGCGACCGGGCCACCCGCGAGGCCTTCGTGCACACGGCGCGCAGCGTGCTCGACGTCCGCGGGCAGCGCGTCGACGCCCGCGACCGGCTCTACCTCGCGGCCGAGCTGCCGCTGCTGGTCGTCTGGGGGGCCCGGGACGCGATCATCCCGGTGGCCCACGGCCGCTCGCTGGCCGCCCAGGTGCCTCGCACGAGGCTGGAGGTCTTCGAGCGGTCCGGGCACTTCCCGCACCTCACCGAGCCGGACCGGCTCGCCGCCGTGCTGGCGCAGTTCGTCAGCAGCACCGAGCCGGCCCGGCTGGACGCCTCCGAGCTCACCGACCGCCTGCGTGCCCCGACGGCCGGCTGAGCCGGGCCGCCGTGCCAGGCTCGGGAGGTGCCGTTCCCCCGCCACCGGCTGGCCCTGCCGGCTCTGCTGCTCTTCGCCGGCGCCGCTGCCCTCACCGGGTGCGGGCCCGGGACCGCCCCCTCCAGCACGCTGCCTCCCGCCCCCGGCCAGGGCGCGTCCGCCGCACCCGCGCCGGACCGCGGCGGCCCGGACGCCACCGTGGGCCCCGGACCCGGGTCGGCACCGAGCACCACCGCACCGGTGGCAGCGGGCACGCCGGCCACACCGGGCACGCCCGCGGCGTCGAGCGCGCAGCGCCGATCGAGCGCTCCGAGCCCACCCGGCGCATCGGGCGGCAGGTCACCGGCCGCCCTCCGCTACGCCTTCCCGGTGCAGGGCTGCCGGGCGTCGTACGGCCGCAGCCACCACGACTACCCGGCCAGCGACCTGTTCGCTGCCGGTGGCTGCCGCTTCGTCGCTGCAACGGCCGGGACCGTCGACGAGGTCAGCAGCACCGACCGCTGGTCGTCCTCGACCAATCGCGGGGCGGAGCGGGGCGGACTGTCGGTGTCGCTGGTCGGGGCCGACGGGGTTCGCTACTACGGCTCGCACCTGTCCGCGCTGGCTCCCGGCGTACGTCGTGGAGCGCGGGTTGCTGCCGGGCAGCTGCTCGGACGGGTGGGCAACAGCGGCGACGCGCGCGGCATCGCGACCCACGTGCACTTCGGCGTGTCGTGGCCGACCCGCGCCGGTGTCTGGTGGGTGCGCCGGGGCGAGATCTACCCCTGGCCCTACCTCGACTCCTGGCGGGCCGGCGGCCGCCGCTCCCCGGCCGCCGCGGTGGCCGCCGTCCACCGGCGCGACGGCGACGCGCCCCCCTGCCACGTCGACTGCTGACCGGCCGCCTACCGCACCTGCTCGCCCTTGCCGACGACCACCACGCCGCCGTCGGTCACGGTGAAGCCGCGGGCCCGGTCCCGGTCGGGGTCCAGGCCCAGCCGGGCGCCGGGCGCGACCACGACGTTCTTGTCCAGGATGGCGTTGCGGACCGTCGCGCCCCGGCCGACGTCCACGTTGTGCATGAGCACGCTGCCCGTCACCTCGGCCCCGGAGTGCACCCGGACGCCGGGGCTCAGGACGCTGCGGCGGGCGGTGCCGCCCGACAGGATGACGCCCTGGCTCACCAGCGAGTTCACAGCGAGGCCGGTGCGCCCGGCCTCCTCGAAGACGAACTTCGCGGGCGGGTACGACGGCGCGCTGGTCAGGATCGGCCACTGCCGGTTGTAGAGGTTGAACACGGGGTGCACCGAGACCAGGTCCATGTGCGCGTCGTAGTAGGCGTCCAGCGTGCCCACGTCGCGCCAGTAGGCCCGGTCCCGCGCGGTCGAGCCCGGCACCTCGTTGTCGGAGAAGTCGTAGACCTCGGCCGTCCCCTTGGCCACGAGCATCGGGATGATGTCGCCACCCATGTCGTGCCTGGAGCCTTCGTCATTGGCGTCCCGCCGGACCGCCTCCAGCAGCGCCTCGGTGCCGAAGACGTAGTTGCCCATCGAGGCGTACGTCGTCTCCGGGTCGTCCGGCAGCCCCGGGGGGTCGGCCGGCTTCTCCAGGAACGCCTCGATCCGGCGTCCGTCGGCGGTCTGGATCACCCCGAACTCCTGCGCCCCCGCCCGCGGCACCCGGATCCCGGCGACGGTCACCCCCGCCCCGCTGGCGATGTGCTGCTCGACCATCTGCCGCGGGTCCATCCGGTAGACGTGGTCGGCGCCGAACACCACGATCTGGTCCGGCTGGTCGTCGTACACCAGGTTCAGGCTCTGGTGGATCGCGTCGGCGGACCCCCGGAACCACTGCGGGCCCAGGCGCTGCTGCGCCGGCACCGGCGTCACGTAGTTGCCCAGCAGGGTCGACATCCGCCAGGTGGTGGTGATGTGCCGGTCCAGCGAGTGCGACTTGTACTGCGTCAGCACCACGATCCGCAGGTAGCCGGCGTTGACCAGGCTGGAGAGGACGAAGTCGACGAGGCGGTAGATGCCGCCGAACGGCACGGCCGGCTTGGCCCGGTCGGCGGTGAGCGGGGCCAGCCGCTTGCCCTCGCCGCCGGCGAGCACGATGCCGAGCACGCGCGGGCGGGTCATGGGCCCATCCTGTCGCACCGTCCCTGCTGAAGGGGCCGGCACGCGCCGCTCAGCAGAGCGGGTCGGCGTCCGCGTCGTGTGCGACCAGCAGGTCGTGCAGTGCGGCGAAGACACCGGGCCCGGCCGCCACCACCATGGCGAAGGACTCCGGCACGCCGCGCAGCCCGCCGACCCAGGCGCCCGCCTCGCGCGCGACCAGCGCCCCCGCGCTGTGGTCCCAGGGCGACATGCCCTGCTCGAAGTAGCCGTCCACCCGCCCCGCCGCCACCGCGCACAGGTCCAGCGACCCGGCGCCGGCACGGCGCAGGTCACGCACCCGGGGCAGCAGGTCCGGCAGCAGCGCGGCCTGGGCGGCGCGGCGCCGCGCGTCGTAGCCGAACCCGGTCGCGATGAGCGCCTGGGCCAGGTCGGTCTCGGTGCCGCAGCGCAGCGGCCGCCCGTCGAGCACCGCACCGCCCCCGCGGACCGCCTGCCACAGCTCGTCCTTGGAAGGGTCGAACACCACGCCGACGGCGGTCTGTCCCCCGACCTCGACGCCCATCGACACGGCCCAGTGCGGGATCCCGTAGAGGTAGTTGACCGTGCCGTCGATCGGGTCCACGACCCAGCGCACGCCTGTCGTCCCGTCGTCGCTCGCGCCCTCCTCCCCCAGCACGCCGTCACCGGGACGGGCGCCGCGGATGCCGTCGACGAGCAGCTGCTCGACGGCCCGGTCCGCCGCCGTGACCACGTCGGTCGGGCTGGTCTTGGTGGCCGTCCCGCTCGCGTCGGCCCCGACACCGGCGCGCATCCGCAGGGCGAGGGCACCGGCCTCACGGGCCAGTTCGGTCGCCAGCGCGAGCAGGGCGTCCAGGTCCGTTGCGGCCCCCGGCGGGGGGCCCTGCTGGGTGTCGGCGTGGCTCACCCGGGCAGTGTCCCCGACGGCCCTGTCCGGCCCACCCCGGTGTGGCGGCTGCGTCGGCCGATGGAGTAGAACGGCGTTCGGTTCGGCTGCCTCGCCGCGCCACTGAGCACCGGCCTGCCAGGAGGAGACCCGTGGACCTGAGACACAGCGAGGCGGACGAGCAGTTCCGCAGCGAGCTCCGCGCCTGGCTCGAGACCGCCCTGCCGCAGGAGATGCGCGAGCCGGCGTACTGGGCCGGGATGAGCGACGACGAGCAGTTCCAGGCCCGGCGCGAGTGGGAGACGGGCAAGGCCGCCGCCGGCTTCGCCGGCATCCAGTGGCCGACGGAGTACGGCGGTCGTGGCGGCACCCCGACCATGAAGGCCATCTACGACGAGGAGATGGCCAAGGCCAACGCCCCGTCCACGGTCAACTCGCTGGGCCTGGCCTTCCTCGCGCCGACCGTCATGCTGCTCGGCACCGAGGAGCAGAAGAAGCAGTTCATCCGGCCGCTGCTGCACAACGAGGTCATCTGGTGCCAGGGCTTCTCCGAGCCCGGCGCCGGCTCCGACCTCGCCGCGCTGCAGATGAAGGCCGTGCGGCAGGGCGAGGAGTACGTCCTCAACGGGCAGAAGATCTGGACCACCAACGCCATGCACGGCGACAAGATCTTCGCGTTGGCCCGCACCGGGCCGTCGGAGGGCAGCCGGCACGCCGGCATCTCGATGCTGCTGGTCGACATGCACCAGAGCGGGGTGGAGGTGCGGCCGCTCAAGCAGATGAGCGGCGCCAGCGAGTTCGGCGAGGTGTTCTTCACCGACGCGACCTGTCCGACGACCGAGGTGCTCGGCGGCGAGGGCAACGGCTGGCAGACCGCGATGCTGCTGCTGTCGTTCGAGCGGGGTAGCTCCGCGATCGGGCAGTACACCGAGTTCCGCAAGCAGTGGGACGAGGTGGCCGAGCTCGCCGCCGTCGTCGAGCGGGACGGGCGGCCGGCCGCCGAGGACCCCGTCCTGCGCCAGCGGCTGGCCAGGCAGCTGGTCGAGCTGGAGTGCCTGAAGTACCACTCCTGGCACATCCTCACCCAGACCTCGGCCGGCAAGGACCTGGGCTTCGAGGCCTCGATGACCAAGTTGCAGTGGTCGGAGACCTTCCGGGACACCTCCGACCTCTACGCCGACGTGCTCGGCACCGGCTTCCAGGTGCCCGACCCGCTGCCGGGCCGGTCCGTGCAGGAGCTGACCAGCATGGCCCTGTGGTCGCGGTCCTGCACGATCTGGGGCGGCTCCTCCCAGGTCCAGCGCAACATCGTCGCCGAGCGCGTGCTCGGCCTGCCCCGCTAGCACCCTCCGATCGCCAGCGCCCTCCGGAAGGACCGACATGCAGTTCGCGCTCACCGACGAGCAGCGCGCCCTCCAGGACGCCGTCAGGTCCTACCTGCGGGACCGCTTCGGACCACGGCAGGTGCGTGAGCTCTATGACGGGCCCGACAGCGACGGCGTCCCGGCGGACCTGTGGCGCAGCGTCGGCGAGCAGGGCTGGCTGGCCGTGCTCGTCCCCGAGGAGTACGACGGGATCGGGCTCGGGGTGCTCGACGCGGCGGTGATCGCCCGCGCGTTCGGCGCCGGCACGGTGCCCGGCCCGTGGCTGGGGACCGTGCTGCTCGCAGAGGCGGTCCGGCTGGCCGGCTCCGATGCCCAGCGCCAGGCGCTGCTGCCGCGGCTGGCCACAGGTGAGGTCAAGGGCGCGGTGGCCCTGCTGCGCAACGGCTCCTCGCCCTCGCCGGCCGGTGCACCGCTCGAGGCCGGCGGCGGGACGCTCACCGGCCGGCTGGACCTGGTGGAGTACGCCGGGGTCGCCGACACGCTCGTGGTCGCCGCCACCGACGGCAGCCTGCACCTGGTCGACCCGCACGGCCCGGGCGTCACGGTCACCCCCCACGAGGTGCTGGACCGCACCACGCGGCTGTCCGCCGTGGTGCTCGACGGGGCGCCGGCCGAGCAGCTGGTGGGCTCCTCGCCCGAGGTCCTGCAGGAGCTGCTCGACCGGGCAGCGGTGCTGGTCGCCAACGACCTCGTCGGCATCGCCCGCCGGGCGGTTGCCGAGACGGTCGACTACGACAAGACCCGGGTGCAGTTCGGCAAGCCGGTCGGCTCGTTCCAGGCCATCAAGCACGAGCTGGCCGACCTGCACATTGCCGTGACGATGGCCGAGCACGCCGCGACCTATGCGGCGTACGCCCTGGACATCGACGCCGAGGACAAGGTGCTGGCCGTCTCCATCGCGAAGTCCAAGGCCGCGGACACCGCCGCCTGGGCGACCAGCGACATGATCCAGTACCACGGCGGCATCGGTTACACCTGGGAGCACGACGCGCACTTCTACTTCAAGCGGGCCAAGCGCCTGCAGTACGCCTACGGCGACGCCGACCAGCACCGTGAGCGGATCGCCCGGCTGCTCCTGGACGGCCGCGGCGGGGTGGTGCGCCCGAGCGGCAAGACCCACGGCGGCAGCTCGGGCGTGCAGGGCACGGGCGTGGCCGCCGGCGCCGCGTGAGCACCGCGGGACCGCGCGTCGCCCTGATCACCGGCGGCGCCTCCGGCTTCGGCGCCGAAGTGGCCCGACGGCTCGTCCGCCGCGGTGACGCCGTCGTGCTGCTCGACGTCGACGAGGACACCGGCCGCGCGGTCGCGGAGGAGCTCGGTGGCCACTTCCTGCGCTGCGACGTCTCGTCGTACGAGCAGGTGGAAGCCGCCACGAGGGCCGCCGAGGAGCTGCACGGCGGCATCGACCTGTTCTTCCTCAACGCGGGCGTGGCCACCGGGTGCGGTGTCGACGAGGACTTCGACCTGGCGACGTACCGCCGGGCGATGGGCGTCAACGTGGACGGCGTCGTGTTCGGTGTGCACGCGGCGCTGCCGGTGCTGCGCCGCCGCGGCGGCGGCTCGATCGTGTGCACCGCCTCGATGGCCGGGCTGACCGGCACACCCTTCGACCCGGTGTACGGCGCCAACAAGCACGCCGTCGTCGGCCTCGTCCGGGCGCTCGGCCCGGCCCTCGCGCCGCAGGGCATCCGGGTCAACGCCTTCTGCCCCGGCTTCGCCGAGACGAAGATCATCGGCCCGATCAGGGACATGCTGCAGACCAGCGGGGTCCCGATCATCCCCGTGGAGGCGGCCGGCGACGCGGTGCTGCGGGCCTTCGACTCCACCGAGACCGGTCAGGCCTATCTGCTGCAGGCCGGTCTCGAGCCGATGGTCTACCGCTTCCGCGGCATCCCCGGTCCGCAGACCGCGACCGGCGAGAAGGTCCGCCCGGTCGACCCCGGCGGCGTCCCGGCCGGCACCGCCGAGCCGCCCCCGGCCTGAGCCGTCGTCGTCACCGGGCGGCGAGCGAGGACGGTGACAGCTCGGCCGCCGAGGCGTGCCCGGCCAGACCGGTCTGCAGGTCCAGGTCGGCGAGGAAGGTCCGCAGCACGTGGTGCACGCCCTGCTCGCCGGCGAGCGCCAGCCCGTGCACGTAGGGCCGGCCGAGCAGCACCGCGGCGGCACCGAGCGCCAGCGCCTTGCAGGCGTCCGCGCCGGTGCGGATGCCGCTGTCGAACAGCACCGGCAGGTCGCCACCGGCGGCCTCGACCACCGCCGGCAGCGCGTCCAGCGACGCCACCGCGCCGTCCACCTGCCGGCCCCCGTGGTTGGAGCAGACCACCGCCTGCACGCCGGCCTCGACCGCCTGCCGCGCGTCGTCGGGGTGCTGCACCCCCTTGAGCACGATGGGGAGCGACGTGCGCTCCCGCAGCCAGGCCAGGTCGGCCCAGGTCAGCGCCGGGTTGTTGAACAGCCCGACGAACTTCAGGACCGCGGCGTCCTGGTCGTCCTCCGGCGTCTTGTCCAGACCGGCCCGGAAGACCGGGTCGCTGAAGTAGTTGGCCACCCCCACACCCTGCAGGAACGGCAGGTACGCCGTGGCCAGGTCCCGCGGCCGCCAGCCCAGCTGCCAGGTGTCGAGGGTGACCACGAGTGCGGCGTAGCCCGCGGCCTCGGCGCGGGCGACGAAGGAGGCCGCCAGGTCACGGTCGGACGGCCAGTACAGCTGGTACCACCGCGGTCCGTCCGGGGCCGCCGCCGCGACGTCCTCCATGCGGGTGGAGGACGCCGTCGACACCACCATCGGGACCCCGAGCCGTGCCGCCGCACGGGCCACCGCCGGCTCGGCGTCCGGGTGCACGATCGACAGCACCCCGACCGGGGCGAGCAGGACCGGCGCCGGCATGGGCGTGCCGAGCAGGGTGAGGCCGTGGTCGCGCCGGCCCGGGATGCCGCGCAGCATCCGCGGCACCAGGCGCCACCGGTCGAAGGCCTCCCGGTTGGCCCGCATCGTGTCCTCGCCGCCCGCGCCGCCCTCGACGTAGCCCACCGCCTGCGGCGACATCACGGCGTACGCCGCCGCCTGCGTCTCCCGCCAGCCGAACGGCAGATCCGGCTGCTCCCCGAGCATGCCGTTGAGGTAGACCTCGTTCTGGAAGTCCGCGAACGGCGTCGTGACCTGCTCCTGCGTCATGGCGCGTTCCTATCGCACCTGGAGACGCCCGTGGCAGTGGACCCGACCGGGTCGGACCTCAAGCGCTACCTCGCCGAGGACCCGGGTGGCGAGGTGGTGATGCTCAACCTGCTCCGCTTCCGGCCGGACGGCGGACGGGAGCGGTACGCCGACTACCTCGCGCACTTCCGGCGCACCGCCGGCGCCCACGGCGCGGAGGTGCTCTACCTCGGCGACGGCTCGACCGCGCTGGTCGCCGAGCCGGGCCAGCAGTGGGACGCGGTGCTGCTGGTGCGCTACCCGAGCCGGCAGGCCTTCAGCCAGATGGTCCGTGACCCGGGATACCAGGAGGGCACGGTGCTGCGCTCGGGCGCGCTGGTAGAGGCGGTGCTGCAGGCGACCACCCCGGTGACCGGCTGAGGATCAGCGGTACTTGGCGGCCAGGCCGAGGACGAGCTTGACGTACCAGTCGGCGTGGTTGTAGGCGAAGACCGCGTCGTACAGCTGCTGACCGCCCTGGCCAGCGCCGTACTGGCAGAGGTAGAGCGCGGCGGCCGGCACGGCGTCGTACGGGTTCTGGATGTCCTTCTTGCCGTCGCCGTCACCGTCGACCCCGGAGCCGGCCCAGGTCGAGGGCAGGAACTGCATCGGCCCGAGCGCGCCCGCGCTGCTGCGGCCGGCGTTGCGCCCGTGGTTGCTCTCCACCTGGCCGATGGCGGCGAGCACCTGCCAGCGCAGGCCGGGGCAGTAGTGCGCGGAGGCGATGTAGAGCTCGCGGTAGTTGCGCGGCTTGCCCTTGTAGACCTGGACCTGCTGCTGGCGCAGCACCTGGACCGTGGCGCCACCGCCGACGACCTGGCGTACCGCGCTCTGCAGCCCGTCGATGCCACGCGAGGGCGCTGCCAGCAGCACCGCGCTGGCGGGCCGCGCCCCGAGCGCCTGAGCGGCGGCCCGGTCGGCGACGACGTCCACGCCCGGGAGGCCGTAGACCGCAAGCGCCCCCACCCGCTGCCGCACCGGACCGGTGCCCTGCACGGTCAGGTTGCCGCCCAGGACCAGCTTGCGGTCCCTGGACAGGCCGTACGTCGGGGCCAGCTCGCCACGGGCCACGGCGCCCCAGAGCGGGTCGGAGGAGGCCGTCTCCCGGGGCGTGTAGGCGCGGAACTGCGACGGGTCCACCCCCACGACCCGGGCCGGGCGGCCGCCGACCTTGACCGTCGCGACGTCGAGCAGCGTCAGGTCCGCCACTCCGCCGACCTTGCGCAGCCGGGCGACCTGCGCGGGCGACAGCGTCCGCGGCAGCGTGACCATGAGGTCGGGGGCCAGCAGCGCCTTGAGCGGCGCGACGGGGGCGGGCTTGGGGGCGACCACCGCCGCGGTCTGGCTCGGTCCACCCTGCTGGGTGGCGGTGATGTCGGCAACGGGCGGCGGGGAGGCAGAGGGCGTCGGGACGGTGCCGAGGGGGGCCGGCCCGGGCCCGACCGCCTGCTGGGTGGTGGTCTGCGGCGCCGTCGTCTTGGCCGCGGTGGTCTGCTTGGCGGTCGGCAGCCCGACAACGGCCACACCGGTGGCGCTGGCAGCCGTCAGGACAAGCGCCGTTCCGACGACTGCGGCCCGGAGGCGCACCTGGACCCCTCTCACCTCGTGCTCAGCATTGCGACGGGCATACAGCGGGATGTTCGCACGACCCCCTGCGACCGGACGGCCCGTTGCCCACCCCGCGCCACCCTCCATGATGCCCCCTGCGGCGCAGGTGCCGGTTCGGGCACAGTGGCCGGGAAGACATGGCGGGGGTTCGGGTGGGCGGCGGGGACAGCCAGGACCTCTGGGACGTGGCAGTGGTGGGGGCCGGCCCCGCCGGTGCCGCCGCCGCCCGGGCAGCCGCGCTGACCGGCGCCAGGACTGTGCTGCTCGAGCGCGAGCAGCTGCCGCGGTACAAGCGCTGCGGCGGCGGCCTGATCGGGATGGCCCAGGAGGTGGTGCGGGCCACCGGGGTCGACCTGGCCGCGCTGTCCCGCGACGAGGTCGGGCGGGTCACCTTCACCGCCCGCGGCCGGCGGCGCTTCAGCCGGAGCACGGCGCCGTTCCTGCCGATGGTCCTGCGGGCCGATCTGGACGCCGCGCTGGTCGACGCCGCGGTGGCCGCCGGCGCGCAGCTGCGCACCGGCACCGCCGTCACGTCGTACGCCGAGGAGTCTGGCGTCGTCACCCTCGGGACGCGGTCCGGGCCGGTCCGCGCCAGGGCGGTCGTGGCCGCGGACGGCAGCGGCAGCCGCGCGGCGGCGTACGTCGGGGTGGCGTGCGAGCAGGTCGATCTCGGGATGGAGGCCGAGCTGCCCACCCCGCCCGGCAGCGACTGGGCCGGGCACGTGCTGCTGGACTGGGGGCCGGTGCCCGGCTCCTACGGCTGGGTCTTCCCCAAGGGGGCGACGCTCACGGTCGGGGTGATCGGGTCGCGCGAGCGGGGCGAGGACGTCCGCCGCTACTACCGCGACTTCCTGGCCCGGCTCGGCCTCGACCCGGCCGGGGCGCTGCACGACGGGGGTCACCTGACGAGGGTCCGGGCGCCGTCCTCACCGCTGCGGCGCGGTGCGGTGCTCGTCGCGGGTGACGCCGCCGGCCTGCTCGAGCCGTGGACCCGCGAGGGGATCAGCTTCGCGCTGCGCTCCGGGCAGCTGGCCGGGCGGGCGGCCGCGACCGACCCGTCGTCCTACCAGGCGGCGGTGCTCGCCGCGCTCGGACCGGAGCTGGCGGCCGGCCGCACCGCGCTGCGGGTGTTCACCCGCTCCCCCCTTGTCGTCCACGAGGTGCTGCGCCGCCTGCCCGGCATGTGGGGGCTGTTCGTGGCGCTGGTCGGCGGCCGGACAAGCCTGCCGGAGCAGCTGCGGCGCCCCGGGGTGCGTCTCCTGGTCCGCCTGCTCGGGTGAGCCTCGGGTGAGCCCGCTCGGATGGCTCAGCCGGGCGCGAACTCCGCCCGCACCGCGTCGCCGTGCTCGTCCAGCAGCGGCGCCGCGGCCCGGACGGCCGGGTCGTCGTACGCCGAGAGCTTGAGCGGGTTGCCGGGCACCGGCAGGCCGCCGGCGTCGACGACCATGCGGCGCACGGCGGTCTGGTCGCACGACAGCGCGTCCTGGACCGACCCGATCGGGCCGCAGGGCACCCCCGCGAGGTCGAGCTCGCCGAGCCAGTGCTCGGCGGAGGCGGTGCCCAGCGCCTGCTCCAGCTCGTCCTTGAGCTCACCTCGCGCCTGGTGCCGCAGCGCGTTGGAGGCGAACCGCGGGTCCTGCGCCATCTGCGGCCTGCCGAGGGCGCGGACCAGCCGGCCGAACAGCTCGTCATTGGCGGCGCAGACGGTGATGTCGCGATCCTGGCAGGAGAACGTGTCGAACGGCGCGATGGCGGCGTGCGCGTTGCCCATGCGCGGCGGCTCCTCGCCCGTCGCCAGCCAGGCGAGTGCCGCCCCCTCCAGCAGGCTGAGGGTCGTGTCGTACATCGCCACGTCGAGGAAGGTGCCGGTGCCGGTCGTCGCACGCCCGACCAGCGCGCTGCTGATGCCGCCGAAGGCGTACAGGCCGGCGGACAGGTCGGCCACCGGCACACCGGGCTTGACCGGCGGCCCGCCTGGCGCGCCGGTGATCGCCATCAGCCCGCTCATCCCCTGCACCACCGCGTCGTACGCCGGCCGCTGCGACCACGGGCCGGTCTGCCCGAAGCCGGAGATCGAGCAGTACACGAGCCGCGGGTTGGCCGTGCGCAGCCGCTCCTGGCCGAGGCCCAGGCGGTCCATGACCCCCGGCCGGTAGTTCTCCACCAGGACGTCCGCCCGGGCGGCCAGCTGACGGGCGACGGCCAGGTCGGCCGCGCTCTTGAGGTCCAGGGCCACCGACTGCTTGCCTCGGTTGACCCGGGCGAAGTACATCGAGCGGCCGCCGGAGAACGGCCCGTAGCCGCGGGAGTCGTCGCCGGTGAGCGGCCGCTCCACCTTGACCACGCGGGCCCCGAGGTCGGCGAGCATCATGGTCGCGAACGGGCCCGCGAGCACCCGGCTGAAGTCGGCGACCAGGAGACCGGCCAGCGGCCCGGCCGGGACGGGCGGTGCGGCAGGGACCGGCGTGGCGCTCGACACGCCGCCATCCTGCCCCTCCGGCGGGAACGGCCTGCGCCGGTGTGGTGTTGTGGATGGCGTGACCAGCACCGTGACTCCCGCCCTGACCCCCACCCTGACCGCTGCCGACCGCTGCGACCGCTGTGGCGCACAGGCACGGGTCCGCGTCGTCCTGGCGACGGGGGACCTGCTGTTCTGCGCCCACCACGCGAAGCAGTTCGAGGACAAGCTCCGTCCCACGGCCGTCGACTGGGTCGACGAGACCGCCCACATCGACTGACCCCCGCCCGCCGTACGACGGCCGCCGGTGCCCTGTGCGCCGGCGGCCGTCCGCTGTCCGGGCCCCCTCCCCGCAGCCCCGACGCGGTCCACTGCGCACCCGGCGTGATCGTCCTCCACCGGGGCCCACGCTGAGCCGGCCGCGACGGGAGCGAGAAGTTGATCGCGTTGTGTGCAGGACGGACATCCGACCGGGAGCCGGCGGGTGTGACCCGGGTCACTTGAACATGTTCAACAAGTTCCTTGCCTCGACGCCGGGCGAGGAGGAGTGTTCGAGTTGAACGCGTTCAGTCCGGAGCGCGACGACCGGGAAGAGGCGCCATGGACGTCATCGTCACCACCTACCTGATCTACCTGCTGCTGGCCGGGCTGCTGACCGTGTACGTCGGCCGCACCCTCGGCCGCAACGGCCAGCTGTTCCTGGTCGACGTGTTCTCCGGCGACGAGGCGATCGCGACCGCCGTCAACCGCCTGCTCGTGGTCGGCTTCTACCTGCTCAACCTGGGCTTCGTCACCCTCGCCCTCAAGGCTCACGGCCCGATCGCGGACGCGCAGCAGTCGGTCGAGACGCTGTCCACCAAGCTGGGCGCCGTCGCGCTCGTACTCGGCGCCGTGCACTTCGCCAACCTCTACGTGTTCAGCCGGCTGCGCCGGTCCAGCCGGCGTGACGCCATGCGCGGGCCGGTCCCCCCGCTGCCGCCGGCCGGTGTCCCGGCAGGTGGCCCCTGGCTCCCGCCGAGCCGGTGATTTCCGGCCCTCCCGGTGCCCGGCCGGCCCGGGGCGAGCAGACCCGCAGCCTGATCCTGGAGACCGCGCTGCGGCTGTTCCGCGAGCGTGGGTACGGCGCCACGACGATGCGGGCGGTCGCGTCGGAGGCCGGCGTCTCTGTCGGCAGCGCCTACTACTACTTCGACAGCAAGGAGCACCTGGTCCAGGCCTTCTACGACCGGACCCAGGAGGAGCACGTGCTGGCCTCCGCCCCGGTGCTGGCGGCCGAGACCAGCTTCGCCGCCAGGCTGCTCGGCGTGATGCGGGCCCGGGTCGACACCCTCGAGCCCTACCAGGAGTTCGCCGGCTCGTTCTTCCAGGTGGCGGCCGACCCGGCCAGCCCGCTCAGCCCGTTCAGCGCGGAGTCGACGCCCGCCCGCGAGGCCAGCGTCGCGCTGTTCGCGGAGGTGGTCCGCGGCTCCGGCCTCAGGGTGGCGCCTGAGCTCGCGGACGACCTGCCCGAGCTGCTGTGGCTGTACTGCATGGGGGTCGTGCTGTTCTGGGTGCACGACTCCAGCCCCGGGGCCGCCCGCACCCACCGCCTCGTCGAGCGCACCGTGCCGATGCTCGACCGCCTGCTCGGACTGGCCCGGCTGCGGCTGCTGCGCCCCGTCGTACGCGAGATCGTGCAGCTGGTGCGCGAGCTGCGCGACGTCCCCGGTGCCGGCGAGGCCGGGCCGGCTACAGCCCGGCCGCGCGGGCGCTGAACCGGCCGCCGTGCCGCTCGACCACCAGCGGCAGGCCGAACGTGCGGCCCAGCGCCTTGGCCTGCAGCACCTCCTCGACGGGCCCGGCCGCGACGACGCGCCCGCGGGCCAGCAGCAGCGCGTGGGTGGTGCCCAGCGGCACCTCCTCGACGTGGTGGGTGACGAGCACCGTCGGCGGCTGGCCGGCGTCCATGGCCAGCCGGCCGAGCAACCGCAGCAGCGCCTCACGGGCCCCGAGGTCGAGCCCGGCGGCGGGCTCGTCGAGGAGCAGCAGCTCGGGGTCGGTCATCAGCGCGCGGGCCAGCAGCACCCGCTTGCGCTCGCCCTCCGACAGCGACCCGAAGCGGCGGTCCGCGAACGCCCGCAGGCCGACCTGGGTCAGCAGCTGGGTCGCCCGCGTGGTGTCGCCCTCGTCGTAGCTCTCGTGCCACCGCCCGATCACGCCGTACGACGCGGTGAGCACCACGTCCAGGGCCTTCTCGTGGCCCGGCACCCGGTCGGCGAGCAGCGCGCTGGACAGCCCGACCCGGGTGCGCAGCTCGCCGAGGTCGACCGCGCCGAAGCGCTCCCCGAGCAGGTCGACGGTGCCGCGGGTCGGGAACGCCGACGCCGAGGCGATCTGCAGCAGCGTCGTCTTGCCGGCGCCGTTGGGGCCGAGCACGACCCAGCGCTCGCCGTCGCGGACCTCCCAGTCGATGTCGCTCAGCAGGGTCGCGCCGTCGCGGACCACCGCGACGCCGGACAGCTGCAGCACCACCTGGGACACGCGGGCGAACGTATCGGGCGCGGGGCGGGTCCCGCGACACCCCGCCGATGGCCCCCACCTGTGCGGCAGGATCCGGGCCATGACCTACCGCTGCTTCGACGTCGACGTCGCCGACGACGTGGCCCACGTGTGCCTGTCCCGCCCGGACGAGCTCAACTCGATGGTTCCCGAGTTCTGGCGGGAGCTCCCCGAGATCGTCACCGCCGTCTCCCGCGACGCCAGCGCCCGGGTCGTCGTGATCTCCAGCACCGGCCGGCATTTCAGCGCCGGCATGGACCTGTCGGTGTTCGACGGCGACCAGCTGCGCGGGCCCGGCGACGCCGAGCTCGGCCGCCGGCAGGCCGCGACCCGGCAGCACGCCCAGGCCCTGCAGCGGTCGTTCAGCGTGCTGGAGAAGGCGCGCGTGCCGGTCCTGGTCGCCTGCCAGGGCGGCGTGGTCGGCGCAGCGGTCGACCTCGTGACGGCGTGCGACGTGCGCTACGCCAGCGCGGACGCCTTCTTCTGCGTCCAGGAGATCAACATCGGGATGACCGCGGACGTCGGCACTCTGCAGCGCCTCGGCAAGGTGGTGCCCGAGGGCGTGGCCCGCGAGCTCGCCTTCACCGGGCGGCGGATGCCGGCGCATCGGGCCTTCGACGTCGGCCTGGTGCAGGAGGTCTACGAGGACGCCGAGTCCCTCGTCGAGGGCGTGCTGGAGACCGCCCGCGAGATCGCCGAGAAGTCCCCGCTGGCGATCTGGGGCACCAAGGTGGCGATGAACTACGCCCGCGACCACAGCGTCGACGACGGCCTGGAGCAGATCGCCACCTGGCAGGCCGGGATGTTCCAGCCGGCCGACCTGCAGGAGGCCTTCGCGGCCAGGGCCGAGAAGCGCGCGCCGGTCTTCCCGGACCTGCTCCCCGAGCCGACCGGGCTGTAGTAGCCGCTCCCAGGAGCAGCCGCTCTCAGGCCGCCGGGCGGGAGTGCTGCAGCGTCACGCTCATCCGCGCGCCCGCTCACCGCCGGCGGCCGGCTCGGCGAACAACGAGCCCTGCCACACCAGATCCGGGCACACCAGATCCGGGCACACCAGATCCGGGCGCACCAGATCCGGGCACACCGGCTTCGGGCTCACGACCCGCGGCGCGTCCCCGGTCACCGCACCAGCATGCCGCCGGGCGGGGAAGCGCCCCGGACGGCACACTGTTGGACAGCAGGGACGGCCTTCAGGCGCCGCCCGGTCAGGAGGCGCGGGTGCGCGGCGAGGCAGAGCGCGTCCAGGTCGTCACCTCGGCCGGCCGGAGCCACACCGACGACCTGCGGCTGCGCCAGCGCCGCTACCTGCTCACGCAGGCGGTCCGGCTGTCCTGCGTCCTGCTCGCGATCACGCTGCCGGTGGCGGTGCACTGGAAGCTGGTCTTCATCGTCGCCTCCGTGGTGCTGCCGTGGTTCGGTGTGGTGGCGGCCAACGCGGGCCCGGCCGTCCAGCGGCGCGGGCCCACCGCACTGGTCGACCGACCCGTCGAGCAGCCGCAGCGGCTCGCCCTCGACCCGACCCGCATCGTGGACGGCGAGCGCTAGCGCGCCGCCTTCGGCTGCCCCTTTCCGGCGGCCTTGGCGCGCTGCTTGCCGGCGGCCTTGGCGCGCTGCTTGCCGGCGGCCTTGACCGACTGCTTGTAGGCGCGCACCTGCGCCAGCGTCTCCGGGCTGCTCACGTCGGCGACGCTGCGCAGCGACCCTTCCTCGCCGTACGCCCCGGCGGACTCGCGCCACCCGGGCGGCCGCACGTCGAGCTGCTTTCCCAGCAGAGCAAGGAAGATCCGCGCCTTCTGGTCGCCGAACCCGGGGAGCTCCCGGAGCCGACCGAGCAGCTCCTCCCCGCTGGCGGCGTCCTGCCACACGGCGGCCGCCGAGCCGGCGTACCGCTCGACCAGCACCCGGCACAGCTGCTGCACCCGGCCCGCGGTCGACCCCGGGAAGCGGTGCACGGCCGGCGGTACGGCGAACACCTCGGCCAGGTCGCCGCGCTCGGCGAGGTCGGCGGCGTCGAGCCGGCCGAGCCGCTCGCGCAGCACGTGGGGACCGCGGAACGCCTTCTCCATCGGGATCTGCTGGTCCAGCAGCATCCCCAGCAGCAGCGCCAGCGGGTCGGCCGACAGCAGCGCGTCGGCGGCGGGGTCCTGCGACAGGTGCAGGTCGGGTCCGGCCATGGCCGCCAGCCTGCCACCTGCCGCGCTTGCGGCGTACGGCGCTCGCGCAGCAGCCGCTACGCAGGCGCCTCGACGACCATGCCCATCGCGGTCGCGGCGCTCGCCATGCGCTGGTCATAGGTGACGACGGCACGCAGATCGCCACCGACCTGCTGCGCGGAGGCGAGGTGGATCGCATCGAGGCTTCGCAGGACACTGCCTGGCGCGAGGTCGGCCGCGTCGTCGAGGACATCGCGGCTGACGTCCAGGACGTGCACGCGGGCGAGGGCGCGTCGGGCATGTGCTCGGGCGGTCGGTCCGCCGGGTGCCACAGCCCGGACGAGCTCGACCCGTGCCAGTGCGCTCGTGACCCTGAGGTCTCCGGAGCTGACCCGGAGGTAGCGACCCAGCGCGGCGGACTCAGCCTCGACCTGTACCAGCTTGGCCAAGGCGGAGGTGTCCAGATAGAGCTTCACCGCTCGTCGGCACGGGCGGAACGCAGGACAGCAGAGGCGGCTACGCCGTAGTCGACGGCGGCCTCATCTTCAAGTTGGCTGTCGTCCTCCGGCGCATGCACCTGGCCCCGCTTGACGAGGTCGTCCCAGCGATCCCCCCCGACGGGCACGAGCAAGGCGACGGGTCGCCCGCGATCGGTCACCCGCAGCGTCTCCCCCGCCGCGACCCTGGCCAGGTAGCGGCTGGCGTTCTGCCGCAGCTCACGCACGCCGATGGCATCCATGTGCTACATGCTAGCACCAACGGCTACCCGCAGCGCGTCCGGCGTACGGCGCAAAAGCCGAAGTTCAGGATGTACCGGTGATCCGCGCTTGACCGGGATCTTGTGGGGCACAGATGGGCCAGCGAGCGACCGGCACCACCACTCCGACATCGGGCCGGAGAACCGGTCGAGCGGCAGGGAGACTCACCGTGGTCGTGCTCGGTCTCATCCTTCTCATCGTGGGGCTGTTCGTGGCGTCCCTGAAGATCCTCGTCACGATCGGGATCATCCTCATCGTCGTCGGGCTGATCCTGAACTTCGTGCCCCTGGGGGGCACCCGGCGCCGGTTCTACTGACGCCGTAGCCGCTCCGCACGACGACGGGCCCGGGACCTCTCAGCACTGGTGCCGGGCCCCGTCGCGTCGCCGCCCGTTGCAGCCGGCGCCGGTTGGGGCAGGGTCAGGACGTGTCCGACCTCCCGCTCGACCGGCCCGTTGTCCTGCTCAGCCACCGCAGCCCTGTCGGCTTCGCCCGCGACGAGGAGGGCCGGCGCACTGTCAGCCGCAGCGCCGGTGGGCTCGTCACGGCGCTGACCGGCCTGGCCGGCCGCCTGGGCCGGTCCGTCTGGGTGGCGGTCGCCGCCGGCGGTGAGGACGCCGAGGTGGCGAGGGAGGCCGCGGGCGGCACGGTCCGGCTGGCCCTGGAGGGCGAGCCCCGGCTCGTCGGACCCGACACCGACGCCGGCGAGGCAGATGACCCCGGTCGCACGGTCGAGCTGCACCTGGTCGAGGTCCCCGAGCAGGTCCACACCCCCTTCTACGGCGTAGTGGCCAACCCGCTGCTGTGGTTCGTGCAGCACCGCCTGCACCCGCTGGCGAGCGCCCCGTCGCTCGGCCGCGCCGACCGCGCGGCGTTCGAGGACGGGTACGTCGTCGTCAACGAGCAGGCGGCCGACGCGGTGGTGACGGAGGTCGAGCGGCTCGGCGGCCGGGCCGTCGTGATGCTGCACGACTACCACTTCTACCTGGTCGGCGCGCTCGTGCGGAAGCACTGCCCCGACACCGTCATCACGCACTTCGTGCACATCCCGTGGCCCGGGCCGGACGCCTGGCTGGTGCTGCCGCCCGACATCCGCGAGCGGCTGCTGCGCGGCCTGCTCGGGTGCGACGTCATCGGCTTCCACACCCGCGGCGACGCCCGCAACTTCCTGCTCTGCGTGCAGGAGCTGCTCGGTCTGCCGGTCGACCTCGAGTCCCGGCACGTGGACCTCGGCGACCGCACGGTGCGGGTGCGCACCTACCCGATCAGCATCGACGTGCCCTCGCTCGAGCAGGTCGCCGGCACGCCGGAGGTGGGCCGCCAGCTGGCCCGGCTGGAGGCCGAGCTCGGGGACCGGCAGCTGGTGCTGCGGGTGGACCGCACCGACCCGTCGAAGAACATCGTGCGCGGGTTCGAGGCTTTCGGGCTGCTGCTCGACGAGCACCCCGAGCTCATCGAGCGGGTGGTCTTCCTCGCCGTCCTGCAGCCGAGCCGGCAGGACGTGCCGGAGTACGCCGCGCACCTCGACGAGATCGGGGCCTCCGCTGCCCGCGTCAACGCCCGGCACGGGACCGGTGACTGGCAGCCGGTCGACTTGCGCTTCGCCAACTCCTTCCCGCTGGCCGTCGCCGCCTACCGCCGCTGCGACGTGCTCGTCGTCAACGCGGTGGCCGACGGGATGAACCTGGTGGCCAAGGAGGCGGTCGTGGTCAACCGGCGCGGCATGGTCCTGGCGCTGTCGGAGGCGACCGGCTCGCACGACGAGCTCGGCATGTTCGCCACGACCCTGCACCCCTTCGACGTGGCGCAGCAAGCCGACGCGCTGCACGCCTGCCTCACGATGCCGCCCGAGGAGCGGACCTCCCGGCTCGGGATGGCATCCGCCGTCGTACGCCGCAACGACGTGGCCCGCTGGCTGCAGGCGCAGCTGGACGACGTCCAGGAGCTCTTGCAAGACGAACGTACGGTTTGCTAGGTTGGAGCCATGCCCAAGGTGACCGAGGACCGGCTGGCGGCACGCCGCGACCAGATCCTCACGGCGTCCCGGCGGGCCTTCGCGCGGCACGGCTACGAGGGCGCCACCGTCAAGGTGCTCGAGGCCGAAACCGGCCTGTCCCGGGGCGCGATCTTCCACCACTTCCGCGACAAGGACGCGCTGTTCCTCGCGCTCGCCGAGCAGGACGCGGCCGAGACCGCCGCGGTGGTCGCCGAGCAGGGCCTGGTGCAGGTCATGCGCGAGCTGCGCGACCGCGACGCGGGCTGGCTGGGCGTGCAGCTCGAGGTGCGCCGCCGGCTGCGCACCGACCCGGCGTTCGCCGCCAGCTGGTCCGCTCGGCAGGCCGCCATCGCCCAGGCCACCGCCGAGCGGCTCGAGCGGCAGCGCGTCGCTGGCATCGTGCGCACCGACGTGCCGGTGCCGATCCTGGTGGACTTCCTGCGTCTCGTGCTGGACGGCCTGGTCTCCAGCCGGGCCGCCGGCATGCCCCTGGACCACCTCGACGGTGTCCTCGACCTGGTCGAGGACGCCGTCCGGACACGTGCCGGCCCCCCCACGAGCGTTTCCCGTAACGACTGAAGGAGCAGGGCAGATGAGCAGTCAGGACAGCTTCGGCGCACGCGGCGAGCTGCAGGTCGCGGGGACGTCGTACGAGATCTTCCGGCTGGACGCCGTGCCGGGCGCCGCCGACCTGCCGTACTCGCTCAAGGTGCTGCTCGAGAACCTCTTGCGGGCCGAGGACGGCGCCGACATCCGGGCCGAGCACGTCCGGGCGCTCGCGGGCTGGGACCCACAGGCCGAGCCCGACACCGAGATCGCGTACACCCCCGCGCGGGTGCTGATGCAGGACTTCACCGGGGTGCCGTGCGTGGTCGACCTGGCGGCGATGCGCGAGGCGATGGCCGACCTCGGCGGCGACCCCAGGCGGATCAACCCGCTCGCGCCGGCCGAGCTGGTCATCGACCACTCCGTCGTCGCCGACTCCTTCGGCCGGGCCGACTCCCTCGCCCTGAACGGCGCGCTGGAGTACGAGCGCAACCGCGAGCGCTATGAGTTCCTGCGCTGGGGCCAGACGGCGTTCGACGACTTCTCCGTCGTACCGCCCAACACCGGCATCGTGCACCAGGTCAACCTGGAGCGGCTGGCCCGCGTCGTGTTCACCCGCGAGGTGGACGGCCGCCTGCAGGCCTACCCGGACACCCTCGTCGGCACCGACTCGCACACCACGATGATCAACGGCCTCGGGGTGCTCGGCTGGGGTGTCGGGGGCATCGAGGCCGAGGCGGCGATGCTCGGCCAGCCCGTCAGCATGCTGATCCCGAAGGTCGTCGGGTTCCGCCTGTCCGGCGAGCTGCCGGCCGGCGCGACGGCGACCGACCTGGTGCTCACCGTCACCGAGCTGCTGCGAAAGCACGGCGTGGTCGGCAAGTTCGTGGAGTTCTACGGCCCGGGCGTGGCCAACGTGCCGCTCGCCGACCGGGCCACCATCGGCAACATGAGCCCGGAGTACGGCTCCACCTGCGCCATCTTCCCCGTCGACGACGAGACGCTGTCCTACCTGCGCCTGACCGGCCGGCCGGCCGAGCTCGTCGCGCTGGTCGAGGCCTACGCCAAGGAGCAGGGCCTGTGGCACGACCCAGCCCACTCGCCGCGCTTCTCCGAGACCGTCGAGCTCGACCTGTCCACGGTCGTCCCCTCCCTCGCCGGCCCCAAGCGGCCCCAGGACCGGGTGCCGCTGGACCGGGCGAAGGCGATGTTCCGCACCTCGCTGGCCGACTACGCCGGGCCGACCAGAGCGACCAGGAAGGCCAACGGCGCCAGCCTGGGCACGACCGACGGCGGCGTCGACGAGGCGTCCAACGAGTCGTTCCCGGCCAGCGACCCGGCGGCGCCCGCGGGTGACCGGCCGGAGGACCAGCCGGTCAGCGTCAACGTCGGCGACGTCTCCGACCGGCCCAGCAACCCGGTTCAGGCGACCCTTTCCACCGGTGACCGGGTCGAGCTCGACCACGGCGCCGTCGCGATCGCGGCCATCACCAGCTGCACCAACACCTCCAACCCCTACGTCATGGTCGGCGCCGGCCTCCTGGCCAAGGCCGCGGTGGACAGGGGGCTCACCGTGAAGCCGTGGGTCAAGACGACGCTGGCGCCCGGCTCCAAGGTCGTCACCGACTACTACGAGCGCGCCGGGCTGACGCCCTACCTCGACAAGCTCGGCTTCAACACCGTCGGCTACGGCTGCACCACCTGCATCGGCAACTCCGGCCCGCTCCCGGCCGAGGTCAGCGCGGCGGTGGACGAGGGCGACCTCGCCGTGGTGTCGGTGCTGTCGGGCAACCGCAACTTCGAGGGCCGCATCAACCCGGACGTGAAGATGAACTACCTCGCTTCCCCGCCGCTGGTCGTCGCCTACGCCCTCGCCGGGACGATGGATCTCGACCTCACCACCGAGCCGCTGGGCACCGGCAGCGACGGGCAGCCGGTGCTGCTGTCGGAGATCTGGCCCAGCCCGAAGGACATCAGCCGCGTCGTCGGCGAGTCCATCACCGGCGAGATGTACGACGCCAGCTACGCCGACGTGTTCGCCGGCGACGACCGCTGGCGCGCGATCGAGGTGCCGGAGGGCGACAGCTTCGCGTGGGACCCGGAGTCGACGTACGTCCGCAAACCCCCGTACTTCCAGGACATGTCGCGCGAGCCCGCCCCGCTGACCGACGTCACCGGAGCGCGCGTGCTCGCCGTGCTCGGTGACAGCGTGACGACCGACCACATCTCGCCGGCCGGCTCGATCAAGGTCGACTCGCCGGCCGGGCACTACCTGTCCGAGCACGGCGTCGCACCCAAGGACTTCAACAGCTACGGCAGCCGCCGCGGCAACCACGAGGTGATGATCCGCGGCACCTTCGCCAACATCCGCCTGCGCAACCAGCTCGCGCCCGGCACCGAGGGCGGCGTGACCCGCAAGCTCGGCCGGCCGGGAGAGGACGCCGGCACGCCGACCTCGATCTACGAGGCCAGCAGGGCGTACGCCGAGGAAGGCACCCCGCTGGTCGTGCTGGCCGGCAAGGAGTACGGCAGCGGCTCCTCGCGCGACTGGGCCGCCAAGGGCACGGCGCTGCTCGGCGTGCGGGCCGTCATTGCCGAGTCCTACGAACGGATCCACCGCTCCAACCTGATCGGGATGGGTGTGCTGCCGCTGCAGTACGTCGACGGCGAGAGCGCGGCCTCGCTCGGGCTCACCGGCGAGGAGGTCTTCTCGATCGAGGGCGTCGCTGCCGGTGACCGCGTGCCGCGCGAGCTCACCGTGACGGCCACCGCGGACGGCAACCCGAAGCAGTTCCGTGTCGTGGTGCGCATCGACACGCCGGGCGAGCAGGCCTACTACCGCAACGGCGGGATCATGCCGTACGTCCTGCGGTCGCTGCTGTAGGCAGGTGACGGCCCGTCGGTGCGGTGCTCCCCGGACCCCTGCGGCGGGTCCGGCGAGGGGGTTGATGGTGCTGTCCGGCGAGGAGCTCGACCTGCCCGGCCGGACAAGAGCGATAATGGAGGCGCGTCCTTCGTTCCCCACCGGAGGTCGCTCGTGGGAGCGCCCCATGACCCGCCACCTGACCCGCCACCTGCCCCCCGCCGCCTGCACCCGCCGTCTGCACCCGCCACAGCCCCAGCCTGACGAAGGATCTCGTGTGACCCCGCCTCGCTCCGCCCGCGCGACCCTCGACGAGACCACCGGCACCACCGGCACCGCCGGCACCGCTGCCGGGCCGACGGCTGCCGCGGCCAAGACGGCACCGGCCCGCAAGGCCGCCAGGAAGAGCGCGGGCAGCACGGCCGGCACCTCGTCGGGGCGGTCGGCGTCGGGCAAGCCGGCCGGCGCACCCGGCAGGTCCGCCGGAGCGGCCGGTGCGGGCGCCGCCGGGGCGGGTCCGGCCGGGGGGTCCGGTCCGGCCGTCGTGGACGAGCCGGATGCCGCGGAGCTCGCCGCCCTCGAGGACGTCGCCGTGGACGGCGTGCCGCAGGGTGTGCCCGAGGGTGCGGAGGTCGATCCCGTGGTCGTGGCCGCGGCGGACCCGGCGCTTGCCGCCGTGGTCGCGGACAGCGCCGCAGGGGCGCCGGCCGCTGCTCCCGGCGCCGCGACCGAGGACGACGACGAGGACGACGAGGACGACGACACGCCCAAGGCGGCGACCGAGGACGACGACGAGGACGACAAGCCCATCGCCGCCGAAGGCGAGGTCGGCATCTCGACCGACCTCGTCCGCGCCTACCTCAAGGAGATCGGCAAGGTCCCGCTGCTCACGGCCGAGCAGGAGGTCGAGCTCGCGCAGCGCATCGAGGCCGGGCTGTTCGCCGCCGAGAAGGTGCGTCAGGCCGAGGACGGCGAGGCGCCCAAGCTGTCGGCTGCGCTGCGCCGCGACCTGGAGTGGCTGGTCCACGACGGCCAGCGCGCCAAGCGGCACCTGCTCGAGGCCAACCTGCGCCTGGTCGTGTCGATCGCCAAGCGCTACCTGGGTCGCGGGATGCTCTTCCTGGACCTGATCCAGGAGGGCAATCTCGGCCTGATCCGGGCCGTGGAGAAGTTCGACTACACCAAGGGCTACAAGTTCTCGACGTACGCCACCTGGTGGATCCGCCAGGCGATCACGCGGGCCATGGCCGACCAGGCCCGGACCATCCGGATCCCGGTCCACATGGTCGAGCAGATCAACAAGCTGACCCGCGTGCAGCGCGAGATGCTGCAGGAGCTGGGCCGCGAGCCGACCCCTGAGGAGCTGGCGCACGAGCTGGACATGACCCCCGAGAAGGTCGTGGAGATCCAGGGCTACGCCCGCGAGCCGGTCAGCCTCGAGACCACCATCGGCGACGACCAGGACAGCTCGCTGGGCGACTTCATCGAGGACGCCGACGCGCCGATCGCGGCCGAGGTCGTGTCCTACGGCCTGATGCAGGAGCAGCTCAACGAGGTGCTGCGCACGCTCACCGACCGGGAGGCGGCGGTGGTCAAGATGCGCTTCGGCCTGGTCGACGGCCAGCCCCGCACCCTGGACGAGATCGGCCGGGAGTTCGGCCTGACCCGCGAGCGCATCCGCCAGATCGAGAGCAAGACGCTGTCCAAGCTGCGTCACCCGTCGCGCTCCCAGAAGCTGCGCGACTACCTGGACTGAGCGGGACGGGAGGTCGGTCGTGCAGCCGCTACCTGCGCCGGAGTTCGAGGACCTCGTCGCCGACGCGCTGGACTCCCTGCCCGCCGCGCTGACCGCCGGCTTCTCCAACGTCGTGGTGGTCGTGGAGGACGAGCACCCGGACGAGCCCGACCTGCTGGGGCTGTACGATGGCGTCGCGCTGTCCGACCGGGGCGACTACGCGGGCGTGCTGCCAGACCGGATCTGCCTCTATCGCCTCCCGTTGTGCCTGCTCGCCGTGGACCGGGACCAGCTCGTCAGCGAGGTCCGGGTGACAGTGGTGCACGAGTTCGCCCACCACGTGGGCATCGACGACCTCCGCCTCCACGAGCTGGGCTGGGACTGACCGGGCGGGGGAGTCCCGGGCGCACCCACCGACCGGAACGTCGGACCGTCGGCGTACCGTGAGGTGTGAGTCACTTCACCGGTTGGGTCCCTCACTGCTCAGGTCGCTGCGGAATCCTCCCGGTCGCCCGATCGTTGGGACTGAGCGGGTGCCGAAAAGGCGAGCAAGGGCCCAGTTCGTCCAGCTCGGCCAGACAGCTCTCGCCCCCTTCCACCTCCTGAGGAGTCGCCCCATGCCCGCCGCCCGTCCCACCGACGTGGTCGAGGCGCTGGTCGAGCGTTCGCAGAGCGAGGGACCGCTGTCCCTCGCGCAGCTCCGCCAGGCCTTCGACGCCGCCGGTGTCGGCCCCGCCGAGGCCCGCGACGTGCTGCGCCGCCTGACCGACGGCGGAGCCGTGCTCGACCGCCCCGCCGCCGGCCCCTCCGCCAACCGGCCCTCCGTCAGCGCACCCCTGAACCTGGACTCCCCGCTCGTGGTCGACCTCACCGCAACCGACGGCTCCGCCGACGCGACGTCGGGGGGCAGCGTCGCAGGCAAGGTCGCAGGCAACGCCCCGGCCGGGGGCGCTCGGCCGGCCCGGTCCACCGCCCGGCCCGGCGGCAAGAAGCCCACGACCCGCCCGGCTGGCCGCACCGTCCCGGAGGCCGAGCCGGCCGAGACCGACACGGTCTTCCCCGAGGCACCTGCGCCCGCCGCTCCGGTCGCCGAGGAGGACGTGCCGCTGGCGCTGGACGAGGCCCCGCCCGGCATCGACCTGGTCAAGGCCTACCTGCGCGAGATCGGCAAGGTCGCACTGCTCACGGCCGAGCTCGAGGTCGACCTGGCCAAGCGCATCGAGGCCGGGCTGTTCGCCGTGGAGAAGGTGCGCCGGCACGAGGCCGGCGAGGCCAGGCTGGCGCCGAAGGCGCGCCGCGACCTCGAAGAGATCGGCCGCGACGGCGAGCGGGCCAAGCGCCACCTGCTCGAGGCCAACCTGCGGCTGGTCGTCTCCCTCGCCAAGCGCTACCAGGGGCGCGGGCTCGACCTGCTCGACCTGGTGCAGGAGGGCAACCTCGGGCTGGTCCGCGCGGTCGAGAAGTTCGACTACGCCAAGGGCTACAAGTTCTCGACGTACGCCACCTGGTGGATCCGCCAGGCGCTGCAGCGGGCGCTGGCCGACCAGGGTCGCACCATCCGCGTCCCGGTGCACATGGCCGAGCTGATCACCAAGTGCACCCGGACCCGGCGTGACCTGACCCAGTCCCTGGGTCGGGAGCCCAGCACCGAGGAGATCGGCGAGCCCCTCGGCATGACCGCCGGCAAGGTCGAGGAGATCCTGCGCTACGGCCGCGACACCTTGTCCCTGCACGCGCCGGTCGGCGACGACGACGCGGTGCTCGGCGACTTCATCACCGACACCGACAGCCCCGACCCCGCTGCCGCCGTCGAGATGGACATGCTGCAGGGTCAGCTGGGCGAGGTGCTCAGCTCGCTGCCCGAGCGCTCGGCGGTCGTCATGCGGATGCGCTTCGGCCTTGACGACGGCCGGCCGCGCACGCTGGACGAGGTTGGCCGCCACCTCGGCCTGACCCGCGAGCGGATCCGCCAGATCGAGCGCGACACGCTGGCCGAGCTGCGCTCCGGCGGTCGCGCCGAGGCGCTCCGGGAGTACGTCGCCTGACGGCCACCTCTCGCCGTACGCCGGACTGCCGGCGTACGGCGGGCTGGCAATCGCGGCGCATCGGTGTCGGGCCTACGCTCAGGAGCGACGTGCTCGGCCCCGGCCGGCCGCAGCGCGGTCCCTGACCCGGCCGAGCTCGAGAGGCCCCCCATGACCGCGACCCCCGCGCAAAAGGACAACCCTCGACAGAACGTCACCTTCCCCAGCAACGGCAGCCAGGCCCACGGCTACCTCGCGCTCCCCGAGAGCGGCAAGGGCCCCGGCGTGGTCGTCATCCAGGAGTGGTGGGGGCTCACCGACCACATCGCCGACGTGACCGACCGGCTCGCGCGGGAGGGCTTCGTCGCCCTCGCGCCGGACCTGTACGGCGGCACGACCACGCACGACGCCGACGAGGCCGGCAAGCTGATGAACGAGCTGCCGGAGGGCCAGGCCGTCCGTGACCTGTCCGGGGCCGTCGGCTTCCTGCTCGGCCACGACGCAGTGACCTCCGCCAAGGTGGGCGCCGTCGGCTTCTGCATGGGCGGCGGGTTCGTCCTGCAGCTGGCCAACCGGCAGGGCGACAAGGTCGGTGCGGCGGTGCCCTTCTACGGCGTCGGGCCGGCCGCCCAGCAGCCGGACTTCAGCGGCCTCACCGCGGCCGTCCAGGGCCACTACGCCGAGAAGGACGAGGCCTACCCGGTGGACCAGGCCCGTGCGCAGGAGCAGAAGCTCCGGTCGGAGTCGGGGGCCGAGGTCGAGTTCTTCTACTACGACGCCGGGCACGCCTTCCACAACGACACCAACGCGCTCGGCACCTACAGCGAGGACGACGCGCGGCTGGCCTGGACCCGCACGGTGGAGTTCCTGCACAGCAAGCTCGGCTGAGGCGCTGGCGGCCGGCCAGGCCCGTCAGGCCACGTACGGCCGGTCACTCGGCGCGGACCCACGCCGTGGTGCGCGGGCGGTCCTTCTTCGGCGGGCGGGCTGCGCCCGCCGGCGGCGGTGGGGTCGCGGTCGGTGCCGCGCCGCGGGAGCTCCCGCCCGCCTGCGCCAGCCACTCCCGCTGGGTGCTCAACGCGGCCTGCAGCTCCTCGGTGGGTCGGCCGGCGGCCTCGGCCTTGCCGAGCTTGCCCTCGAGCTCCTCGACCTTCTCGCGCAGGCGGGCGGCGAAGGGGGACTCCGGTGGGGCCGAGCTGCGTGCACCGGCCGCCTCGCGCACCCGCTCCTCTACGGCCTGCATGCGGCCTTCCAGGGTGCGCAGCGCATCACGCGGGACCTTGCCGGCCGCCTCCCATCGCTCCTGCAGCGCCCGCATCTCCCGCTTGGCCGACTCCAGCCCCTTGCCGACGTCGAGCCGCTCGGCCTCGGCGAGGATCTGCTCCTTGACCGTCTGGTTGCCCCTGAGCTGCTCGTCCTGCGCGGAGAACGCCGCGCTGCGGGTGGAGAAGAACGTGTCCTGGGCCGCCTTGAAGCGCATCCACAGCGCGTCCTCGACGTCGTGGGGCGCCCGGCCGGCGGTCTTCCACTCGCTCATCAGCTGCTTGTAGCGCTCGGCCGTCAGCTTCCAGTCGGTCGAGCCCTGCAGCTCCTCCGCCTGGCGCAGGATGCGCTCCTTGCGCTCCTTGGACACCTCACGTTGCGTGCCGAGGGCGGCGAAGTGCGTCGTACGCCGTTCGGTGAAGCGCTTGCGTGCCGCAGCGACGCGACCCCACAGCTCGTCGTCGGTCTTGCGGTCGGCCCGCTCCATGCGCTTCCAGTCCTCGCCCAGCGCCCGCAGCCGCTCACCCGCGCCCTTCCAGTCGGAGCTTGCACCGAGCCGCTCGGCTTCCTCGGCCAGTGCGGTCTTGGCCACGACCGCCTGCGCGCGGCTCTCGGCCCGCGCCGCCTGGTGCGCCTGCACCGCCGCAGCCGTGCGCTCCAGCAGTGCCTCAGCCCGGAGCTCGAGGGCTGACAGGTCCCCGACCGCGGCCGCCGTCGGCAACCCGTCCTTGAGCCGACGCGCGCTGGCCGCCACCTGAGCCGGGTCGCCGACCCCGCTCCGAAGCCGCTGCTCGAGCAGGGTCATCTCGGTGCTGAGCTGCTCGTATCGGCGCGCGAAGTGGGCCAACCCCTCCTCCGGAGCACCTGCCTTCCAGGAGCCGACGGAGCGCTCACCCTCCGGAGTGACCACGAAGACGGTGCCCTCGGCGTCGACCCGGCCCCACCGGTCCCGCGCCGCCTCCGGCCCGGACAGCTCCGTCCCGCCCGCCTCCGTCCCGCCCGCCTCGGGGGTGCCGGCCTCGGGGGTGCCGGCCTCGGGGGTGCCGGCCTCGGGGGTGCCGGCCTCGGGGGTGCCGGCCTCGGGGGTGCCGGCCTCGGGGGTGCTCTGCTTCACTTCGCCCTGCGTCATGCCGAGCATTGTCCCCGACGGGCCCGCGAGTCAGACGTGCGACCGCGCTCGTCACTGTCAGGCTGCCAACCGTTACCCTCCGTGCAGGCGGCAGTGGCCCGCCGCACACCGATCCCGGCCTGACAGATGCTCGCTGATCGGCGAAGATGCAGACCTGGGCGCTCGGCCCGGACGAGGAGACGACGTGACTCCGCCCGACCCTGACGCCCCGACGCCGTCCGGCCAGCCTGGCCCGGCCACCGCACCGACGGTGGTCGTGGGCACGCCGCGACGGCGCCGCGGCCGCGAGATCGCCGTCGCGGCGCTGGCCGGGTCCGTCCTGGCTGCCGGCACCGCCGTCTGGCTGACCTCCACAGGTGACCCGGCCGCACCGCGCGTCGCGGCTCGTCGCGCGCCTGTCGCGACTCCCCTGGTCACCCTCGCGGGCGTCAGAGCCGGCCAGGTCTCGTGGGCGAGCCGCCTGTCCGTGACCGCCAGGAACGGCACGCTGCGCGAGGTGCGCGCCACCGGCCCCGACGGCCAGGCCGTGCCCGGACAGGTCAGCGACTCGCACCACTGGAGCTCCAGCGCGACGCTGCTGCCCGGTGAGCGCTACAGCCTGCAGGCCCTCGTCGTCGATGCTGCCGGCCGCGCCCGGACCGTCCCTCTGGGCGCTACCGCGACCCCGGCCAGCAAGACGCTGCACGCCCGCGTCTCCCCCGGCGACGGCGCGGTCGTCGGCGTCGGCACGCCGGTGATCGTCACCTTCGACCGACCCCTGCGCAGCGACAAGGCCAAGGCGGCAGTCGAGCGCCGGCTGTCGGTCAAGGACAGCCCCGCGGTCCGCGGCGCATGGCACTGGTTCGGCGACAGCGAGGTGCACTTCCGCGGCCCGTCGTTCTGGGCAGCCGGAAGCAGGATCAGCGTGACGTCCGACCTGACCCGGCTGTCCCTTCCCGGCGGCGTGTGGGGCGAGGACCTCCGCACCTCGTCGTACGCAGTGGGCGCGTCCCTCGTGAGCACCGTGGACGTTGCGGCCCACACGATGACCGTGCGCCGCAACGGGTCGGTGCTGCGCGTGATGCCGGCCTCGATGGGCCGCACCGGCTACCCCACCAAGGGCGGCATCGACATCGTGCTCGAGAAGCAGTCCCAGCGGATCATGGACTCCTCGACCGTCGGACATCCCAAGGGCACCCCGGACTACTACCGCGAGCTGGTCAAGGACACCGTCCGGATCACCAACAGCGGCACCTTCACGCACTCCGCGCCGTGGTCGGTCAAGGACCAGGGCAAGAGCAACGTCAGCCACGGCTGCGTCAACCTCTCGCCCACCGACGGCCACTGGTTCTTCAACCTGGCCCGCCGGGGCGACATCGTGCAGGTGGTCAACGCCGAGGTCGGCCCTTCGGCGTTCGACGCGGGCTCCGCCGACTGGAACACCAGCTTCGCGGACTGGAAGCAGGGCAGCGCACTGGCCTGACGGCCCGCCAGGCTGTTCTCGGGCGCTGAGAGGAGCTGGAGTTGCCGGTGCCCTGAGCCGTCGTACGTCTCTGGCAGGGTCGTGGCATGAGCTCTTTGCCGGCCGCTGCTGCGCCGCATGCCGGGTCGGAGCTGCGGGCCGACGCCGAGCGGTTCCTGCGCGCGCTCGCCGGACCGGACGCCGTGCTGCGCGAGGACCAGTGGACCGCCGTGCAGGCGCTGGTCGAGTCGCGCCGGCGCGCGCTCGTCGTGCAGCGCACCGGGTGGGGCAAGTCGGCGGTCTACTTCGTGGCGACCGCGCTGCTCCGCGGTCGCGGCGCCGGGCCCACGGTGATCGTGAGCCCGTTGCTCGCGCTGATGCGCAACCAGGTCACGGCCGCCGAACGGGCCGGCATCGCCGCGGTGACCGTCAACTCCTCCAATGTGCAGGAGTGGCAGGAGGTCTACGCCGGGGTGCAGGGCGGCGAGGTCGACGTCCTGCTGGTCAGCCCGGAGCGGCTCAACAACCCGGGCTTCCGGGACGGCGTGCTGCCGCGGCTCGCGGCGACCGCCGGGCTGGTGGTGGTCGACGAGGCGCACTGCATCTCCGACTGGGGGCACGACTTCCGCCCCGACTACCGGCGTATCCGCACCCTGCTCGCCGACCTGCCGGCGGGCACCCCGGTCCTGGCGACGACCGCCACGGCCAACGCGCGGGTCGTGGACGACGTCGCCGAGCAGCTCGGCGCCGGCACGCTCGTGCTGCGCGGCGCGCTCGAGCGCACCTCGCTGCACCTGGCCGTCGTCTCGCTGCCCGAGCCGGCGCACCGGCTGGCCTGGCTGGCCGACACGCTGCCTCGCCTTGACGGCAGCGGCATCGTCTACACCCTGACGGTCACCGCCGCGGACGAGGTCGCCGGCTTCCTGTGCAGCCGTGGCCTGGCCGCCGCCGCCTACTCGGGCCGCACCGAGGACGCCGAGCGCCGGCAGGCCGAGGACGACCTGCTCGGCAACCGGCTCAAGGTCCTGGTCGCGACGAGCGCGCTCGGCATGGGGTTCGACAAGCCCGACCTCGGCTTCGTCGTCCACCTCGGAGCGCCGCCCAGCCCGATTGCCTACTACCAGCAGGTCGGGCGGGCCGGCCGCGGCGTGCAGCGGGCCGACGTGATCCTGCTGCCCGGAGCGGAGGACGAGGCCATCTGGCGCTACTTCGCCTCCCTCGCCTTCCCGACCGAGGAGCAGGTGCGGCGGACCCTCGCCGCGCTGACGGCGGCTCCCGGACCGCTGTCCACCGCGGCACTGGAGGCCCGTGTCGACCTGCGCCGCACCCGGCTGGAGACGATGCTCAAGGTGCTGGACGTCGACGGCGCCGTACGCCGGGTCAGCGGCGGCTGGACCTCCACCGGTGCGCCCTGGGCCTATGACGCCGACCGCTACGCCCGGGTGGCCGCCGACCGCGCCGCCGAGCAGCAGGCCATGCGCGACTACGTCGCGACCGGGGGCTGCCGGATGGAGTTCCTGCGACGCCAGCTCGACGACCCGCACGCCGCCCCCTGCGGCCGGTGCGACCGGTGCACCGGGCGCGGCTGGCCGACCGAGGTCGAGGCCGGCTCGCTGGAGGCGGCCCAGGCCGCCCTCGGACGGGTCGGGGTGGAGGTCGCGCCCAAGAAGATGTGGCCCACCGGCCTGGTCACCCTGGGAGTCCCGCTCAGCGGCCGCATCCGGGACGGCGCCGAGAGCGGCCGGGCGCTGGGACGGCTGTCCGACGTCGGCTGGGGCGGCCGGCTGCGGGCGCTGTTCGCCGGACCAGACTCCGAGGTCGACGACGACGTGCTGCGGGCGGTCGTGGCGGTCCTGGCCGGCTGGGGCTGGGAGCAGCGGCCGGTGGGCGTCGTCGTCGTGCCCAGCCGCACCCGGCCGCTGCTGGTCAGCAGCCTGGGCCGGCGGATCGCCGAGCTGGGGCGGCTGGCGCTGCTCGGCACCCTCGAGCGCCGGCGCGAGGACCCTCCGTCCGCCGGACGCAGCAACAGCGCGCAGCGGGTCCGCGCGGTGCACGGCGCGCTGGGAGTCGGCGGCGAGCTGGCGGGCCGCCTGGACGGCAGCCCGCTGCTGCTCGTGGACGACCGCGTCGACACTGGCTGGACCCTGACCGAGGCGGCCCGGCTGCTCCGCGAGGCCGGCGCCGGCCCCATCCTGCCGCTGGTCCTGGCCGTCGACGGGTAGCCCCGGCCGCCCCAGAGCCCGCACGTACTGTCCTGGTATGACCTGGACAGTCCGCGCGCTCGCCCAGCAGACCGGCCGCACCTTCGTCGTCAGCGGCGGCAACAGCGGCATCGGGCGGGAGGCGGCCCGCGAGCTGGTGGACCGCGGCGCGCACGTCGTGCTGGCGTGCCGGGACCTCGCCAAGGGCGAGCGGGCCCGGGCCTCGATCGCCGGGCACGGCAGCGGTCGGGCCAGCGTCCTGCGGCTGGACCTGACCGACCTCGACAGCGTGGCGGCGTTCGCCGACGAGCTCGCCCAGCGGGAGCCGGCGCTGTCCGGCCTGGTCTGCAACGCCGGCGTCATGGGTGGGCCTTTCGCCCTCACCGCCCAGGGCTACGAGCGGCAGATGGGCACCAACCACCTGGGGCATGCCGCCCTCGTCGCCGCCCTGTGGCCACGGCTGGTCGAGGCGGCGGGACGAGTCGTGATCGTGTCCAGCATCGCTGCCCGCGGAGGCGACCTGTCGGCCGCCAGCACCGTCGACGACCTGGTCGCGCCGGCGCCGTACGTCCCGATGCCCGTCTACGCGCGCAGCAAGCAGGCCAACCTGCTGTTCGCGGGCGAGCTGCACCGGCGGGCCGCAGCCGCCGGCTCCCCGGTCAGCGTGGTCGCGGCCCACCCCGGCGTCAGCGCGACCAACCTGTTCATGCGCCAGCTGCGGGAGCAGGGCCGGGGCTGGCTCGTGCCGCTCGCCGGACCGGCGTTGCGCCTCGCCGCCCAGTCGGCAACAGCGGGCGCCCTGCCCACCCTGCGGGCGCTGGACCACAGCACCCCCAGCGGTGCCTTCGTCGGGCCGGCCCGGCTGGGCCAGTGGCGCGGCCGCCCGGAGCTGCTCGCGGTCTATCCCAGCGCGAGCGACCCCGCGGTCGGCGCGCGGCTGTGGGACCTCACCGAGCAGCTGCTGGGCGTCGCCGCGCCCGTCTGAGCGCGGGGAAGCCGCGCGCCCCCGAGCACGTTGACCTGGGCATGAGAGTCGACATCTGGTCCGACGTGGTGTGTCCCTGGTGCTACATCGGCAAGCGCCGGTTCGAGCAGGCGCTCGCGCGCTTCCCGGCCGCCGACCAGGTCGAGGTGCGCTGGCACTCCTTCGAGCTGGACCCCACGTCCCCGGGCGACCGGGGCGGCCGCTACGTCGACCGGCTCGCCGAGAAGTACGGCCGGAGCACCGAACAGGCGCAGCAAATGCTCGACACCATGACCACGGCAGCCTCGGGCGAGGGCCTGGACTTCCACTTCGAGCGGGCCCGCCCCAGCGGCACCTTCGACGCGCACCGCCTGCTCCACCTGGCCGCCGAGCGCGGCGTGCAGGACGCGGTCAAGGAGCGCCTGCTGCGGGCCACCTTCACCGAGGGTGAGCCGGTCGCCGATGCCGACACGCTCGTGCGACTCGGGGCCGAGGCCGGCCTGGACCCCGACGAGGCCCGCACGGTGGTGGCGAGCGACGCCTACGCCGACGACGTCCGCTCCGACGAGGCGCAGGCGCAGCAGGTCGGCATCAGCGGCGTGCCGTTCTTCGTCGTCGACGGCCGGTACGGCGTCTCCGGCGCGCAGCCTCCCGACCTGCTGCTGGAGGTGCTCCAGAAGGCGTGGTCGGAGTCGAAGGGGCTCCAGCTGGTCGCGCCCGGTGGGTCCGCCACCCGGCCGGGGGCCGGGTCCTGCGACGGCGACTCCTGCGCGGTCTAGCCGTGCTCCTAGGGTCGGCCCGTCCTGCCGGCCTGCCGACCGGCCGGGCGCGACGTGCCGTCGCGCTGCTCTCGCTGCCGGCCGGGGCAGCGGCGCTGGCCGCCGAAGGCGTCGTACGCCGTGCTGCCGGTCAGGACCCCGCACAGGTGCGGACCCGACTACGCGAGCGCAACACGGCGCGGACCAGGCGGGTGCTCGCGGAGCTCAAGGGCGGCGCGCTCAAGGCCGGCCAGCTGCTGTCGACGGTCGAGGCGCTGTTCCCGCAGGACCCGCAGGACAGCTGGCGCGAGGCGCTGGTGTCGCTGCAGGAGCAGGGCGGCGGCCTTCCGTTCGAGCAGGTCGAGCCGGTCCTGGGCGCCGAGCTCGGGCCGGGCTGGCGGCAGCTGTTCCGCTCCTTCACGCCCGAGCCCGCGGCAGCAGCCTCGATCGGGCAGGTGCACCGCGCCGAGTGGGCGGATGGGCGCCCGGTCGCCGTCAAGGTGCAGTACCCCGGTGTGCGCGAGGCCCTGAGCGCCGACGTCCGCACGCTGTCGGTCATGTCCCGCCTCGCGGCGCTCGTGGCGCGCGGGCTGGCGCTGCCGCCGCTGATGGCAGAGCTGCGCGACCGGCTGGTGGAGGAGCTGGACTACGAGCACGAGGCCCGCACCCAGACCCGCTTCCGGACGGCGTACGCCGACGACGCACGCATCCTGGTGCCCGAGGCGCTGCACGCGACGCCGCGGGTGCTGGTGATGGACTGGCTCGACGGCACCCCGCTGGCCGAAGTCGCCCGCAGTGGCACCCAGCAGGAGCGGGACACGGCCGCCGCGCTCTACCAGCGCTTCCTGGTCAGCGGACCGGGCCGGGCCGGCCTGCTGCACACCGACCCGCACCCGGGCAACTTCCGGATGCTGCCAGGTGACCGGCTCGGGGTCCTCGACTTCGGCTCGTCGCTGGAGCTGCCAGGCGGCATGCCCTCGACGTTCGGCCGGCTGCTCCGGGCGCTGCTGGACGGCGACCCGGACGTCGTGCTGGCACGGCTGCGCGAGGAGGGCTTCGTGCGACCCGGCGCCAGGCTGGACGTCGCCGCGCTGGTCGACTACATGGCGCCGTTCTCGGTCCCGGCCCGGCACGAGCGGTTCCGCTTCAGCCGGGACTGGCTGCGCGGCGAGTTCGGCCGCGTGAACGACCCGCGCAACCCCGACTTCGGCGTGGCGCTGCAGCTCTCGCTGCCGCCGGAGCACCTGTTCACCCACCGGGTGTGGCTCGGGATGGTGGGCGTGCTGTGCCAGCTCGAGGCCGACGTGCCGGTGCGCGCGGTGCTGGCCGAGCACCTGCCCGGCTTCTCGGGGTAGACCGGCGCAATGCGCCTCCCCCTGCCGCCCAGCCCGGTCGACGTCGCCCGGGCCGCCTTCTCGCTGCTGCCACGCGTCGAGGGGGTGCTCGACCGGGTCGAGGCACTGCTCGACCGCGCCGAGACGGCCGTCGGACGGCTCGAGCAGGTGGCGGACGACGCCGACCAGATCGTCACCGGAGTCGGTCCCCTGCTGCGTGACGCGGATGAGCAGGTACGCCGCATCGGCACCGTCGTGGTCACCGCCGAGACGGTGGCCGCGCGCACCGGCGGGGTGCTCGACGGAGCGGACGCAGCGGTGGCGCGGACCGCAGGGGTGCTCGACGGGGCCGACGCCGCCGTCGCGCGGACCGGGGTGGTGCTGGACGGGGCCGACGCCGCCGTCGTACGGACCGGGGTGGTGCTGGACGGAGCCGACGCCGCCGTCGTACGGACCGCAGGGGTGCTCGACGGGGCCGACGCCGCCGTGGCGCGGACCGGGCTGGTGCTGGACGGAGCCGACGCGGCCGTCGTACGGACCGGCGGAGTGCTGGACGGGGCCGACGCCGCGGTGGCACGGACCGCAGGGGTGCTCGAGGGGGCCGACGCGGCCGTCACCGGTACGGGCGGGGTGCTCGGCGGGGCGCGGAGGCTGGTCGAGGGTGCGGAGCCGCTGCTCGAGGCCGCGTCGGGGCCGCTCGAGCACCTGCTGCCGGTGCTGAAGCGGATGGCCGAGACGTTGGACCCGCGCGAGGTGGATGCCGCGATCTCCCTGATCGACCGGCTCCCCCAGCTGCTCGACAGCGTCGACCGGGACGTGCTGCCGATGCTCGCGCAGCTGCAGGCGGTCGGGCCCGATCTGCATGCCCTGCTCGGCATCGTGGACGACCTGCACCGGGTCGTGACCGGGCTGCCCGGAGCCGGCCTGTTCCGTCGCCGCGGGGAGGCCGAACCCGCCCCGCCGCCCTCATCCCCGCCTCCGCCGCCCTGATCGTGCTCCCGGCTGAACCAGCCGAGCGCAGCAGTCAGCGGGTGCGTCCCCGGGCGGCGCAGTCGATGCAGGTGCTGGCCGCGGGTCGGGCCGCGAGGCGCTCGGCCGCGATCGGCTCACCGCACGCTTCGCAGACGCCGTAGGCGCCGTTCCGCAGGAGCTCAAGCGCCCGGTCCAGGGCCCGGAGCCGCTGGTGAGCCTGGTCACGCAGCGCGGCCACCTGGGCCCGTTCGAAGGCGATGGTGGCGCCCTCCGGGTCGTGCTCGTCGTCGGCGTTCGAGGCCTCGGAGGCGTCCACCAGGGCCTCGAAGTCGCTGCCCAGAGCGGCGAGGTGGGCCAGCGCGGCCTGCCGCTCCGTGGCGAGCGTCGCGCGCAGACGGACGGTGTCGCGGGTCGGTTCGGACCGGTACTGCACCACGCCGAGGTCCAAGCGAGTGGACGGACGGCGGCATTCCGGGGTCCTCGCGGCCGGGGATCCGCGTGAAGGCGGCGGCGTCGGGGCATCTCGGAGATGTGACGAGATCCGCGACGCGGGACAGCCGGCGGGACACCGCCCTGCAGCAGGCGACACCGGAGCCGGAGCCCGAGCTCAAGGAAGCCTTCGACCGAATGGTCGACCAGGGGGCCGGCCGGCTCGCGCGGTCCTGGCGGACGTTGGTCGTGACCGGACTGCTGGGCGGCATCGACGTCGGCACCGGCGTGCTCGCCTACCTGGTCGTCAAGCACGAGACGGGATCGACGGTCCTTGCGGGGCTGGGCTTCAGCATCGGCTTCGTCGCGCTGCTGCTGGCCCACAGCGAGCTTTTCACCGAGAACTTCCTCGTGCCGGTGACGGCCGTGGCCGCGCGGCACAGCTCGGTGCGGGGGCTGCTCCGGCTGTGGGGTGTCACGCTGCTGGCCAACCTGGCCGGCGGATGGGGCGTCGCCTGGCTCATCGACACGGCCTTCCCCGAGCTGCACGCGACAGCCCTCGAGACCGGCAGCCACTACGCCGACCTGGGCGTCAGCGTGCGCTCGCTGGCCCTGGCCGTCCTCGCGGGCATCGTCATCACCTTGATGACCCGCATGCAGAGCGCCACGGAGAGCCTCGGCGTCCAGCTCGTGCCGGCGCTGCTGTTCGGCGCGCTCCTGGCCGGCGGTCAGCTGTTCCACAGCGTGCTCGACTCGATCCTGATGTTCACCGCCCTCATCACCGGCTCGGCGCCGTTCGGCTATCTGGACTGGCTCAGCGCGCTGGGCTGGTCAGCGCTGGGCAACCTCATCGGCGGGGTCGGGCTGGTGGCCTTCCTGCGCCTGGCGCGGGTGCCGCACCGGCTGGCCGAGGAGCGCAGTCGCAACGACTGATGATGGCAGCAGGCCTCAGCTCGCGAGCCGGACGACCATCTTGCCGGTGTTCTCGCCGCGCAGCAGCCCGATGAAGGCCGCGGGCGCGTTCTCGATGCCGTCCACGACCGTCTCGTGGAAGCGGATGCGACCGTCGGCCAGCGCCGGCCCAACCTCGCGATGGAACTCGGGCAGCAGCGCGTTGTGGTCGCTGACGATGAAACCCTGCAGCCGCAGGCGCTTCCCGACGATGAGGGCGAGGTTGCGCGGACCGGGCTGCGGCTCGCTGTTGTTGTACTGGCTGATCATCCCGCAGCAGGCGACCCGCCCGAACGGCAGCAGCGACCCGAGCGCCGCCTCGAGGTGCTCGCCCCCGACGTTGTCGAAGTAGACGTGGACGCCGTCGGGAGCCGCCGCCCGCAGCTGCGCGGCGACCGGCCCCGCCTTGTAGTCGAACGCCGCGTCGAAGCCCAGCTCCTCGGTCAGCCACCGGACCTTCTCGGCCGAGCCCGCGCTCCCGATGACCGTGCCGCCACGCAGCTTGGCCAGCTGCCCGACCAGGCTGCCGACCGCGCCGGCGGCGCCGGACACGAAGACCGTCTCGCCCTCCTTCATGCCGGCCACGTCGAACAGGCCGGCGTACGCCGTCAGGCCCGGCATCCCGAGCACACCGAGGTACGCCGACGGCCGGTCGTGCGGCGCGACCTTGCGGAAGCCCTTGGCCGGTCCGACCGCGAGCTCGCGCCACCCCAGCCCGTGCAGGACCAGGTCCCCTGTTTCGAATTCCTCCGCGCGTGACGTCACGACCTCACCGACCGCGCCGCCGTCGAGCACCGTGCCCAGCTGGAACGGCGGGACGTAGCTCTTCACGTCGTTCATCCGGCCACGCATGTAGGGGTCGACCGACATGACGACGTTGCGCACGAGCAGCTCGCCCTCGGCCGGCTCGCCGACGTCGACCTCGACCAGGTCGAAGTCGGTCGGCTTCGGCTCGCCCTTCGGGCGGGCGGCCAGGTGGACCTCGCGGGACGTCGTCATGCCCGGCATCCTGCCCGAGCCCGCGACCCGGGCGAACCGTGGGGCCGGGCAGACTGCGGGGATGGCCGGTCCCCGTGCGCGGCAGGCGCCGTACCCGCTGCCGACGCGGCGCGAGGTCGACTTCGGCATGGCAGAGCTGCTGCCCGACGGGGACCGGGCCGGCGGCTGGTGGCTGGCGGTCGGCGACGTGCCGCGGTCCTACCTGATGCCCGCCGACCCGACCCACCTGGAGTTCGAGTACGTGCGCTGGATGGGCGACGTCCTCGACCTGCTCGCGCCTGGACCGCTCGACGTGCTGCACCTCGGCGGCGGGGGGTGCACGCTCCCCCGCTACCTTGCCGCGACGCGACCAGGCTCGCGCCAGCTCGTCGTCGAGGCCGACGCGGGGCTGGCGCGGCTGGTTCGCGAGCAGCTGGGCACAGACGGCTTCCGGCTCAAGGTCGGCGACGCGCGGACGCTGGCGGCAGGGCTGCTCGAGAACGGCAGCGACGCCGTGGTCGCGGACGTGTTTCGCGGCGCCGAGCTGCCGAGCGCGCTGACCACGGTGGAGTGGCTGGCCGAGGTCCGGCGGCTGCTGCGCCCCGGCGGGACCTACGTGGTCAACCTCGCCGACGCCCGGCCCCTGGACTTCACCCGCGGACAGGTCGCGACCGCGCAGGCGGTCTTCGGCGAGGTGCTGCTGCTGGGCGACCCGGGCGTGCTGCGGGGCCGCCGCTTCGGCAACCTGGTGCTCGTCGCCGGTGAGGGCGGTCTTCCCGTCGGCGAGCTGGCCCGGCGGGGTGCCCGGGCGGTCGGGACAGCACGCGTCGTGCACGGCGCAGACCTCACCGCCTTCCGCGCCGGGGCCCGGCCGGTCATCGACGCGACCGCCGGCCCGACGCCGGTGCCGCCCGCCGACATCTTCGTCCGATGACGGCCTCACAGTGGGCACACACCCGAGGGGGTCTGCTGGAGCAGACGAACGCCAGAAGGAGACAGCCGTGAGCCGACGCACCGCCGTGCCGACCGAGCCCGGGCGCTCGCTCGAGCGCACCCTGATGGAGGTCAAGAAGGTCGTCGTCGGCCAGGACCGCATGGTGGAGCGGATGCTCGTCGCGCTGCTGGCCAGGGGCCACTGCCTGCTCGAGGGCGTCCCGGGCGTCGCCAAGAGCCTGGCGGTGGAGACGCTCGCCGTCGTCGTCGGCGGCTCCTCGGTCCGGCTGCAGTTCACGCCCGACCTGGTCCCCTCCGACATCGTCGGCACGCGCATCTACCGGCCCAGCCAGGAGGGCTTCGGCGTCGAGCTCGGCCCGGTCTTCGCCAACCTGGTGCTCGCCGACGAGATCAACCGGGCGCCGGCCAAGGTCCAGTCGGCGCTGCTGGAGGTCATGGCCGAGCGCCAGGTGTCGCTGGGCGGCACGACGTACCCCCTGCCGACGCCCTTCCTGGTGCTCGCCACCCAGAACCCGATCGAGAGCGAGGGCGTCTACCCGCTGCCGGAGGCCCAGCGCGACCGCTTCCTGCTCAAGGTCGTGGTGAACCACCCGTCGATGGGTGAAGAGCTGGAGATCGTGCGGCGCATGTCGGTCTCGCCGCCGCGGCCCGAGCAGGTGCTGGAGCTCGAGCAGCTCGTCGAGCTGCAGCAGGTCGTCGACGGAGCCTTCGTGCACCACGCGGTCGCGGAGTACGCCGTCCGGCTCGTCATGGCGACCCGCGACCCCAAGGCCTGGGGTGTCGGCGAGCTGGCTCCCCTCGTCGCGCACGGCGCCAGCCCCCGCGGGAGCCTCGGGCTCGTGCAGGCCGGCCGCGCCCTCGCGGTGCTGCGCGGGCGGGACTACGTGCTGCCCGCCGACGTCGCCGACCTCGCCGTCGACGTGCTCGCGCACCGGCTCGTTCTCAGCTACGAGGCGCTCGCCGACGGCGTCGCCGCGACCACCGTCATCGAGCGCGTGCGCACCGTCGTCGACCCGCCCCAGGTCTCGCCGTCGCAGGACGGCTTCCGCACCGAGGGAGTCGCGTGACGGCCACCCCCCTCCCGCCCCCGCCGCTCGCCCCTGAGTCCGCCGTACGCCGGCTGCGCCTGGACGTGGCCCGCCGGCTCGACGGGCTGCTGCAGGGCGACCACCTCGGCTTCCTGCCGGGGCCGGGCAGCGAGGCGGGCGAGGCCAGGCTGTACTCCCTGGGGGACGACGTACGCCGGATCGACTGGGCGGTGACCGCCCGCACCGGTGACGTCGTGGTCCGTGACGCGGTGTCCGAGCGCGAACTCGAGACGACCCTGCTGGTGGACCTGTCGGCCTCGATGTCCTTCGGCACCGTGCGCAGCGAGAAGCGCGACCTCGCGGTGTCGGTCGCCGCCGCGGTCATGCACCTCGCGGGGGGCCACGGCGACAGGGTCGGCGCTGTCGTGCTGCGCGGCGAGGGGCTGCGCCGGCTGCCGGCGCGCACGGGCCGGGACGCCCAGCTGGCGCTGCTGCACGTGCTGCTGGGCGAGCCACGCAGCGACGGCGCGGGCCCAGGGCTCTCGGCCGGGCTGGCCGCGCTCACCGTGCCGCCCCGGCGCCGTGGGCTGGTGGTCGTGCTTTCCGACCTGCTCGAGGGCGGCGCCGGCGACGGGCCGCCGCCCTGGCGCCGTCCGCTGCAGCTGCTGGCGCAGCGCCACGACGTCCTGGTCGCCGAAGTGGTCGACCCGCGGGAGCTGACGCTGCCCGACGTCGGTGTGCTGCGCGTCGTCGACCCGGAGACCGGCCGGCAGCTGGAGGTGCAGACCCACAGCAAGGGCCTGCGCCAGCGCTACGCCGCCGCCGCCGCCGAGCGGCGTCGCGGGCACGCCGAGGCGGTTCGGGCCGCCGGCGCCGCCCACGTGCTGCTGCGCACCGACGAGGACTGGCTGGTCGCACTGGCACGTCACCTTGCCGCCCGGCGCCAGGCCCGTTCGGCGAGGGGACGCTGATGGGCCTGGGTTTCCTCGCGGCGTACCGCCTGCTCCTACTGCTCGCCGTGGCCGCGATCGCCGCGGGCTACGTCGTGCTCGCGCGCCGCCGGCCGTCGTACGCCGTGCGCTTCACCGAGCTGGACCTGCTGGCCTCGGTCGCGCCGAAGCGGCCGGGTTGGCGCCGGCACGTCCCGGCCGGCCTGCTGCTGCTCGCCCTCGTGGCGCTGACGACCGCGTTCGCCCGGCCGCAGGCGCAGGTCGAGGTGCAGCGGGAGCGCGCCACCGTCGTGGTGGCTCTGGACGTGTCGGCCTCGATGATGGCGACCGACGTCTCCCCCGACCGGATCAGCGCGGCGAAGGCGTCCGCGCAGGCCTTCGTCGACCGGCTGCCGGCGCGGTTCAACGTCGGGCTGGTCTCCTTCGCCGGCACCGCCCAGGTGGTCGTGCCGCCCACGCAGGACCACGCCTCGGTGAGCAGCGCGATCAGCGGGCTGGACCTGCAGGCCGGCACCGCGATCGGCGACGCGGTGAAGGCGGCGCTGCAGGCAGTGCGCCTGGTGCCTGGCGATGCCGGGCAGGCGCCACCGCCGGCCCGCATCGTGCTGCTGTCCGACGGCGGCAACACGGTCGGCTCCTCGGTGCAGTCGGCCGAGCAGGCCGCGTCGGAGGCCGGCGTACCGGTCTCGACGATCGCCTACGGCACCCAGGACGGCGTGGTGCAGGTGCAGGGACAGCAGATCCCGGTGCCCGTCGACCGGGAGGCGCTCGCCCAGCTGGGCGAGACCACCGGCGGCCAGCCCTACACCGCCGAGAGCGGGGAGCAGCTCGACGGGGTCTACAAGGACATCGGCAGCCAGGTCGGCACGACCCGCCAGCGCCGCGAGGTCACCTCGGCCGTGACCGGGCTGGGCCTGCTGCTCGCGGCCGGGGCGGCAGTGACCACGCTGCTCTGGTCGCCCCGCTTCCCCTGACCCCGGGCCCCTGACCCCGGACGCAGCACGATCCGTGTCAGGATCCGCACATGAGCGACCAGTTCAACGGGCTGCCGGACGCCGACCTCGACGCCTGGCTGGACCGGACCAAGACCCGGGAGGCCAAGGCCCGGGCCGCCGTCGAGCGCGGCTCCGGGCAGGAGGCGGAGCAGGAGCTTGAGCAGGCCTCCGGTGCCCGCGCAGCGCTGGAGAAGGAGCGGGACCGGCGTCGCGGCTGAGCGCCCTCCCTGCGCCGGAACACCGCCGGGGCGGCCGGGCGTTGAACTGCTCGACAGCACCACCGGGAGGTTCCATGCGCAGGCTCGACCCCAGCGAGCTTTTCGAGCTCGACCCCGACCGACCCGAGCTGGACCGGCCGGTGCTCGTCCAGGCTCTCGACGGGTTCGTCGACGCCGGCGCGGCCCGTCACCTCGTCCGTGACCACCTGCTGGCGCTCTCGGACAGCCGCGTGATCGCGACGTTCGACGTCGACCAGCTCTTCGACTACCGCGCTCGGCGCCCGACGATGCTCTTCAGTGGCGACCACTGGGAGTCCTACGACACGCCGCTGCTGGCGGTGCACCTGCTGCACGACGCCGCCGGCACGCCGTACCTGCTGCTGGCCGGGCCCGAGCCCGACGTGCAGTGGGAGCGCTTCGCGCAGGCCGTCACGATGTTGGTGGACCAGCTGGGGGTGCGCCTCACCGTCGGCCTGAACGCCATCCCGATGGGTGTCCCGCACACGCGGCCCGCCGGCGTGATCGCGCACGGGTCGCGCAAGGAGCTCCTGGCCGGCCACGAGCCGTGGGTGGAGGCCGTGCAGGTGCCCGCCACCGCAGGCCATCTGCTCGAGCTGCGGCTGGGGCAGACCGGCCATGACGCCATGGGCTTCGCCGTCAACGTGCCGCACTACCTGAGCCAGACCGAGTATCCGACTGCGGCAGTCGCGCTGCTGTCCGAGCTGGCGGGCTCGACCGGGCTGGTGCTGCCCGCGGACGGCCTGCAGGAGGCGGCGGCGACCACCCGGGAGGCCATAGACGAGCAGGTCCGTGGCGCACCGGAGGTGCTCGCCGTGGTGCAGGCCCTGGAGAACCAGTACGACGCCTTCGTCCAGGGCCGCGCCTCGAGCCTGCTCGTCGGCGAGCAGGAGCTGCCGACGGCCGACGAGCTGGGCGCCGAGCTCGAGCGCTTCCTCGCCGAGCAGCGCGGCGACGGCCCGCCCTCCGCCTAGGCCGGGCCCTGTGACCCGCGCCGTACCGCTGTCCGTGCTCGACCTCGCGCCCGTGCCGTCCGGCTCCACCAGCGGGCAGGCGCTTGCCGACACCGTCGAGCTGGCCCGACAGGTGGAGCGGCTCGGCTTCCTGCGGTTCTGGGTGGCCGAGCACCACGGCATGGCGGGTGTCGCCTCCTCGGCCCCGGCGGTCCTCGTCGGCGCCGTTGCCGCCGCCACCTCGACGATGCGGGTCGGCTCCGGCGGGGTGATGCTGCCCAACCACGCGCCGCTGGTGGTAGCCGAGCAGTTCGGCATGCTCGAGGCCCTGCACCCCGGCCGGATCGACCTGGGTCTGGGCCGCGCACCGGGCACCGACCCGCGCACCGCTGCCGCGCTGCGGCGTACGACCGACGGACTGTCCGCCGACGACTTCCCGGAGCAGCTGACGCAGCTGGTCGGCTTCTTCCGCGGCACAGTGCCGGGGCTGTCGGCGGTGCCGGCGGAGGGCAACGAGCCGGCAGTCTGGCTGCTCGGGTCCAGCGGCTACAGCGCCCAGGTCGCCGGGCTGCTCGGGCTGCCGTTCGCGTTCGCCCACCACTTCAGCCCGCACAACACCGAGCCGGCCCTCGAGCTCTACCGCGAGGTGTTCCGCCCGTCGGACGTTCTCTCCGCGCCGTACGCCGCCGTCTGCGTCCCGGTGATCGCCGCCGACAGCGAACGGCGCGCCCGCGAGCTGGCCGAGCCCGGCGCGCTGTCCTTCCTGCGGCTGCGCAGCGGGATGCCGGGCGTGCTGCCGAGCGAGGCCGAGGCCGAGGCCCACCCGTGGACCCCGCGCGAGCGGGACTTCGTGGAGGACCGGCTGGCCAACCAGGTGCTGGGCGACCCCGACGGCGTACGCCGGGGGCTCGAGTCGCTGCTGACCCGCACCCGCGCCGACGAGCTGCTCGTAACGACCACCACGCACGACCCAGCCGACCGCCTGCGCTCGTTCGAGCTGGTCGCCGGGCTCGCCGCAGGTGCCCCCCTTGCGCTGCCGGGTCCTGCGGGTCGGCCGCGCCCGATCGGTCCGAACCGGGTGGGTCAGCCGGTGTTCTGAGCCTCGGAGACGGTCTTGACCTCGACGCTGCCGAAGCCACCGGAGCCGTGCACCTCGATGACCGGGCCGGTCCCACCCGGGCTGCAGGCCTGGCCGCAGTCCAGGCTGCCGAACACGATGGTGCCGCTGGTCCGCACCCGGGCGCCGTCCGGGACGACGACCTCGACGCTGCCGAACAGCGTGCCGACGTCCACCCGGCCCGGCCCCTCCTGGGTCCTGGTGGCGCTGCCGAACACCGCCGTCGCGTCCTCGCCGCGGGCGACGCTGACGCCACCGGCGAGGACGCCGACGGCCAGCGCCGCGCCGAGCAGCGGGCGCACGATGTTCGCCCGGCGGCGGCGGCGGTCCAGGCTGCGGTCCTGGTGTCGGTCCCAGTCGGGGTGCCGGTCGACGTCGCGGCCGGTGTCGCGGTCGTTGTTGCGGTCGGGGGCGTTGCCGGAGCGCTCCGCCAGCGCGCCATCGCCGTGCCGCACGTGCACGCTTCCCAGCAGCGCCCGGGCGTCGATGTGCACGATCTGGCCGCCCGGCGCCGGCCGCTCGACCCGCACCTCCCGCGAACCCATGAGCGACATCCCGGACAGGTGCACCGTCGCACCCCGGGGGACGACGACGCTCACCTCGCCCAGGGCCGCGACGGCCCGGACGTGCACCTCCGCCGGCAGGTCCCTGCCGCGCAGGTCGACGCGCGCCTCGCCCAGCACCGCGTAGGCGTGCACCGGTTGGCCGGGGCGGGGGGGGCCGACGAGCTCGTCGCCGCTCAGGACCGCGAGGAGGCGGCGCGGTCGCTGGCCCGTCGGTGGAGCGAGCGCGGTGGGCCGGACGGCGCCGACCGCCGGCAGGTCGGCGGTGAGCAGGTCCAGCTCGCCCTGGGTACGGGCCGACCAGAGCCGACCGGACCGCTCGTCGTACTCCCCGAGCGTGAGGATCCCGTCGCCGACAGCATGCTGCAGCCGGTCGTCGACTGCGCGGCGCTCCCGGTCGCCGATGCGCAGCTGCGGCAGCGACTCGTCCATGCCCCCATCAAAGCAACCGGAGGCGGCGCTGTCTGCGGCGGCGGGGTTGCGGTGGTGTTGAGGCCGTAGGGTCGGCCGGGTTGTCCGTGCCGCCTCCGGAGCTGCTCGCCAGGGCAGTGGCGGCCGCCACACCCAACGCCTGGCCACCGCCACCAAACGGCTCATCCTGAGCACCCAATGGGCCGGCCGCTGCTCCGCGCACGGCTGCCATCGCAGCCAAGCCCACGGCCACGAGATCATCCCGCACCACGTGCTGCCCTACCGCACCAGCAGAACCACCTCACTGCAAGACCTGGTCCCGCTGTGCACCCACGACCACCACCAGCTGCACGACAACAACCGCAGCATCCACCTCAAGAACGGCCGCTGGATCACCCCCCACGGCTGGGGCCACCCCAAGCGGCAATGAGCCGGGCGGGACGGAGAGCGCAGCGCCGGGACAGCGACCCTGCGGAAAGAACCCGAGCGAGGTATCGGCTAGCGCCGCAGCCAGCCCTCCAGGGCCTCGACGACGGCAACCACCCGCTGGGCCTCGGCAGTCGACATCGGCGGGTGGGAGCAGAGCCGGAACAGCAGCGCCTGGGGCAGCAGCGCCGGACCGCCGACGAGCTCGACCACCGACTCGTCCTCGTCGTACCAGAGCAGGGCGTCGACGGCGACGACCGCCTCGGCGTACCGGACCGGCCGCCAGTACAGCGACAGGTCGATCACCCCGGGAGCGAGCCCGGGCGCGAACAGCACGTTGCCGCTGAGGTCGCCGTGCACGAGCTGGGACGGCTCATCGTCGGGTCGGACCAGCGGCGCGAGCCGCTCGACCAGGGCCGCTGCCCAGGACGGCGCGACGACGGGCTGCTCCCCCCAGGCCATCCGGTCGGCAGTGGCCCACCGGTCGCGGCGCCGGGCCAGGAACGGCGGCCGGGGCACGGCCCTGAGTGCGGCGTGCAGGGCACGGGACGCCTCCAGCAGCTCGGGCCAGCGACCGCTCGGCCCGGTCTCGCCGGTGATCCACCGGCAGGCGGTCCATCCGCCGGCCACCCAGGCACCGTCGGAGGCGCGCAGGGGGCGGCCCAGCCGGAAGCCGTCCTCGGCGATGCAGTCGACCAGCTCGGCCAGCTCGGCCGTCGCCGCCTCGTCGCCCGCCGGCGCGAGCACCGCCTCGCCGACGCGGGCACTGTGGCCTTGGCCTCCTGCCAGCCGCAGCGGTGTCCCGGACAGGCCGAAGGCGTCCAGCGCCGCGGCCGGGACCGGCGGGCCGGACGCCTTCATGACCAGCGGGTCAGCGACCGGTGTGCGGCATGAGGGCACCGGCCGGCACGACGCCGAGCCGCCCGGCCTGGAAGTCCTCGACCGCCTGCTGCACCTCGCGGCGGGTGTTCATGACGAACGGACCGTACTGCGCCACCGGCTCGCCGATCGGGCGGCCGCCGAGCAGCAGGACGTCGAGCGCCGGCGTACGGCTGTCCTGGGAGGCGTCGGCCGCGACGGTCAGGCCGTCACCGGCGCCGAGCACGGCGAGCTGGCCCGCGCCGATCGGCTGCCCTCCGGCGCCGACCCGCCCGCGGCCCGACAGCACGTAGACCAGCGCGTTGAACTCGGCCCGCCAGGGCAGCTCGAGCTGGGCGCCCGGCGCGATGGTCGCATGGGCCAGCGTGATCGGCGTCCGGGTCGAGCCCGGACCACTGTGGGCGCCGTGGCCGCCGAGGCCGCCGGCGATCAGGCGCACCAGCGCGCCGCCGTCGGCGCTGCTCAGCAGCACCACCTGGTCGCTCTCCAGGTTCTGGTACGCCGGGGCGGTCATCTTGTCCTTGCCGGGCAGGTTGACCCACAGCTGGAAGCCGTGGAACAGGCCGCCGCTCATGACCAGCTGCTCAGGCGGCGTCTCGATGTGCAGGATGCCGGCACCGGCGGTCATCCACTGGGTGGCGCCGTCGGCAATGACGCCTCCACCACCGTGGCTGTCCTGGTGCTGCATGATCCCGTCGATC